>Ga0114923_10000116_pt1 | contig 61451 bp, 40 predicted proteins | sample SumtaG_FD_89578 | JGI IMG/M metagenome (GOLD analysis project Ga0114923, IMG submission 89578) | Deep subsurface microbial communities from Indian Ocean to uncover new lineages of life (NeLLi) - Sumatra_00157 metaG | ecosystem: Environmental > Aquatic > Marine > Oceanic > Sediment | place: near... | reverse complement strand
AGTAATAGGCTATGGAATGGATATAGCCGCAGATGATTCTAGTAAATTTGTATTAGGTGTTGGAAATATTTTATTAAGTGGTGATTTTTCTACTAAAAGTTTAACAGTAAATGATCATTTAGAAATTATTGAAGAAATCAAGATTGGTATATATACAGGTGGTTCACCTACTGAAGGTATGATACACTGGGATGGAACAAATTTCCAAGGTTATACTGGAACTGGAGGATGGGTTCAATTAGATAATGTAGAAAGTAATGGTATAACATGGTCAACTCCAGTAGATGCAGTTATAACTCCTGATGGAGATGGAACAAGAGATATAGGTACGTCAACCGATGCATTTAAAGATCTTTATACTTCAGGTAAATTTTATAATAGTACAAATCTTTATGCTAATTTTGGTGTTGAGACAAGCGGATATAATACTTTTATTGGTAATAATTGTGGTAATCTTACAGCATCTGGAGATTATAATTTTGGATTTGGTTGGGGTGCATTAGATTCATTAACAGGTGGTGATGATAATATTGTTATAGGTTATAATGCAGGAACAGCAATACAAGGTGAAGATAGTAATATAATAATGGGGGATTCGGCTGGTCAATCTGTAGCAAGTAGTGGTAATATTCTTTTAGGTCAAAGTGCAGGAAAAGGTATATCGACAGGTCCTTCAAATATAGCAATGGGATTATCTTCAATGAATAATACTAATGGAACAGGAAGTATTGCGATAGGTTATTGGGCATTTTATGGTAACACATCAACATCAGCATTTGATTACAATATTGGAATAGGTTATCAAGTAGGAAGATATGTTACAAGCACTTCTCAATATAATACATTTATTGGATATCAAGCAGGTTATGGTATATCTGGAACATACGTAACTGGACATAGTAATATAGCTATAGGTAGAAGTGCTGGACTTAAAATTTCAGATGGAGATTATAATATATTTATTGGGGCGAATGCTGCTAACACATCACCTACAGGTATATCAGGAAATTATAATACTGGACTAGGTGCTAATGTAGGTCAAGATTTAACAACAGGACAACGTAATTTATTTTTGGGATATTCTGCAGGTAGAGATATCACAGAAGGTACTTATAATACATTTGTTGGAGATCTTACTGGATTCACAAATACAACGGGAGACTATAACGTGTTCCTAGGTACAAATGCAGGTAGATTAGAAACAGGAAGTAATAAACTTTATATACATTCAACATCAAATACTACACCGAATAGAACTGATGCTTTAATATATGGAGAATTTGATAATGAATTTATAGATATACATGGACATTTAGATATAAGAAATCATATAATAATAGGTGATACAGATGGTTCAGGAGATGTTGAAGGTATGATTAAATGGAATGGAACTAATTTTCAAGGTTATACTGGTACTAGTGGTTGGGTTGATTTAGATGCAGGTACAGGAGGTACAGATTGGAGTGATCCAGTTAATGCACATATAATACCTGCTGATAATGATACATACGATATAGGTGATACAACTAATTTAATCAGAGACATTTATATCAATGATACATTATATTTTGGTGGATCTACAAATTATGGAATAACTATAAATGGAACATACGGTTACACTATGATAGGAACCATGAACGCTGCAATAACTAGTAGTTTACATATAAGTATTGGTTTAGGTGCTGGTGATGCATTAATTGGATCTAGTAATAACACTATAGTAGGTACAAATGCACTTACTGATGCAACTGATAATGCATTTGCTAATGTTGTAATTGGTCATTATGCCATGGAAAATGCAATAGGAAGTTATAATATTGTAGTGGGGATGAATGCATTAAAAGATTTTAGTTCAGAAGGAGGAGATAATCAAGAAAACGTAGTAATAGGTTATGGAGCGGCACAGTATGGTAATGGAATTAACAAGGCAATTATTATTGGTATTGAAGCTGGTAAATTTTTATCAGGTACTACTGGAAATGTATTTATAGGTGAAGATGCTGGAAAGGGTGTAATTAGTCCAAGAGTAACAGGTTCTAATAATATAGGAATTGGTAGATTTGTATTACAATCATTAACAACAGGGGGAAGTAATACAGTTGTAGGTTATAATTCATTTACAGATAATACAACAGGTACTTCTAATGTTATTTACGGTGGAGCAGTTGCAAATGATATGACAGTTGCTCAAAATTTAACTGCAATCGGTAGATCATTATTTGAAAATGTAACATCGTTACCTGGTACATCACCTGGGGTATTTATCGGTGAAACTTTAGGTTCTAGAGTTGATAATAGTGCAACAACATTTGTAGATAATATACTTATAGGTAAAAGTATTATGAATGGTACTCAAGCCATTACTGATGCAAGATATAATATAGCATTAGGAGATCAAATATTCAATAAACTTACAACTGGAGATGAAAATATTGTTTTTGGTCATATAGCTGGTAATGTTTTATCATCAGGTAATGAAAATTTATTAATTGGAAGTTATGTAGGAAATACTTTATCTACTGGAAGTAATAATATAGGTATAGGAGAACATGCCTTATCTGCTATTGTAAGTGGTAGTGATAATATAGCTTTAGGAGATCAAGCTCTTGGTGATAATAACTTTGGAGGTACAAGTACTACTAGTAATAACATTGCTATAGGACAATTAACATTAACTAGAATGACAACAGGAGATGGTACTAATATTGCTATAGGTCGTAATTCTGGAGAGTTTATGACTAGTGGAGAATATAATGTTTTAGTTGGTTATGATAATTTAGGAAGTGGAAGTAGTGTTACAGGTTCCAAAAACATTTTACTTGGTTATAAAGTAGATAATGCTACAGCAAGAACTGGTGATCATAATGTATTTATAGGTTCTTACGCTGCTGCTAATTTTATAACATCATCAACAGCAAATACTTTGGCAATAGGTTCTTATGCTGGAATATCAACTGATCCATTAATATATGGTGAATTTGATAATTCGATGTTACGAATAAACGGTACTTTAGAAATGATTTATCAAATAGTTCTTGGTATAAGTGATGGTTCACCAAGTGAAGGTTCTATTATTTGGAATGGAACAAACTTTCAAGGTTATACTGGAACTGGAGGATGGGTTCAATTAGATAATGTAGCAAGTAGTGGTATAACATGGTCAACACCAGTAGATGCAGATATAGTACCTGATGGAGATGATACAAGAGATTTAGGTTCATTAACATATGCATTTAAAGATATTCATTTAGGTGGAGGTATATATTTTGATAATGCCAGTTTTGGAGTTAAAATAAGTTCATTATACGGTTGGACTCAAATTGGTACAGTTAATGAAGCTTTAACAACTGCAGGTCATGTAAGTATTGGATATGGTGCAGGTGTTGCTTTAACGTCAGCATCTACAAACAATACAATAATAGGTTCATATGCTCTTAATGGTGCTATAGGCAACGCAACGACCAATGTTATTGTTGGTACATATGCTATGGAAAATGCAATAGGAGATAGTAACGTTGCTGTAGGATACGGAGCATTACGAGATTCTGATTCAGAAGGTGGAGATAATTTACAAAATGTTGTAATTGGTTATAATGCTGGAAGATATGCAAACGGGATTAACTACTCAACTGTAATGGGTTATCAATCTGGGAATTATCTAGATATAGGTGCTGCATATAATACTTTTATTGGATATGAATCAGGTAAAGGAGATTCAGGTAATAGAGTAACTGGTGATAATAATACATCATTAGGTGCTAATAGTTTATATTCTTTAACATCAGGGTCTAATAATACTGCAATAGGTGGTGGTGCCGGATATAATTTATCAAGTGGTCAAATAAATGTTTTAATTGGTGTAAATGCAGGTAGAACTCTTACCTCACCTAATTATAATATAATGATTGGTTCTTATGCAGGATATACAAATGATACTGGAACTCTTAATGTTAATTTAGGTGTAAATGCTGGATACAATGAATTAGGTTCAAATAAACTTTATATACATTCACAATCATCAAATACTGCAGATGAAACAACATCATTAATATATGGTGAATTTGATACACCATTGTTAAGAGTAAATGCAAGATTAGAAATTAAAAATCAAATAGAAATAGGTGATGATGATGGTTCAGGGGACGAAGGTGCAATTATATGGGATGGAACAAACTTTAAGGGTCACACAGGTTCTTCTGGATGGGTTGATCTTGATAGTCAAGCACCTGATGTAACTTGGGTAATGTCTAATGAAGCAGGAGAAGATACAGTAACCTTACCAGCATCACCAACAGAAGGACAACAATATATGGTTAAAAAGATTTCTAATACTGCATATCAGGTTATAATAGATGGTAATGGTAATACGATCGATGGAGAAACTTATGATTATTTATATTATCAATATGATATGAAAGGATATATATATTATACCGCTATAGGTTGGAGTATATTTTAAAATAAAAAACAAAAATTATGGCATATGAGAGAAGTTTGGTAATACCTAAAGTGGAATATAAAAGTCCAAATGATTTTACTGCAGTATACAGTAGTACAACCTCAATACAACTATCAGGTTTACCTATAACTATTCAAAATTCAGCACAAATATCTTATGTAAAAGTTATTAATGAAACTACTGGAGGTGCTACTGGACGAACATATATAAATGGTTCGTATGGTGTTGCATTCGCTTATGATTCTGCGACTGATATAGTAACAGTTTATCCAGGATCAAGTTTATTCGATGCCGATGATGTATATGTTGTAGGTCTAGATGGTGCCACAAAGGGATTTGATTTAGGATTAGATCTTTTTAAATTTCAAGAACAATCTCCAGCTAATACTTGGGCTACTGATGGAGAACAACTTGTTACAAGTGCTCAAGATATAACTGCTTCATGGGTAGATATGGGTAGTGAAATAGATATGAGAGATTTTACAGATTTGAATGTGTTTTTAACAGTAGATATAAATGACGGTCAAAATGTAAGAATCAAAGCACTAGGAAAACACGAATTTGATGGTACAGATGAATTTGATTTTATACAGGGAACCGATAATGGAACAATTACAACTATTACTCCAACGTATACTGAATTAGAAAGTGATACTGATCAACTAATTATGCTTAAATTTAAAACATACGGAATCCCATACATACAGTTACAAGTGATGGCGGTAATCGCTGGAGATGAAGTAACTGGAGAAACTGCAGCTGCTATAAGTGATTGTTATATTAACAAAATATGGAAATAAATGGGTGCAAGACAAACATATTCACATATCGATAAAAGAGTTATATTTAGAGAAACATTTAATAGTGATGCTGATGTAAGAAAGAATGGAGGTGTGCCTACTGGTGTGACGTTTGATAATGGTAAAGGTGCATTTAATGGAAGTAGTTATATTAATACAAATAAAATTTTTTCAAATATTATAAAAAATGGATATTCTATAAGAGTTATATTTAAAACAACTGATTTATCTGGGATCGAAAATCAAATAATTTTAGGAGAAAGAGATGGTAATATTGGTTTTTCAGTAGGAATATCTAATAATTATAATAGTTTATATGTAGCTCATTGGGGCGTATATGCATTGGAAAGTGAAACAAATATATTAGTTGAAAATACATGGTATGAAGCTATTTATGTTTTTATATCAGGAACTGGTTTTGTATTCTATCTTAATAATTTAGGATATTCGGTATCTAATCCAAAATCAATGATTTTAAGCACTATTCCTTCATATATTGGGACACATAATACACAATCAGGTCCTAGTTCTGTTAATTATTTTGATGGTGAAATAGATTTAATAGAAGTATATAATACAGTATTAACAGCAGAAGAAGTATTATTATTATATCAAAAGAGATTATATGATAAGCCAGTATTAAGTCAGACACAGCAATTAGGAAGTGAATTACACACGAATGCAAATGCAGCTAGTATCACAGATGAAGCAGATGCAATAACTGGATTTACTGGTGTTAGATTAGATGAAGGTGCAAATATATTTGAAAGTCAAACTGAAATTACAAATGGAAGTTCATATGCCATTTATGTAGATATTAATGATTCTCCTGGTCAGTATAATAGATTTTATACAGATTTAAATGCAGCTCCTTTTAATTGTGTGATTGGTACTAGATATAGGATGCAGGCTGATGTTAGACATATTGGAACAGGTGGAAAATGGGCGTTGTTAACGAGTGGAGAAAGTGCTGGTAACAGTGGAACTACCATATTAATATCTGACGTGCTCACAGCTCAAACAACATTTACAACAATAAATCACGAGTGGACATATACAGCAAATACTCGTTATTTCATAGTGCGTGAAAACGATACTTTACACGATGGTGGTGTTTACTTTGATAATTTTTCAGTAAAAGAAATAACCAAAGAACAACTAACTCCAATTTTAGATATAAATCCATTAAAAGGAACACTGGAGGACAAATATGGAAACTCAATAACCAATACAGATGTTACAATGTTCCAGCAAAATGGTAAATGGGTTGGGAAGTATAATGGAGATACGAGTAAATTAAATTCTTCAAATATTATAATAGACACAGGTGATATTAGTATACTAGTATGGTTTAAATTACATAGTTGGGGTGAATCAGCTGGTAGAGGACAGATTATATCTAATAAAAAATTTACAATATTTGTCGACACAGATGCAGATAGATTAAGAGTTACATCAAATAATCTTACTTATGCGGGAACAGTTAGTAATGCTTTGTTATTAGGTAAATGGGTATGTATAGGAATAACAAGAACATTAACCGGATTAGCTACATTTTATATAGATGGTATATTAAATTCTACTCCAAATCAAAATAGTGGTACTCCTACTGTTGGTATCACAGATTTTACAATAGGAAATTCTGATGCACAAACAGCCGCTTTTGATGGTCTAATCGGAGAAGTACAAATCATACAAGGCATTCTTTCTCCACAAGAAATTCAAAATTACTATCAAAGTACAAAAAATAATTACATAGGATAAATTATGACAAAAATATTCGATTGGAATGCAAATAATGGTACACTTATAGACTTAGTAAGTGGCGAGCAGGGAACGTTGACCGTTGGTAATGGAGGGTTCAAGCAGACTGAGAAAGGTATGTCTTTGTATTGTGATGGAAGTTCTACTGTTTTAGATTTTGGATTGAAAACATTGGGAATAACTTTTTCTATATTATTAAATATAAAAGGATTAAATCAAAATCAAATATTAGGTCAAAATAATTCTTGGTTGGGATTAATCAGATTCAGTTTTTCTACTAATGAAATATATGTGTCATCAGAAACAAATTATAATTCATATACATTTGTTAATAATTATACATATAATAATTTAATTCTTGTTAGTGATAACGGTGATGTTAAATTATATGGTGATAATATAGAATTAACTAGAACTAGAAATATAATTGATTTTAGTGATACATTTCATACAAGATATATAGGCAGAAATTGGAGTACTGCTTATTTTAATGGAAACATTAATAGAGTTCAATTTTATAATCACGTTCTAACATCAATCGAACGTTCTAAACTATACCAACAATTCCTTAAAGCATCACAACAATACAGACCAACAGAAAATATTAAAAGAAGTTTAAAAGCAACCGATTTAAGTAATGAAAATGGTTTGGTAGCAGCATATAACATGCAACCTTCAGTAAATGGAATACTAAGTGATATAAGTGGGAATGAAAATAATGGTACGATATATGGTGCAATTGGAACTAAAGATGGGATGAATTTTGATGGAATGGATGATTATATATTGAGAACTTTAGATATAACTGGAATAAAAACAATATCTTTTAAATTTAATATTTCTTCTGTTACGCAAGGTGGTATTATGACATTTGGTACTAGTCCAGATAATTTAACGATCACTTTAGCATCTAATAATTTATATATCAATGTTCAAGATAGTGCCACTAATGCAGTTATGATAACTAACTTTCCAATGGATCAAGATATTGATTTGGTAATAATAAAAGATACTGGAGATATTACAGCTATTTATGTAAATGGTATATTAGATGATTTATCTTCAACTGCAACATATTATCACCCAAGTGGTGCTCAAGGAATAGGAAAATCTCAATCTGGAAATTATGGTGAATTTATAATGTATGATTTTAAAGTTTACAATCGAGCACTTTCAGAAACAGAAGCAATATCATATCACAACTCATTCGCTTTTAAAACATATCTCAAAGAAGATTTTTCGTCTAATGGAGCAGACGGTAATATAGCATTACCAGTCAATTGGACTGCTGGAACTGGAACGTTTAAGGTCGATGAATTGGCTATTGAACAAGGCGAACAAACAGTAAATGGAGGATTTGACGCAGATGTTAGTTGGACATTACAAACTGGATGGACTATATCTAATGGGAAAGCAGTAGCTACAAGTGCAGCATCAGGACAGCAATTATTTCAATATACTATATTAGCAAATAGAAGATATAAAGTAATTTATACTATAAGTGATTATGTAGAAGGAAAAATACAAATAGAACTTGGTACTAGTTCTGCAGCAGGAACTCTATGTTTTACAAATGGCACTTTTTCTGAAAATCTTACGTCAGCTGCAGGTACTATTATTTCATTTAGAGTTATAGGTACAACTACTCTTAAATTAGACAACGTTTCAGTCATAGAAATCCCACCGCTACCAACATTTCAAAACGGTACAAAATATCTAGAAAATACAGTCGCTGGTACAATAGCAATACCAAGTAAACAAGCATATGGCACATGGGAATTCGATGTTTATAAAAAATTAGATACAACAAATGTCAATACTCAATTTATAGCAGAAACTGTAGGTTGGTATAACACAACTGCAGGATATTTATTTCAGTTTTCTAGTACTGAAGCTGTTAATTTTTATAGTACTGATGGATTAACTGGAACGCCTCTTTTATGTGGTACAGCTACTTCATATATATCAAATAATACATGGTACAGAATAAAAATAACTCGTTCTCTATCTGGAGTGTTTACTTTTTATATTAAAGGTGGAGCTTTTGGAACCAACCAATGGACTTTGGTTGACGTATCTGGTGGAAGCGGTACGAATCCAATTACTGATAATACTTATACAGTATCTAATTATTTTGTTCCGTATTATTTAGCAGGAGATCGTGTTGCTAACTTTGAATTCAAACCGGGTATCGAACAATAATATATAATTAAAATAATGATAATATTAATATGGGCACGTTTATAACTAATATCGATAATATTACAGGTGGAGATTTTGCAATATATTCTACAGATAGTGGAGATTTTACTGCTACAATTGCAACTGCATCAACTATAACATTAAGTACTGATAATTTGGGTGGTAAAACCATAGATATTGCACAATTTGCAAACGCTAAATTACAGATATATGATTATTCTGAATCTGTATTTAAAATTATAAAACTGAATAGACCTACATGGACAGTAGAAACAAAAACTCTTGATATTTCGAATTGTATTAATTTTGTAATGGATACAACAAATGATTCTATTAATTTAATGATCCCTGGTCCTCCAAGAACTGTAGATACCGATTTAGGTGTAGAAAATACTGCAGAAATATCTCCTGCAAAAGTATGGTATACAAGTGGAGAACAACTTGTTACAAGTGCCCAAGATATAACTACTTCATGGGTAGATATGGGTAATGAAATAGATGTTAGAGGTTTTACACAATTAAATCTTTATGTAACTCTTGATATAAATGATGGAGTTGATGTAAGAATTAAAGCATTAGGAAAACACGAATTTGGTGGTACTGATGAATTTGATTTTTCTATAGAAACTGAAGCAGCATCTGATATAAAAATAGAACCTAAATACATAGAATTTAATACAGATGTTGATCAATTACAAGTAATTAAATTTGAAACGTTTGGAGTACCGTACATACAAATACAAGTAATGGCAGTTACAGCTGGTGATGAAGTAACTGGAGAAACTGCAGCCGCAATAGGTGATTGTTACATAAATAAAATATGGAAATAGATATGCAAGAAATTTATAATTTTATGGGTGAAAGAGACCCTTCAGAAACATTTAAAGATATATCACATAACAGTGATTATAGTATGGCAGATATTAAAACTGTTTGGAATGAAAAAAAATCTATGCGAAGCTATATAGATCAATTAATGGGTGGAACTGCAATTATAGTTCCTGCTGAATACGATACTGGTGGAGAACTGATAAGTGATGATGTTTATTTTACACCTAGTACAGAACAGACTTTGTTAGATCAATTATCAAGTGATATATTAGATGAAGTAATAGTATTAACAGATTATATTATTTTTAAAGTTGGATACGATAGTTATACCGTATTTGCAGAAATGTATTAATATAAAAATTTATGAGTAAAGAAGCGTTAAGACATATAGATGATAGAGTAATATTTCGTGAAACATTTAATAGTGAAGAGGATGTAAGAAAAAAAGCATTAGTAGTAAATAACGTTACATTTAATAATGGTATTGCTAGTTATAGTGATTTTGATTATATTAAAATGCCACCTTTAGCTTCTGATACTTATTCTGTTAGAATTATAATGAGAACAACTAGTTCTCAAACAGATTATCTTGCTGATTTTAGAGGAGAAATTGATAATGGTATTGGATATATTTATGCACTTAATGGTGTTACTATAACCACATCTGGAGGAAATAATTATGTTAATGGAGTTGCAACTACTACTATTAATAATAATTGGGAATGGAACGATATTGTTATAACAACTATGACGTTAAATTCACCAACTGATTTTTTAATCGGTATTAGAAATGGTTTAATATCTACTTTATTTCCTGCTGAATATGAATTATTTGAAATCTACAAAGGTACATTAACAGCAGAAGAAGTATCATTATTATACAATAACAAACTATATCGTAAACCAGTATTTGAACAAACACAAGGATTGGGAAGTGAATTAATCATAAACCCTGGTTTTGAATTGAATTCAAACTGGACTGGATATAATTTAGAAGGGGGTGAAACAGTAGAACAAAGTTCAGAACAAGTACATAGTGGTGATTATTCATGGAAAATATCTGTAGATAATGGCAATGAAGGCGTGGTTTCTGATTTACTTTCAGTTATAAATGGTACTAGATATAAATTTAGTATTTGGGTTTATAGTGAAAATGATACTACAACTGTAAAAATTGAAACAAATAATCAAACAAGATTACCAATATCTACTGACGAACTATCAACAACAAACGGAATATGGGTGAATTATATAATATATGCAACATCTTCAGAAACTGGTGATATTAATTTTAGAGTAAAGGCGTGGAATAGTCCATTATTATTCTATATAGATGACATATCATTAAAAGAAATAACTCGAGAAGCTTTAACACCAATCTTAAACATAAATCCATTAAAAGGAGTATTAGAAGACAAATATGGAAATAGTATAACGAATACAGATGTTACGATGTTTAGGCAGAATGGGAAGTATGTTGGGAAGTATAATGGTAGTGCAAGATTGAATCTTAATTTAGGATCTTTTCCAACTACATCTACAATACTTATTTGGTTCAATTTTGCTGGTACTGATAGCGCTCAGCCACCAAACATTTTTTCAACAGATGATTTAGGAGTAAATGATTGTATAAGAGCAGAAGTTAATAGTAGCGATAAATTAACTGGATTTATAGGTTCTTCTTCTTATTCAAACTTTTTACAAGTAACTATTAATCGAAATCAAAATTATTTATTAGGTATAACATGTAACATATCATCTAAAATTTTAAATGCTTATTTAATATCAAAAGACGGTATTATAAATGATTTAAATAATACAATACCTTATGTTCCTACTACTGATTGGACTGATTTTTCAGTAGGAAGAGGTTTTAGTACAATAAGATATTGGAAAGGTAAAATCGGAGAAGTACAAATCATACAAGGCATACTATCAGCAACAGAAATACAAAATTACTATAACTCAACTAAAAACAATTACAGATAGAATGGCAAAGATATTCGACATAGATTTTCGTAAATCAACCTTTATTGATTCAGTAAGTGGTACTTTAATGGATAATAGTGGTGATGTAGTATTTAAAAATACTGAAAAAGGTATGAGCGCAAATTTTCAATTAGATAGCAATTACATTAGTATGCCAAAATCATTTGATTTAAACAATGATTGGTCTATAGCATGTGTTGTTAAACCTAATGTTAATCTAATTTTTACAGCATGGGATTATTTTTTAGGACTTACTAATAGTAATGGGGATAATACTGGTGGAATACTCTTTGCAACAAGTAGATATTTAGGATACTATGATGATGAAACAAATTTCGATAAATCATATAATGTTGATTTAATATTAGACAAATGGTATCATTTTATAGCAACACATTCAAATGGTGTCATAAATGTTTACACTGATAATGTGTTTAATGTCACCCAAACATTAACTAAAAGTCTAAAGACATTTTCACATATATTCATAGTTAAAAATTATACTGGTTCATCCAATGGATTTAAAGGATTTATAGCAAAAGACTCTTTATATGACCATGTTCTAACATCAAAAGAGCGTTCTAAACTATACCAAGAATTCTTACATTCAAAATCAATATATCCACCTAAACGCAACTTCATAACCAATAAACCAAAAGATTTAAGTAATGAAAGATATACACATTTATATGATACTTGGGTAGCTGATTTCAGTGTTGATAGTGATGGATTAACAAATTATCTTAATACAACAGTAGCAGGAAATATAGATAATGTTTCAGATGGAACTACAACAAAAAACAATTGTGTTTCAATAACATCAACATCAGGTGCATCAGTCCCTAGAGCGAAAAATAACATATTATTGGATGGTCAAAAAAATATTTTTACTTTTACATATTATAGACCAGAAGATACAGGGGTAGTAGCATATGCATATAATGGTAATGCAGCAAATCTTATTTATGCTTTCGATGTTATCGGAGAATGGACAACTGTTACTACTATTTTAGATTCAGTAGATACACAATTTCAATTAACTGTTGGTGCTACTGCTGCTGATGATGTTATATATTTTTCAGAGATAATAATAAAACAATATACTGGTCTGGTCGTCTCATATAACATGAAGCCAAGTGCAGGTGGTGTATTAGTAGATATATCAGGAAATGGGAATAATGGAACTATTAGTGGTATAGTTGCGACTAAAGACGGAATGACAAGTAATAAAGGAGATGAAAGAATTAGTTTTACTGCTATAACATTAGATAGAAATGCATCATGCATATTCTTAAAATTTAAAGCTAATTCATTAAATTTAATTGGATCGTACGGTGGTCTAAATTATATTGCATCATATAATACTAGATATAATTCTGATATATATGTGACTAATACTTCAATATTACAGGTTGAAGGTAATACTAATAATGATCTTTGGTGTGTTGTAAATTTAGAGGAAAATGATTATCATGATGTTGTTATTAATGCTAATAATGGAACAGTAAAAACATATGTAAATGGAATATATATTAATACAAGAACTCCGACAAGTAATTTAACTTTAAACCATTTATTTGGAAATGATATATTAAATGATATGTTTTCTGATATTGAAATAATAGATTTTAGAATATATAATCGTGTCCTATCACTACAAGAAATCAAAGCTTATCACAACTCATTCGCTAAACAAACATACATACAGGAAGATTTCAGCAATAATAAACTAACAATCTAAAATAAAAATAACTATGCTACCAAAAGGCTGGACACCAGGAACAGGAACATACGATATAGGAGAATTAGCTATCGAAAAAGGCGAGCTGGTTACTAATGGTGGATTTGATACTGATACTGATTGGACAAAAGGAACAGGTTGGAATATAAGTGATGGCAAAGCGAATTGTGATGGAAGCCAAGAAACAACAGTTGGAATATATCAATCTGCTAATATTTTTTCTGGAAGAGTATATGTGATTAAATATACAGTTTCAAATTATTCAAATGGTATAGTTTATTCAAATATCGGTGGAATTGCATCTGGAGAAAATGGAGAAAATAGAGAATCTAATGGAACATATAATGAAACTCTTTATCTAACTGGTGGTAATACAAATGTTCAATTAATAGGTAATGTTGATTTTATAGGAAGCGTTGATAATTTTTCCGTTGTAGAAATTCCACCACTACCTAAATTCTTTACAGGTACAAAATATCTAGAAAATACAGTTGCAGGTACATTAGCAATTCCGAGCAAACAAGCGTACGGTACGTGGGAATTTGATTGTTTACAGGGTAGTTCAGGAAACATTGTTTTAATTGAATTCATTTCAGATATAAATGGTGATGTTGGTGATTATAATGGGTATCTAGTTAGACTATCTAACACAGGATCGATAAGCATATTAATAAAAACAGCAGGATTATGTTCATCTCAAGGTTCATATATTTTAGCAAACACTTGGTATAGAATAAAAATAACTAGATCATTATCAGGTGAATTTACAATTTATATTAAAGGCGGTTCATTTGGTAACAATTGGGTATTAGTAGATACAACAGATGGTTCTGGTACAAATCCAGTAATAAATAATACCTACATAATATCAAATTTCTGTGTATTAGATTTAGATGTTGGAGATCGTGTTGCTAATTTTAAATTTACAAAAGGTATAAAACAATAAGACATAGTTACATTAAAGTTTTTTATAAACAAATATATATTTTAAATAAAAATGAACAATGGGTTATAATAAAAAGATTTACCCTAACATAATAATAGAAAACCATTTAATTGTAGGAGCTAAAGATTCTAGTGTTTCTGATACTATTGGTATGATAGTTTGGGATGGTAGTAATTTTAAGGGTTATACAGGTTCAGTATGGAAAAATCTTGATTTAACTACTAGTATGGATTGGAGTGTCCAGGTTGATGATGTAATAACTCCAGATGGAGATGGTACTAGAGACATAGGAACCGGTGGAGCCCAATTCAAAGATTTTTATTTAGACGGAACACTTTATATTGCTGATGGATACCTAAAAGTAGATGCACAAAATGTTAAATTAGGATCAGATGCAGGATTAAATATAACTGGAAATTCAAATACATTTATTGGTTATAGATCAGGATTAGGATCTGGTGCTATATTTACGGCTACATCAAATACTGCAATAGGTGTAGATTCATTGTATGATATTACTACTGGTACATTTAATAGTACTGTAGGTTCTAATGCAGGTTTAAATGTAACGTCTGGTGGATATAATGTTTTAGTAGGTGCAGTTACTGGATACACATTAACAACGCAAGACTTTAATATTAATATAGGATATGAATCTGGATATTATTTTGCAGCTGATGAAAACATATCATTGGGTTATCAAAGTATGTATGGTTCTTCTGGAAATTCTAGTGGAACTCGAAACATTGTATTAGGAACACAATCTGGATATGGAATTAGAGCTGGTGGATATAATATTTTTATGGGATATCAATCAGGATATTCTACTGCAGGTATAAGTGGTTCTGAAAATATAGGTATAGGTCATAGCACTGGATATTCTTTAACAAGTGGTGCTAATAATATCATGGTTGGTCAGGATGCAGGAAAATTAACTACATCAGGTGCCGATAATATTATATTTGGTAGACAAGCTGGTACAGCAAATCAAACAGGAAGTGGAAATATATTTTTAGGATATCAAACAGGTTACAGTAGTACAGGTGGAACTAATATAATGATTGGTGAAAGTGCAGGTAGAAATAATACCGGTACATCTAATATTTTTATAGGATATCAAGCTGCATATAATGAATCAGGTTCTAATAAACTATACATAGAAAATTCAAATAGTACATCACCATTAATATACGGTGAATTTGATAATGATTATGTCAAAATAAACGGTAATTTAGAAATTACTGAAGAAATAAAGGTTGGTGGAGTTGCGACAACTGCAGCAGCTGGTATGATTGATTGGGATGGAACCAATTTCAGAGGATATGATGGAGCAGATTGGATTCTTTTAGATCAAGATGCAACTGGAGGAACTGATTGGACACAATTAGTTGATGCAGTAATAACACCTGATGGAGATGCAACAAGAAATTTTGGAACAAGTGGAGCAGCATTTGCAACAGGTTATTTTACACAACTTATCTTACAGGATCATAACACAACAGGATTACAACTCAATATTGCTGATATTGGATTACAATCAAGAGCACAAGATAGTTATGATTTAAACTTTAATGCTTATTATAGTACAACTCAAAAATATCTTAATACAGGTTATGCAACCCAATTAAGATCATACAATGGAACTATGATATTGAATGTTGCACCATCTGGAACAGGTGGAAATACGATTACCTGGACAGAATCTATAAGAATAAACAATGACGGTGAAGTTGGAATATTAAAAGCAGGTGCAGATCCTGCTACAGCATTAGATGTTGGAGGAGTAATAACTGTAACTGGAGGTAATTCAACCAATTGGAATTCTGCATATGGATGGGGAAACCATTCTGGATTGTATGTTCGTAACAATGTAGCAGGTAATCTAAACTTCAGTAAATCAACTGATTGGTCGTTTGAAAGTGGACAAGATAATACATATGGTTTAATGATTCAAAATACTGCGTCATTTGCAGGTAGTAATATTGGTTCACAACTTAAATTAAGAGCATCTCAATTTGATGTAGCAATAGTTGCATTAGCAGATACATCTGGAGATAGTGGTAAACTTTCATTTTATGTTGGTACTGGTACTGAAGCAATGTACATAGATGATAGTGTATTAAGTGGTAGAGTTACCTTTAATACAACACCAAGAGTAGGTACAGATCTTATATGGCATGCTGGTAACTTAGATAGTGTAACTGATTTGGATGTAACAAGTTTAGGTTCAGCTGCTATTATAACATCAGGAGAAAGAACTAAATTAGATGGTATATCTACAGGTGCTGATGTTACTTTAAACGTTGTTATAGGAACAGCAAATAGAGTTTTAGTTTCTAATGGTTCTGGTAAAATAACAGTATCATCATCAATAACAACAACTGAATTGGGTTATTTGAACGGTTTAAGTGAATTGATATCTACATCATTAGCAGGTAAAGCACCAACAAGTCATGCAGTAAATGCATCTACATATGGATATGGTACTGGAACCAATGCAGGTCACTTAAGGGTAGGTACTGGATTGAGTGTTGCAAGTGGAACCATTTCATTGTCAACTGTTAGTGTAAATAGAGCTTTGGTATCAAGTAGTACTGGATATCTTACAGCATCTTCGATTACATCTACTGAATTGGGTTATCTAGATGGATTAGGTGAATTAATATCTACATCGTTAGCAGCTAAAGCGCCAACAAGTCATGCAGTAAATGCTGCAACTTATGGATACGGTACTGTAACCAATGCAGGTCACTTGAGAGTAGGTACAGGATTGAGTATAAGTAGTGGAACAGTTTCTGTAACAAATCCATTGGTAGCAGGTGCTGGTGAATTATTAAAAAAAGGTACTTATATTTATTATACATCTACTGCTGCAGATACTGCAACAGGTGCCAATTCAATTGCTATAGGTAATGATGCAGGTAATTCATTAACAACAGGTGCTAATAATGTGTTATTGGGTCAAAATGCCGGAAGAACAATTACAACAGGCATAGGTAATGTTATGATTGGATATAGAACAGGTTACAAAATAGATTCAAATTATAATGTTGCTATAGGACATTATGCATTGGGATACACATCATCATCTACTATTAATCAACATTATAATACTGTAATTGGTGCTTATTCAGGATACAAATTAGGAGGTAATACAGAAGAAAATACAATAATAGGTGGTTATGCAGGATCAAATATAACAACCGGTGATAGAAATGTATGTATAGGATATACTGCAGGTGCACAACTTGTATCAGAAAGCGATCAACTTTACATTGATATTACAAATACTACAACTCCATTGATACAGGGTAATTTTAATACCAAGCATCTTATTATAAACAATACATTAAAAGTTATAAATGATATTCAAATTGGTGCAGTATCTAGTACTCCAGTTGCTGGTATGATGCAATGGAATGGAACAGAATTTCAAGGTTATACCGGATCTACATGGTTAAATCTCGGTGGTTTATCTAGTACTAGTCCAGATGATATAGATTTCACTAACGATAATACATATACATTTGAATATGGTGCAACAAATACCCATGGTTTACAGATACATAACATGTCTACAACAACTGGAACAGCTGCTCAACTTAAATTAAGAGCGTATTCATTTGAAACTGCAATAGTTGCAGTAACAGGAGCATCAGTAGATACAGGTACATTAGAATTTTGGGTATCTAATGGATCAACTGCTGGTATAAAATCTTTAAGCATTGTAGATACTACTGGAAAAACTACTTTTGAAATTACACCTGATGTTGATGGTGATGATATATGGCATACTGGAAATCTAACAGGTGGGGTAACTTCAATAGTTACATCTAATTTAACAGCAAACAGAGTATTGGTTTCTGATGGTTCAGGTAAAGTAGACGAATCTTCTTCTATATCGACTACTGAATTGGGTTATTTAGATGGATTAGGTGAATTAATATCTACATCGTTAGCAGCTAAAGCGCCAACAAGTCATGCAGTAAATGCATCTACGTATGGATATGGTACTGGAACCAATGCAGGTCACTTAAGGGTAGGTACCGGATTGAGTATAAGTAGTGGAACAGTTTCTGTAACAAATCTTGCACAATTGAGGTTAACAGGTACGTATAATTATCATACATCAACTGCAGCTGATAACGTTTCAGGTTCTAATAACATTGCAATTGGACATGATGCTGGACAAAATGTTGGTTCAGGTGCCAATAATATATTTATGGGTTTTCAAGCAGGTTATACAGTTAGTACTTCAGATAACGGTAATATTTTTATGGGTTATCATGCGGGTTATTATCAAGCACAATCTTATAGTATAGGAATAGGATTTGAAGCAGGTAAATACATAACAGGTACTGATAATATTTTTATAGGTAGATACGCTGGAGGTACTGAAACAACAAGAAGTGCAGCAAGTAATGTTATTATAGGTGCTTATGCAGCTAGAGATTTAGATTCAAATAATAATGTTATTATAGGTTATATGGCTGCTGGTAATACTTCAACATCAGCAATAACAGCAAATCATAATGTTGTTGTTGGTTCATATGCTGGATATGATTTAGGAAGTAATGCAACACAAAATACAATGATAGGTGGTTTTGCAGGAACAAATATTTCAACAGGCGATAGAAATATATGTATTGGATACAATGCTGGTGCATCATTAACATCTCAAAACGATCAACTATATATAGACGTTACATCAACATCAACACCATTGATTTATGGTAATTTTTCAAGTAATTATATTACCATAAATGGTTATATGAATATTACTGGTGATTTAAATGTTACTGTAGATTTAGATGTTAATGGTAGAGCAGATATCGCAGGTAATATGGCAGTAGAAGGACAAGCAAGGGGTGGATTTAACATAACAGCAAATACATCAGGAACACAGGTTGTTAATTTTAATTTAGGAAATACCCATTATATAGATTTAACGGTTGGTAACATAACCAGTTGGACACTTAGTAATACTGTTGATGGAACTACTTATATATTAATGCTTCGACAATATTCAACACCTAGAACTGTTACATGGACTAGTGAATTTGTTTTTGGAGAAGGAACAGATACTGATATTTCAACAACAAATGATTCAATGAATATAATTAGTGGTGTTTATTATGGTGGTAAATTTTATTGTAATTTATCTATACATTAAAAAAAAATAAATATGTTTACATTTCCTTTTACATTATTTAAAATTTTTACTGAAAGTATAATTATAGGAGAAGCTGGATCAGGAACGTTTCAATCTATGGCTGTACATCTGGGTGAATTGTATGTAATTAGTACAACAGGACATCTTTATAAATGGGATGGTAACGAGACATTAATTCCTGTAATTATAGGTTCACAATGGATAACAACATCCAAAAGTTATAATGGATTAATATCTTATATCGGAGAATTATGGGCAATAGATGATGAAAATATATGGAGAGCTGATGGAGCAACTTGGGATTATATCGGTAATGTTTCAACTAGTCCACTATATGCAATGATAGTATCTAATGGAAACATTTATATAATAGATGCAAAGGGTGTGTTGTTTGAATTTGATGGAAATCAACCACAACAAGCATCTAATCCAATTAATCCAACAGAAGCAAGAACATTACTTATTGAATATAATAGTAGTATATATGGAATGCATAAAGGAAAATTGTGGAGATGGAATTTTGGGCTTTGGGAACCAGAAATTACAATAGTTTTAACAGACAGATATTATTATAATGCTTTAGAATATAATGGTTATTTATATGCTGTTGGTGGAAATGTTAATATAGGAGGTTATGAATTTTCAAGATGGAGTGGTGGATCTGCATGGGCAGATCAAACTTGGGATGGATTCAATGATCAAATATTTGGTTTATCTACATTTACAGAACAGACAAGTACAAATTTATTTTGTACAGATGATGATGATATAAATGACAGTTTATATTTTTATAATTCCATGAGTAATTTTGATCAATTAGATTTTAGAGATTATATTGTAAATGATATTATAGATTTTGATAGTAAATTGATAGGAATAGAAAAGAATGGTAAACTTTTAAATTTAACATCATTTGTATCGTTATATCCAACTGTACAATCGTATAATATAACTTTTACTGATGTTTCACATATTGAAATGACAATAAATTGGATTAACGGAGACGGTGGTAATAGAATTGTAGCAGTTAGAGAAATTGATCAAGGTACTATAACAAATCCTTCCGATAATACCACATATACAGCAAGTAATGATTGGACCTCTAAAGGAGATCAATTAGGGAGTTCAGGCTATTATATTGTTTATAATGGTGGTTCTAATAGTGTAACTCTTACACAATTAACTATAAAAACAATCTATTGGGTACAAATTTTTGAATATAAAGTTGATTCTGGTGCTGAAAAATATTTATTAACAGCGGGCACTAATAATCCAGCATTTAGAGGTACAAGTATATCTGCAAATAGCGGATCTTGGTCATTAGAGCTTAATGATGTATATACTTTTAATAATGTTATTTCTTATAGTCCAGTATCATATGAAGCAACAGATAAATATATATATGCAAGTGCAGGATCTAGTTTATATCAGTATACTACTGGATATTGGGCTACTGATATCTCAGATACTGAATATACAATAAAAGGACCTGCAGGTTTAGTTGAACGAGATAATACAGTAACTAAGGAATTATTTTGTGTTAGTAATGGAATTGGTGGACATTTAAGAGAAAGAGATTCAAGTGGCGGATACCCACCACAACAATGGGAGGATAGAAGTCAAGGTTTATCTTATCCACAAGGGTTAGTTCAATATGGTCTTAATCTTTATGCTATAAATCAAACAGGTATAATGTATGAATGGTCAAGTGGATTAAATGTTACAAATGTTACAAGTAGTATAAGTGGAAATTATATATCAGGTGTAGTACCGATTGTTTTAAATAATAAAATCTATTTAATGTTTAGAGCAGTATCAACTAGTTATACAACATTATATGAATGGAATGGATCAAATGCATGGATAACAATGGCTACATATAATGTTATATGTGATGATATTTATGATAGTGTTATATTTAATAATGCTATTTATACAATTGTTAGAGAAGGTATAGATTTTTATTTATATAAATGGGAATCTGGCAATAGTTTTAGTTCTAGAGAACCTTTATATAATTTAGATAATGATTATGCTATTTCTCTTATTGTATATAACAATGATATTTATATAGCATCAAATGCTGGACATTTAATAAAATATAATTATGGAGAATATAAAATTGTTGCAGATAGATATAATGAAACAAATTGGACAATAACTGATATAACACTTAATAAAAATGTTGTAAGTTATGGTTGGGATTCTAGTATTATTGCAGTTACAAGCAGTGGTGAACTTTTTAGATATTTACCTCCACCATTTGAGATAAGTTATGGAAAATTATATAATTGGTATGCTGTTACTAATGCTAATGTTTTAGCGCCAACCGGTTGGCGCATTCCAACAGAAACAGACTTTGAAACTTTAAGAACATATCTCGGAGGTACTTCTGTTGCAGGTGGAGAAATGAAAGAAGTTGGTTTTTCTTATTGGGATTCACCAAATACAGGAGCTACTAATAATTCGGGATTTAATGGATTAGGTGGAGGTCGTAGAATTGATGGAGCTACAGATTTTACAGCAATTAGGGAATCTTTTTATATGTGGACATCAACTGCTTCTACATCTACTCATTCTAAATCTAGCAGTATACATTATGATAGTGCTTTTTTTAATAATATTGGTACAACTAAAGGCGATGGACTTTCTATTAGAATGATAAAAGATAATTCTATTGATCCAGAAACATTAACCGATTATGATGGTAATATTTATAATACTGTTACGATTGGAACTCAAGTATGGACTGCACAGAATTGGAAATGTACACATTATAAAAATGGAGTATTAATACCAAATATAACTGTATTATTTAATTGGAGTGAAGATACAACAGGTGCATGGTGTTATTATGATAATAATTCTGGATATGATTAATCGATATCAAATGTAAATATATAAATAAATTTAATAAAACTTAAAAAATTATGGATTATACAAAACCTCTTCATTCAAATATTTATATATCGAAAGGTTTAAAACTTGGATATCAAATACAAATTGGTGATATTGATCCAACTATAAGTGCAGTTGAAGGTATGATAGCATGGGATGATGTAAATCTTAAAGTTTACACTGGTTCAGGTGGATGGGTTAACACAACAATGACATCTATTAATGTAGATTTAATTCCAGATACTGATAACACCTATGATATTGGTTCATCAACACATGGATTTAAAGATATTTATTTTGATGGATCATTGATGTTAGATTCTGCAAGATCATTAACTGTAGATAGTTCTAATAATATTTATTTAGGATTAGATGCAGGTGAAGTTGGAGAAAGTGCAACTGAAAACATTGCAATAGGTTCTGATACAGGAACTTACATAACAACTGGAAGTACGAATGTCTATATAGGACACAATGTAGCATCTGGAGCATCAAGTAATGGTGCAAATAATGTAATTGTTGGTCATACTGCAGGAGCTGCCATAGAATCTAACAATAATGTTTTGTTAGGTAAGGAAAGCGGTTATGGATTGACTTCAGGAGGTACAAATACAATAGTTGGTACAGGTGCTGGTTACACAATATCTGCTGCAACTGGGAATGTATTCTTGGGATATCAAGCAGGTTATTCTGAAACAGCTTCAAACAAACTATACATAGCAAATTCTAATACGGCATCACCATTACTTTATGGTGATTTTAATACTGGTGAATTTGTTGTAAATGGTAACATAACAACTACTGGTAACTTTACTGTACAGGGAACTCTAACAACAATCAATACAGAAGATTTACTCGTTAAAGATAGTATAATAGAACTTAATTTCGGAGCAACTGGTACACCTGCTGCTTGGTTACAATCAGGTATCAAGATAAATAGAGGTGATGAAGATCCGTTTGTATTTGTATTTGATGAAACTGCTGATACCTTTAGAATAGGTTCAGGTGTTCAACAAACAGATGGAACATTTGTTGATAGTGATCTTCAAGCAGTTGCAACAAGAGAAGATAGTCCAGTTGATGGTGGATTAGCATTTTATGTTACATCAAATGTTAGGTTTGATACATATGCAGGTTTGACATTTGATTCAAGTAATAATTTAAGTTTAGGATCAGCAGCAAATAGATTATTAAGTTTAGATATAAATGTTACGAATGCTTCGATGATAACAGATATTGTATTTGATAGTTCAGGTATATCATTAATAGCAACTAATTCTACTTATACAAATTTTGTTATGGATCATCAAACAATGACCATAACATCAGATTATGGAACTTTTACAGGTTTGGAATATGCAGCAAATTACAGAAGTAATTTTGGTTCAGAAACATTGATTGATGTGGGTTATTTAGGTGTTATTGCTGTAGATGTAAAACCTTCTACACCAAATACAAGAGATTTAGGTGCAACAAGTTATGAATTCAAAGATGCTTATTTAAGTGGAACAATAGAAATAGGTGGTGATTTGATTACGTTTAGTGGAAGTGATTTTCTTAAATTGGATAATTCAACATCAATAAGTTTAGGAATAGGTACAGGAGTTAATGTTGCGAGTGGCGGTAATGATAATGTATTGATCGGTTCTGGTAGTGGTGCAGCAGTTACGACAGGAGATAACAACATTTTTATAGGTCACGATGCTGGTATAATAAGTACTACAAGTAATGGTGATATTGCAATTGGTTACAGAACACTGGGCTACGATGGTTCATTCACAACATTAGGAGAAAATGTAGCTATTGGAGATTATTCTGGAGGTACTTTAGGCAATGGATCTTATAATTTATTTTTAGGAGCTTGGGCAGGTTATTCTATGGCTTCTGGTGAATACAATACAATCATTGGATATGAAGCAGGACAGAATAGTTCAACCGGTAGTAATAATGTTTTTATTGGAAGAGGTGCTGGAGAAAATGAATCAACTTCAAACAAATTATACATATCAAATACAAATACAGCAACACCATTGTTATATGGTGAATTCGATAATGCATATTTAAAAGTAAACAATAGATTAGAAGTAGAAGAAGAAATAACTGTAGGTACAATTGTATCAGGTACGTCATTAACTGCAGGTATGATACAATGGGATGGAAACCATTTTCAGGGATATGATGGAAGTGAATGGTTGAATTTAGACATACACAGTAGTTATGAAGAAGAAGTTGGAGTAAATTCTGATGGAATAATAACAGTTACTGTTCCAGCTAAACATAGAATTACATCGATAGTAGTTTTAGAAACTGCAAGTTTTTCACCTGGTGATTTTAGTTTGGGAACATCTGCTTTGAATACTGATATAATAAATGCACTTAATATAGGATCAGATGCTCTTGTTGATTGTGCAATAGGTAAGGAAATATTTTCAATGTCATCATTACAGAATCTTTATGCAAGTGCATCAGATTGGGGAAGTGGTGGAACTGTAACCATATATTTTAAATTCACAAAATTCGCAAAATAATTTTAGATAATGGCTAATGAACAAATGTTATGTTTGGATAAATTTATAAAGGAAGTCAAAGAAGACTTAACAGTTGCATGTCAGATTCCAATAAACATACCAAACAAAGAACTAATAAGAATAACAAGACAGACTAAAAAATATTTCTATAAAATATACGAAGATTCTGTAGAAGAAAAATTTTTTATATTAAGTCAAATGACATGGGATACTGATGAATTTAAATCAACCAGAGTTGTAGTAATGCCAGATAATGTTTTTTCTGTACATGGTATCTATCAAATAGGTGAAGAACATTTTGGTTCTAGGGGTTGGAATAATGTTGATCCAGATTTTGCTTTGGATAAATTTATCTATTCAGATCTTTATACACCATCTAGGGGTAGTGAAAATATGATGTATTACGTAATAAATGAAAGTTTTTACGATATGGCACGACAGATGTTTGTAAACAAACTAAGTTATAATTATAATAGATTGACGAAAAAACTTAGATTCACGGGTGAATTACCAACAAAGGATACAGTTTGTATGATATATCAACATATAGATGATTGTGCTTTATATGAAGATGAAGCATTTTTTAGATGGGTAGTTGCACAAGCAAAAATTCAAATGTCAAGAGTTCTTGGTATATTTGGGTACCAGCTGCCAGGTAACATAACAATAAATTATGATATGATAAGAGATGAAGGTAAGGAGGAAATAGATTTTCTTAGGGAAGAAATTAAGGGTGATGAGGGCGTAGATTATTTTTTAACGTCGTGATTTTTTCTCTGTTTTTTAAATATTTTTCACTTTCATCTTGAAACTTTTCAACTATTTCTCATATAATTAAAAACGAATAAAATTATATGGGTTATGAATAAAAAAGATAAAGAATTTTTTAAAAAAATAGAACAGTTATCATTTATTGAAAAGATTAAATTATACATTAATAAAAATAGATTAGCTGCTCTTAAAAATGCAATCAAGAAAAATAAATATGGGTTTTCAATAAATAAATTAAGAGAGCTAACACATAATTTAGATAGTATTGTTATAGAGTCAACAGAAATTTATAATAGGTGTTGGCATTTATATGATGATAGTAGATTAATTTCATTATGTCCAGTTTGCGGTAAACAAAATAAATTTTTAGATTTAGTTAAGGGTTATGCAAAGAACTGTGGTAAAAAAAAATGCCAAAATAGATATACTATAATACAACGTGATAAATCTATGATGAATAAGTTTGGTGTTACAAATGTATCTCAATTAGATTATGTAAAGAAAAAACGAACTGAAACATTTATTAAAAGATATGGTGTTGAGAATCCATATCAAGCTAAATTCGTAAAAGAAAAGATAAAAGAAACTAATTTAGAAAAATATGGAGTAGAAAACGTATCACAGAATAAAGAAATACAGGAAAAGCGTATAGAAAGTTTTAAAGATAACATAGATCAATGGAGAAAGAGTTTTAAAAAAACATCTAATGAAAGATTTGGTACAGATTATCCCTGGCAGAGTGAAGATATAAGGAAAAAGGTGCAAAAAATATTTGATGAAAAGTATGATGGACATCCATTAAGAAAGAAAGAGTTTATGGATAAATTGAAAGCAACAAATATGAAACGATATGGTATGGAATTTTTGTTGATGGATAATGAATGGAAAAAAAAGAAAATGTTAGAAAAGTATGGAGTTGAGCATCCAATGTATCTCGAAGAAACAAAGAAAAAAATACAAGAAACCTGTTTAAAAAATTATGGAGAAACAAGCCATATGAAAAATGCAGATTTTTATGATCGTTTCATTAAAAATTTATTTAAAACTAAAGATTATGAGTTACCATCAGGTAGAATTGTACAAGTTCAAGGTTATGAACCGTTAGCATTAGATGGATTATTTGAAGCAGGATATGAGGAAATTGATATTATTGTTGATAATAAAGATATAGAGAATTTTATAGGAAAAGTGATATATAAAACAAATGATGGAAAGAGTCATAGGTACTATCCAGACATTTATATTGTATCTGAAAACAGGGTAATTGAGGTTAAGAGTGAGTATACGTTTAGAAAGAACAAAGAGATAAATTTGTTAAAGATGCAAGCAGTATTGGATATGGGAATAGAGTTTGAATTTAAAATATTGTAATGAAATACATTAAGAGTATAGATGAAGCAATTAAACAAGAATTAAATTTTGATAATTTAAAATCTGAAGTTAAAAGATGGTTCAAACAAAGAGCTATGATTCCAAATAAATTTACTGTTGAAAAGGTTTCAGCAACTGAACAGTGGAAAAATGAATTAAAAAGAGTCAGAGATGATGATTTAGATTATTATTGGGATTTTAAAGATGAAGAAATACCCTTGATAACTAATGATATTTATGCTGCTGCATACGAATACAATTTAAAAACACAGAAATTTAGAATAATAGATTCATACATGCATGTTGAAGATTTTAATTATATTTTTTTAAAGAAAAACATTTCAAATAACATAAATTATGTTATATTAAATGTTTATGGAAACATTGCTTGGATAAATAAAAAATAGTAATATATAAAAAAAAAATAAACAATGGCGTTAACAAATTCAAATACATTCGATATAAAAGGAGGAGTGGAATTAGCAACTTCTTATTTCAGAATATCAAAAATTAATGTTGCACATACTGGAACAATTATAACTTCTGAACTTTTAGTTTATAAAGATGAAGCATCATACAATGCTGCACCATATAACAACATAGCAGTTATTTTCGATACTCGTTTGAAATTAGATTATGATAGAGCAATAAATGGAGAAGATGTATTACTTTTTGTACATCAATCTTGGTTAACTCAACTTTATTCATTGTTTCCAACATGGGGAGATTCAGGTTTAACAATAGTTAATCTTGAAATACCATCAGGAAGTTAAGTTTGAAAATAAACTTTTTTAAATCCTGCAATATATTATTATAGCTGATAATATGTTGTGGGATTTTGTGTTAAATATGCTAACGTTTTAAATTTCGGTGTGATTTGATGAACGTTTCTGTGATATATATAATATCATATTAAAAAAATATGCTATTAAAACAAAGCACGGAGGATGTTTAAATGAATATTGATATTATACCGAAAGGAAAAAATTGTTATGATCATAATGGTACTTGTTCCTATTATACTTCAAAGAAGATAGAAGGGATTTGTATTTTATGGTGTAACTATCTTAATGAAGGTGGAGTAGATAGAAATATAGATGAAGATGATATAAAAATATTAAATGAACATTTTGGTACAGATGGTACAATAGAAATAAATCTACCATTATCAGGATTAAGTTCACAATGTAAGGAATGTAACGAAAATTTATAATGAAGAAAAAACAAAAAATTTATATAATATTAAATATTGATGAAAATACACACAAAATAGGTTACTCAAAAGATATAGAAGAAAGAATAAAAGGATTAGAAGTTGCTAATTCTAGTGAACTTAAATGTATACACGAATATCCAACCAAATATAATGCGTCGATGCTAGAAACTTTTTTACACCGACACTTTAAATCAAAACATATAAGAGGAGAATGGTTTAAATTGAATGACAATGATATAAAATCATTTGATTCAGTATGTGAAGGATTTGAAAAAAGAATTGATTTTCTAAAACAATTAAATAATCCTTTTGTATAGTAAATATATAAAAAAAATACTATAATTATGGATTTGATTGAAAAATATGATGATTTTAATGAATCTAAAAAATCAAAAATCAGTTTAGATTCAGAAGATATTTATAGACGTATGGCACATTTAATACCTGAAAAAGAACTTAGAAAATTTGCTAAAGAAATAAATGATAAAAATTTAGATATAGATGCTATGAATAAAAAAGAAGTAATTGTTTTTATATTGAAAAAAATGGATTAATATGTTAAATTATAATGAATGGCAAGCATTAAATGAATCTGAAAAGAAATTGGGAAAATTTGCTATAGATTCTGGTTCATTTTTAGTTGTTGATCCAGCATACATTGATAAAACAGTTGATTTACAAAAAATTCTTAAGGATAACGATTATAAAGAAGGTGAATATACGTTTAAAGGTAAAAATGGAAATGGTGTTTTAATAAGGAAAACAGGTGGAGATGGTACATTTGAAATTATAGCAAGGTATGATGAACACAAAGATAATCCGTGGCCACATCTACCATATGAAATTGTTATAAAGGTAAGGGATGATAGATATCCTAAAAATAAATAATGTTATGGAACATATTTTAGATTTTGGAGAATTTATGTATGAAAGAGAATTTGATAAGGAAGAAAGAGAAAAACTTGCTAAAAGGGGTCATGCACTTCCTGATGGTTCGTTTCCAATTGTAAACAAGGAAGATTTAGAAAATGCTAAAAGAGGTTATGGAAGATCTAAAGATCCAGAAATGACAAAAAAACATATCATAAAAAGAGCAAGAGCTATTGGTGCATATAACATGATACCTGATAATTGGAAAAAATAATATTAAAATGAAATATATTACGTCATTTCTTAGATTCATGTTTGAACAATATGAAAAAAATACAGTATTGGTTGTCGATGATAATGCCGTAAATAGACTTTTACTAGTTGAGTATTTTAATATGTACGGAGTTAATGCTGATGAAGCACATGATGGGAAATCTTCAATACGTTTTCTTAAAAATAATCCTAACATGGATATGATTTTTATGGATTATATGATGCCTGAAATGAATGGATATGAAACAATGTTGGAAATAAGAAAAATATCGAAATATAAAAAAACTCCAATAATACTATGTTCTGCAAACGGTGGAGCAATACCAGATAATGAACAAGTAGCATTTGATTATAATTTACAGAAACCTTTTAAAATAAAAGAATTTGAATCAGTACTAAAAAAATTTTTAAAAATAAAATGATAACTTATGTTTTGATTTTTTTTGCAGGAGTTTTTAATGCTATAATGGATAAAATTCAATTCCATTGGAGTAAATCTGTGTTTGATAATATCGAAGATAAAAAAATAAGAAAATGGTGTGATCCTAAAATAAGTCATAAAAATAAATGGAAGAATGGAAACAAAGAAGAAGGTGAAGTTTTTTTAGGAAGTAGTACTGTTTTTGTTTTTGTAACAGACTTATGGCATTTTTGTCAATTTTTAATGTTGACATGTATAATGTTAGCTATAGTTTTATACGGTAATTATTTTTCATTGTATTTTTTGATTGATTTTGTTATATTAAGAATAATATTTTCTATAGGATTTACAATATTTTGGGATAAATTTTTAAATAAAAGACAAAAAGATGGCGATAGATTTATATTCTAGAAATGTTGATGTAGCTAAATATCAAACTGATGTTTTAGAAATAAGTGATGAGGTATCTCATTTAGTTTTACAGATTGAAAATTTACTTTTTACTAGAAAAAAAGAAGTTTTGGGTATGCAAGATTATGGAATTGATTTGGAAGATTTATTATTTACGTTACAATCTAACGAAGGTGAAATAAGAAGTGCAATAGTATCCCAGATAAATGATTATTGTCCCTTATCTTCTGGATATGTTGTTGATGTGAATGTTTCATTTTTGAGAGGACAAATAAGAGATATTGCAATTGTTGATATTACAGTTGATAATAGAAAGGCATTAAGCATTATGCTTTAAGAATATATAATAAAATAATATAATTGTCATTCAATGGAATTCAAATTTTTAGATAAAAGTAGAATATTAGCCGCTCAGATATTTGGACAATCATTTAAGTACTTGGTAGAAAAGTACAACCAGTCTAGAAATATGTTGACTCCGGCTTCTCCATTTACACAGATATTACATGTTGTAAGTGAAATATCAGAATTGATTTTCATGTATTTGGAAAATGCTCTTTCAGAACTTAATATATTAAAAGCAAAGAATAGAGATTCAGTTTATGGTATGGCTAGATTAACTGGTCATAATCCATGTAGAGGCATTTCAGCTTTTGGTAAAGTAGGATTAAAACTTAAACCTGGAAGTGAAAAAGAATTTACAGGTGATTATTTTATAATTCCTAGTTACACAAGGTTGACATGTTTAAATAATAGTTTACAATATTTTCTTTTATTTGATCAAGATTATATTGTTATGAGTAAGGATAGTAATGAAATTCAATATGGTCAAATAATACAGGGTCAAGTTGAATCTCAAACATTTATATCAAAGGGTAAAAAATTAGATAGTTTTTCTGTACAAACAAAGGATTTAACTGATCATTTTAATGTTAAAGTTTATGTTAATGGTACATTATACCAAAATTATGAAGGTCTTTACGATATGAATGCTGAAACAAAGGGTGTCATCGTTAAAACTGGTATTACGGGTGGATTAGATATCTATTTTGGTAACGGTAGTTTTGGAGTAATTCCACCAAAGGGAGCAAAGATAGAAATCGTTTACATAAGAACAAGGGGTGGTTCTGGAAACATACCATCAAATGCTGATGTAGTATTAACTTATGATGATATAGGATATGATAAATTCAACGAAGAAGTTGATTTGAACGAAACAATACTAACAATGATAGAAATGAGTCCATCATTCGGATCAGATGCTGAAACATTAAATTTTACTAGACTCATTGCTCCTAAAGTTAGTAAGGCAATGGTATTGGTTCATCCTGAAAATTACATTTATTTTTTAAGTAAATATAATTATTTTTCTATTATAGATGCATATACAACGTTTAATGATGAATATTTGGATGATGATAATGTCATATATCTGTATTTGTTACCAGATATAAACAAAAAATTAACATCTGATACAGATTATTTTATAATAGATGAAAGTGAATTCACATTGAATAGTCAAGAAATAAATTTTATAAAAACAACACTAACTGAAAATGGTGGACAAGCAACAAGTACTGAATTAATTTTTATAGAACCTATAATTAAAAGATATAATTTAAATATTATACTTAGATATTTCGATAAACCTGGAAAAGAATATATTGAAGGTGAATTAAGATCCAGATTGAATGAATATTTTTTGAATATTAAAAGAAGAGATAAAATACCTAGATCAGATATAGTTGCTTTAGCTGAAAATGTAGAAGGAGTTGATTCTGTTAATGTAACATTTGTATCACAAGAAAACGAAGAAGCAATAACAAACGGTTATTACATGAAAACTGTTTGGGGATTTGATTCAGTAACAAGATTAAGAAAAATTGTATCGCAGGAAAAAGTTACATTGGCTGTTGGTGAAGATCCTAATTTGGGATTGGATGAATTTGGAGATATACTTATAAAGGAAAGAGAACTTCCCATAATAAGAGGAAACTGGTATGATAGAAACGGAAAATTTTATGAAACATATCCAGAAACTGGAAAACTTTCATCTCTTAATATCATATTTAAGGAAGAGATAAAGTTAGATCTTTATAATAAAATGAACCAAGATAAATTGACAGAATTACAGAAGAATAAATATAAGAAATTAAAGTAAAATGAGTGAAAGTCTTTATGATATATCCGAAACACAAAATGAAGTTTTATTAAACGAAGGATTTGATTATTCTAATGTTTTAATGCAAAAAACTTTATCAAATTATCTTTTTAGAAACGAAAACATAAGTGGATTTATTACATACATAAATGATATAATGGTTAATTTAATCGAAAGTGTAAAGATAGTAAGAGTTTTTCAAAATTTTACAGTTAATAAGAATTATAAAAAGATAAATTAATGGCTTACGAAAATCTATTCTTTTTTACCAAAGAAGGTAAACCCTGTAATTTTACATACACTAATGGCTTATGGGGAGGCAGTATACACTTACCACGAGTGTCTGTTGGATTGTTTGAGGTAGAAAGTTTATTTATAGTTGAAAAATTTATTGATACAGCAACTGGTAAAATTGTTTATGCAAAACCTCATACTGGAAATCCAAATGTGACAACAGGCTATACAGTTGAAACTGGTGATATAAATGAACTTAGATTTCAGTGGGAAGATGATAATACAGAAAAGATTTTTTTGTATCAATTTGATGTAACTGAAGAAACGCCATACATAGAAACATACGCACAAATAGATGTTATCCTTGATGTTGATTATAACGAAAGTATCGATACAAGTGGATTAAAATCTACAACAGTATTAACAGATGAACAGATTCAAATAAATATTGCAATAAGTTCAGATGTTGAAGACATTTATGAAAGATATTTATTGATAACTGATAACAACACAGGAACAGACATAGCAAGAATACAGATATACGGAGAAACAGTAGCAGAAGATGAAAGGTTATCAATACTATGTAACAATTTGGGTTACGATTTTTTAACAAAAGATGTATCTTTATTCAAAGATTCTGATATGAACGAAGGAAAACCAGATTTTGAAATACTTAATTATAAGAAAAAAGAAATACTATTAGAAGGAAGCAATATTATTCCATACAGAGGATCTTATAAAGGTTTGATAAATAGTATTAAATATTATGGTTATAATAACTTAGTTATTAAAGAATATTGGAAAAATGTTAACATAGATTCTCCAAGATATGGTAAATATAAATCTACTAAGGTTATAGATATATTTGATGATAGAGTAGATTATAATAATGATTCTACAAACATGCCAAATAAAAATTTTAAAAAAACTTCTTTGTTTGGTTTGTATTATAGAATCAATAAAATTAGAGATGGTCTTTTTGATCAACACGATTTACCCTTGGTAGAAGAAGTTTTTGAATATACTTTAGAAGAAGCTCTTATAAAACTTTATGGATTAAAGAATAAATCGAAAGAAGATTTTTTATCTTCTAATTCTAGAATACTTGACATATCTGGTGAATCAGATTATTTTCATAAATCAAAAATAAGAGCAAATTTAGCAATAAGTGTTACTGATGTTATTGATGTTGGTATAGATGCAACGTTTACAGTTATTCCAGATACGTACGGTTACATAATGGATCTAAGAGATATAACGGATCTTGATGTACCTGAACAAACTCCTTGGAGTGTTCCACATATATTTTCACAGGTGATTGCAGATTCAAGTCATACTGTTGAAACTTTGGCTAGTGTATTGTTAGCATATTGGGATAACTATTATCCTAATCTTGATACATTAGATGAACTTCCAGATAAGGAAGGTATATCAGTAGGATATCCGATAGTTTTACAGAATACAAGTTTTAACATTACCTGGGATGAAACAAATGTTGTATGGAGAGATTTGGATAGTAATGCAAATCATATATATGATTTTGTACCGAAAAATCCTTCAGTAAATGATATATTTAGAATAAGAGATAAAATTAGTGGAGAATATGTTCAACATGTTGCATTGGGTGGTGATGGTGCATTAGAAATAGCAGAAGCATTAGTAACAGCATGGTATGCAGCAATGACTTCTGATGGAGCACCTTGGGATAAATTTCATCCAAGTGTTGTTGGATTAGATCCAGGTGAAGATCCAACATTTAGAATTAAAGGATTAGAGGTTGCTGGACAACAGGTTCAATTTGATTTTGAATCATTAACAATAGATGCTTCATTTCCAAATGATTCAGAACTTACAAAATATACATTCAGTTTATCAACACTATATACATGGGATAATTTAGAAAGCAATAATTTTTATGATATAGAATGGATTGTTTATAAAGCAGAAGATACAACACCAGAATTTTCTTATACAGTTAGAGGACAGTTATACGAATATAATGAATTACCATTAAATCTTCCACATGAAGGAATATATACAGTTGAAATGAAACTTTATGATGCATTTAATAATGTATCTAGTGAAACTAAAACTGATTATATAGAAGTAAAATCAAAAGAAATAGATTTTAAGGGTTATTATCGATACATAGATAGAAATTATATATGGAATAATGTCAAAAATGATGTATGGAATGATTGTAATTCATATTGGAATTTACCACTTATAAATAATACTGAAATAAGTAATATTGATATGAGTTGGTATATTGCTGGAGATAGATCAAACCTTATTCCATTGATGGATAAAACTAATCCAGATACTAGTGTAACTATATATACTAAAGATCTTGATATAAATTTTGCTGGACCATATCAATGGGTTAATATGAATACTGTAATATGGGATGATTCAACTCATCTATGGTGGGATGCTACGGAAATAGCAGGAGATTCACCAGCTTATTTTCAAATATTAGATGTATATAGACAGGGACAATTAGAAATATATGATGGAACAGATACTGGATACCATCAATTTTTATCTTTTGATATAGAAAATGCAAAGGATGAATTGAATACAAGTGTTGATCCAATAATATCTAAATATAATTATAACTGTATATATGATGAATTAGATGATCCACAGTATATTTTAGCAGTTGGAAAATATATGGGTAAGGGTTGTGATTTTGAATATGTTGCAGGTTCTACTGGTGATGTTTTGATTGGAGTTTATGGAAACAGTATAACTAATAATATAAGATGGAATGAAATTAATGTATTACACAATTATGCTAAATTATCACCAGCAAGTTTCATAACATTTACGTACGATAATTGTAAAATTCCAGGTAAAACTGATCCAATTTGGACAGTTACAAATTTAGATGATATTGCATTTGGTACGAAAATTTATAAACAAAAAATATTACCATTACTTTTTAAAATAAAAGGAAAATATTCTGTAGATTTACAACTTAACGATACAAATGGTAATACAAAAAATCTAAATAAAAATATATTAATAATAGAATAATTATAAATGTTTAAATGATATATAATATAAGAAACTTATATATGAGAACATTAAAACAAGAGATAAGAAAAATAACTAAAAAGGATTATAAGATATTATATGATTATAGTAAATACAGTAATAATCTTTATAATTATTCTCTATATTTTATTCGTCAGTTTTATTTTAATACAAATAAATATATCGGTCTGAAAGAATTAGAAAAAGAAGTTAAAAATAATGAAAATTATAAACTTCTACCTTCACAATCTGCACAACAAATACTTAAATTAGTTGATAAAAACTTTAGATCATTTTTTGCTTTACTTAGAAAAAAGAAAAACGGTCAGTATCATGATAAAATAAATATACCAAAATATAAAGAGAAAAATGGATTATTTAATATAATATTTACAAATCAAAATGCAATTTTAAAAAATAATATGTTTAATTTATGTAAATCTATAACATATAAAAGAACAATATCCAATCGTAATCTTACTATACCATTTTCTTATAATTTAGATGGTAAATTTAAACAACTTATTATAAAACCATTTAATAATGGTAAATATTTTAAGATGTATATAATATATGAAGAAAATAAAAAAAATGAAAATTATGACTTAAATAAAAACAATTATTTATCTATCGATTTAGGTATAGATAATTTTGCTAGTTGCGTTGATACATCTGGGCATTCATTTATAATGAATGGTAAACCTCTAAAATCATATAATAGATGGTACAATAAAGAATTAGCAAAAAAACAATCAATACTTAAAATATTAAATAATAAAAATATATCGAATTATTTACAAAAATTATTTAGAAAAAGAGAAAATTTTATAGATAATTATATGAATCAAATTGTAAACAAAATAATTAAAAAATGTATAGAATATAAAAATAAAAATATTGTATTGGGTTATAACAAAGGTTGGAAAAATAAAATTAATATGGGTAAAAAAAATAATCAGAAATTTGTTCAAATTCCTTATTTAAATTTTATAAAAAAAATAGAAAGTAAATGTAATATATACAATATAAATTTAATTTTACAGGAAGAAAGTTATACTTCTAAATGTTCATTTATAAATAAGGAAAAAATTAAAAAACATGATAAATATTTAGGTAAACGAATAAAAAGAGGTTTATATAAAAGTAAAGAAGGTATATTAATTAATGCTGATATAAATGCAGCAGGAAATATATTAAGAAAAGTAATTGGTGATGTTTTTATAAACCAGCCAATATTGGGTTTGATGTTAAACCCTGTTAAATTAAATTTTAATTAAGACTTAAAAAATCATAACATAAATAAATTTACTATTTAAAATTAAAAATAAAAGATTATGAGTATAAGTGTAACGGAAATTTTAGGAACAGATTCTATTTCAGGTTCAAGAATAACATTAAATTCTAATTTTGATGTCGTGGTTAATGAAATAAACCTAATGGAAAATTACTTTGATCCTTCAAGTGGAATTATAGATAATTTAACATCGCTCGTTTCAAATACATTAACAGTTGGACTTTCTAGTACATTGTTTGATGTTACTGGAAGTGGAGCAACGTTTAATGCAGCAACTACATTTAATGGAGATGTTACATTAACAGGATTATTAAATAAAAACAACATAGAATCTACTACAATAACAACAGATTTATCGATAGGTTCACCATCAACTGCACCTGACAACTATGTTTATAGAGTTGGAAATTCAACAGGAACTGCAAACACTATAAGTCTTTATGACGGAGAAATTGGACAAGAAGTAGTTTTTGTTGCAGCAGAAGCTATGGGAAATGATGTAGATATAGTTCCAGCAGGAACAGCATCATTGATTGGTGGAACAAAGGTTACATTAGATACTTTGGGTCAATCTGTTAAACTCATGATAGTAACTAACTCAGTAAGTGCTAAAGAATGGTATGTAGTTGGTGGTAATGGTTATACGGTATCGTAATAAAAGCCCACTTCATAATTAAGTATGAAGCCAGCCCTCATGATTGAATGGGGGCTTTTTTATTGTTGTGCGTTTCTTGCTGCTATTTCAGACCAATTTTTTGATTCTTCTACTGAAGCATCTATTGTATTGTTTACTACAGTTACTCCACCATTCCAGGTTCCTGTAATTATGGGATTTCCAGATTCATCTTCAACCTTACCAATTCCACCAACATTTATTATACCGTTTGTAATTGTTGTAGAATCCAATACAACTCTTCCACCAGTCATGCTTATTCCAACCCTGTTACTACTTGTTAAGTTTTCTATACGTATGAATCCAGTGTAGTTTGGCATTAATAGATCTTGACCAGAACCACCCATATCTATTATAGGTATGATATTCATATCAACCTGTGTACAGTTTGCTATGTATGCGTCCATGTTTCCATCGAGAAGTATTATTCCTGATAAACCTGAATCGTGTATGTGTCCATTGACATACTGTAAATTTTCAATTACACATTTTCTAATTTCACTGTTTCCATCTAAAATTCCACTTACATTGCAATCTACTATGGTTACGTTTGTTACATCAGCATATGTTAATATATCAATATTCGTTTTTACATGGCTTTGACCTTCTAATACAAAGTTTGCTAAATCTCCATTTGATCCTATTTCTAAATCACTGTGTATGTATAATTTATTGAATCCTCTGTATGCTGCAATAAGTAATGCATCTGCAATATTGTTTACTTTTTTCTGTTCAGTTCCTGCAGGAAATATTGTACCAGTATTTGATGTTGTAGTATCGATTGTAACACCTCCATTAAATGATGCGTATTCGATATCAGGACTTGAAATCAATCCTGCTGAATTTTGAGAACGAACAGATACTTGATTAACATTTACATTATCACCTACATTTGAATTTGCACCTACTAAATTAACAGCGTATGCACCATCCTCAAATGTTACTGTATAACCGTTTATTATTTCAACAACTCTGGCATATGTAAGTCCACCCAATGATACTTCTGTATTATGGTTATGTGTATCTGGAAATGGCATACCCTCTACTCCATCTTCTAAATCTTTCAATGTGAGTCTAAAACTATTAAGATTTAATTCTCTAATTTCAGTTGGATCTGACTGTATTAGAGTCATATCATTTTTAGGTACATTTATTACTCTAGTTCCCCATGTTACTGTTATTGCCATTTAATTCTCGAATTTTGTTTTTTAATTTATCATTTTCCTCGAGTAATGAGTTATTTAGATCGTTTACTTTTTGTAATGTACTTTGAAATACAGATTCATTTGAACCTTTCATTTCAAAGGTTTGTCGAATTTGTACTTCTAATTGCATATTTCTTTTTTCAGATTCATCTAATCTTTTTAATGCATGTGTTATTGTTCTATTGGCACTATCGAGCATTCGTTTAGATTGAGAAAGATCTGCTTCAAGTTGTTCATATGTTTTTTTCTCCATTATTTTAAATTTTATATTATATGCGTATTATTTATAATGTTTATTCATCTGGTATTAATAAAATAGTTATAGATACACCTGCATCACTGTCTATTGTACTTGATATAGGAGAATTTTTATAGTATGGTGATGATGTAGCACTTCTAACTCTACCAGTTATCGGTTGAGAAGTTGATAATGTTCTTGTATCAGTTACTATTCCACTTCCATTTGTAGAATCATCTATTATTACCATTGTTGCCGTTATTGTTCCAGTTGCAGGACTATCAGGATCTTCTAACATTGTATAAGTATATGTGTCATCTCCTGTTACTGTTATTGTTGTTGCACTGTTGTATGGATCTTCGTTTGCACCTGCAATCAATATTTCATTATCTGTTATTAAACCATGTGCTGTATGTGTTACTGTTGCAGTTGTTCCACTTGATACTATAGTTACAGAATCTTGATATGGAAAATTTGAATCATCAGCAACAACAACAAGTACTCTGGCACCTTCTATAATAGCTTGAGTATTAACATTTTTAACTGTTATTGTTGTTGTTACAGGATCAGTTACAAACGTTACGATTGATCCTGTATCTCCAACATATGTTGATGCATTAGAACCAATGTTATTAACTATTATATCATTAGCAGTTGAATTATAAACATCATATGGATCATTACCTGAAAATGACAAATCTATAAAATCATATTCAAAATCGGTACCACTTACAAATGGTATTTCTATTGCAGCTCCTATTGTATTTGATATAAATTTAGTATTTTGTATATTTATAGTTTCATTCCATAAAAGAGCTGAATCTGGATCTGATGTTTCTGCAAAAATTGCATTTCTAATAACAGGAGCTCCTACAGGATCAAATTGTGAACATCCTGCAAATGATACACCTAAAAATTTATGATCTGAATCATCTCCACTATTGAGAATACCTGTACAATCTTTAAACTGTGTTCCATACAGTGCTGTAAGTGAAGCAAGATTATTACTTCCATATAAATCAAAGGATACATTCATAAATGAATTACCTGCAAAAACTGTTCCTGCACGACCATTATCTGAACCTACTATAACTCCATCAGTAAATGTTGTTGTATGATCGGCATGATCTTCTATAATTAATCCACTAAAATCAATAGAAACAGATGATTTCCATTCACCTCCTTGATAATATTCAGATGTACCAAATTGTATAATTTTTCCTTGATCAGCAAAAGAAACTGCAGCACTTTGACTTGTTTCATCACCAATATACATTTTACCGTAAGCATAATAAATTCCTTCTCTTTCTTGAAACATTCCCCAACCTCTTGTAGCATATGCAGTACAATATTCTACAGTATCACTCCATGCAGTAGTACTTGTTCCAGTTATTCTTAACCCACTTCCAACTGATATTTGATCAATAAAAATACTATCAGCTCTTGCAGATCCTGAACAATCTATCCAGATGCCAAGAGTTCTAACAGATGCTATTATAGTTGATTGTGTACCAGATACCCTTGATCCTGTTTTTGTTGGATCAATTACAAAACATTTAAATCCACCAGCCCAACCGTTTTTATCGTCATTACCAGCTATTAAATAATCTACATAATTAGAAGTACCTGGCGCATCACTTGATACTCTAATACACAATGGAAAAGTAGAAAGAGTATCTAATGTACCCAAAGCTGTCATAGAAATCCATATATAGATACATTGACCAGCTTCAGTACCTGTAGACGCTGTAAAATCTAATTCATTGCCTCCTCCTAAATCATATTGATGAAAACCATCTTTACCAGCATATTTACCGCTTATACATGCAGTACCAATTAAAAATACATCTTCAGATAATGAAATTGTACCACCTCCTTGTTCAGACCAAGAGCCTCCAGCAGTATCATTTATTGCATCGCAATTTGCTATAACTTGTTTACCTTCAATTGCTATGGTTAGTGCCATTATTTATTTTATTTGTATTGCGAAAAAATCCCCCCATAAAATTACAGGGGGATCGAATCGTTTTTAATTTGTTATTAATATATTATGCATCGGTTGTTCTAATTGCAGTCGCTGAACCTCCAGATACACCTAAAGCACCTGATGTTTCAAATGTTTTAATAGGTTCTGCATCTCCTGCAGTACCACCATCTCTAACTCTAATCCATAGTGTTCTATCTTCATCATAAATAAGTTGGAATGTTTCGTCTTCAGATGTTGCTAATTTATCTATGTATGCTATCATAACATCATTACCTGATGTTGCATCATCTGGATCTGACCAACTTTCATCAGCAATTGTAAATTGATTATTACTGTTATGTGCTGAATAAGCTATTCTTCTTATTATACCAGTATCCAATTCAACTCTAAGTATTCCAGTTTGATTTGTATCAGCTGGTATTTCTGATGCACCTACTTCAAGTGTAGTTTCACTTCCTGTATTAAGAGTAACTGCAAGTGCCATTTGAGCAAAATCAAAATCATTACCTCCAGCTTTAGGACCAACTAGAATTCTATCTTCTCCAATTTCTAAACCAAATACTGTAAAAGTAACCTGGTTAGGTGGAGTTTGTTGTGTGTTAGTTAAATCAAATAGTTTATCATTACTTGTTAAATCTAAAGCTTCAATACCGATACCGAAAGCACCAATGATTGCAGAACCTGTAGATGTACCTAAAAATGCTGGTGGAAGAGTTCTAGATGTAACTGAACCATCAACACTTGCATTAGTACCTGATGTTCCACCAGTTAGATACATACCATCTGTTGGTGCAACTCCTGAAAGTAATTGTATCCATGATGTACCTGTTTGACCACCATCAGAACCTGCTTCTGAATCTGCAAGTATCAAACCCGTTCCGGCTGTTACACCTGTACCCCATGATATTATTTCATTTTCATCAAATGTAGCACCGGATTGAGCATCCCAATCTATTTCGTGAGTAATACCTCTAAATAATTCTCCTGGTATTCCGTGTATTTCAAAAGAAGTATAAACTTCAAACCAAAGATCTTCTGTTATATCTGCATTATAACTACCATCATGATCAAATCTATTACCTGGATGGTAATCTGTTGAATTACCGTATATTTCAACATAGTTTCCACCATCTCCTGTATAATCTACTTCAAAACAATATACTGTATTTGCACTTAATTCATATGGAGTATCAAATACAAATTCATATTCAGCATATGCTGATGTTACTCTATCAGCTGGAATAATGTTTGACGTAGCTAATGCTGCACCATCAGGTTCATCTGAACCATCAGTTACTGGATCAACATTATATAATTTACCGGTCATATTACCTGTAGGAGATCCTGCACCTACTTTTAATTGTACACGAAACCTGCGCATATATACATTATTAGAACCTACAGAGAAAGAATTTCCCTGTCTTGTTATGGTACCGTTACCTAAAGCGTTATCTTGATCAGCTTGTGTATTTCCATCTTCGAGAGGAGCTCTTGAAGAAATCCATTTTGTTCTTTCATAAAGTTGATTAATTGTTAAAGCTGCTTTATTCCATTGAGAATAGTAATATCTATTACCAGCTCCATTCAATAGATCAATAGCCTGATAGCCTTCTACATTTGTTATTGTAGTCCAACCTGCAATTGTTGCAAGTGATGTTACATTGTTAAGATCTGCTGACGCAAAAAGTGCAGGGAAAGAGTTACCCAATCCAGCCGTAAAACTAAATTCTGCAAATACACTACCTAATTCTCTTGCTACAACTCGAAGTTTTTTACCGTCAATATCAGTACCTCCAGTTCTTGTTTTTACCATACATCTTAACAGAACGTTATCTGCTGGTACTGTATTGATACCAGTACCCCAATAATTAGTAAGAACTTTATTGTCTTGTATAATCATAATTTCTGTAGTTGCATCAAAGAAACTACCAGATACAACAATTCCTGAATATACAACATTACCAGTATCTTGAGATATTGACCCATCATAAAGGTGTTGTGCCACAGTATCATCGATGTTATAACTGTTTATTAGTGTTATAATGTTATCCGTAGATCTCTCTGACGGAGTAGCTTTTGTGATATCTAAAATATCATCTCCTGACGCTTGAGCATCATCAGCTTTGTCACCTAACCATCTGTGTAACTCTAAAACGCTATACTGTGTAGTAGCATTACCGGTCCATCTAATGTTACCTGTATTTGATATAGAAATATCTGTTGCACTTACTGCCATAATTTAATTATTTTTTATTATATATTTTTTCTTATAAATGTTTTTTATTAATTTATATATTTAATTGTATATTAGCGTTGTTCTATCAGTCCATGCGGTTGTCAAATCATCATAGCTTCCATTGTTTTGTTTGTTAGCTCGGTTTTCTGTCAAACTGCCATCATTTGTATATTTTGTAATTTCCCATAGTGTATCTTTATTAAAACCTACATAATAGTTTCCACTTGTTATAGCACTTATTCTATCTGTATATATGGGTAATATACCGGCCGTTTCTAAAAGATCTATTGTTTCTTGTAAACTGTCTTGAGCATCGATGACTTTTCCATAATCATCTATTATATAACATTCACCATTATAAATTGATGTTGCTAATGAAATTGATGTTCTTAATCTTTCGGCTCTAAATTCATCAGTAATATTGTAATCAGAAGTACCTGCTGATATAATTCTTTCACCAAGATCAGTAAGTGTAGCAGAATTTCCAGTTGTTGTAGTTATATAAAGAGCCATTAATTTTTAATTTAAATGATTTTCAATTTATATATTACAGTTTCAAGCATTTAATATATTAAAATAATATGTTATGAATTTAATTTTGGATATATAATAAAATATATGAATTAAACATAAGATATGCCAATAACACCATTAATTAGAACTTTACAAGTAAACGGAGGAACATTTTATGCATTTTCTTCAGCAGCTAAGGATGAAACAAAGGTAAAGGCGAATGAAGATTTAAAATTTGAATATTCTAAATTTGTTGCATTAAAGATACCTAATTTTGATAAGTTAGATTTTTCAACATTTAGTCATTACGAAAATTATATGCAGTTAAATACCATAGATGGTATGATTTGGAATGGAGGTCTTTCTGGTGATCTTAATGTAGATTTAAGTACTAGTTTACAAAGTTATGTCATGAATATGGAAGCCTTGATGCTATCAGATGATGATTATGATAGTACAATAAAGAAAAGTATATCAGAAAGAATATTTTTTAAATGGCTCAAAGAAACTGGTGCAATTAGATTCAGAGATGCTAATACTAGAGAAAAGAGTGGAGGTGTAACTGGATCAAAATTTGTAGAAGAAAATACTGTTTTAACAGGTACTGAAAGATATTCAAGAGTAGTTCAATATGTAGGTGATCTAGATATAATGAATTCAGTTGAAAAAGCTGGTGAAACATACACTGAGTTATATATAAGGATACCCACACAGGTTGGACATACTCCAACTATTTTGTTTGATGCATACAGTGACGATAATTACAAACCTAATCTTGTAATAACAGGTGAAGGAGAATATTTACATGGAAGAAGTGCAACAACAATTCATCCAGATGGATTAAGTAAAAATGCTTTTTATGATTATGATTCATCAGTTGTATATACAGACCCAAATGCAAACTGGCACAATGAACCACCTGTAGGTGGAAATGTAAACAGTTATTTTACAGAATTAACAGAATTTGATAATCCATTAAATACTGATATCAAAAAATATTGGGCTGATTATGATGAAGGAGCAAATGGCGTTGCATATAGAAGATCAAGTTTGGATGGTATAAGTTTGGATTTTGAACCAAGTAATTATTACGATATTGTAAACGATCCAATTATAACAACAATACAACAATATAATGGAGCTGGTAATTCAACACATTTTGAATTTAATGCTATTTTAATTTATTATGATATTTATAATACTTCAGATGTTAGTGATAGAGCAACAAATTTATATGGTGTTTTATTTTTAGATAATGTTATTCCAACATCAGAAGGTGGTTACATACAAACATTTCAAAAATTTAAACCAAGTACTGTTACAGGATTGAATGGTAATTCTTATGGATTAAGTATAAATATGAAAAATGATGTATCTATAAGTAATGATGGTATATTTACTATTGTTAACGAATACAACAATTTTTCAATGGGATTGTTTTCAGAAGCAACTGCCCAATTACAAGAAGCATCAAAATTGTTTACAAACAATGCAATTGAAATAGAAGATGTGAAGGAAAGACTTACTGCTTTGGAAACCAATGCGTATGCTATATATGATATTCAATCATTAAGTGAAAGAATGAATGCAGTTGAAACTATGGTAAACAATGCACAATTAGCATTTGCTGACAGTACATCTATTTTGGATCTTATAGCATCAAATGCACAAGATCTTCAAAATTTTATTAATGGACAAACATCTGTCGAAATATCATATAATAGTGATGTAATGCAAGGGGGTAATGGAATAATATTGGATAAAAGCGTTAATAATAGAGTTATAGTTAATAATTCATCTCAAAGTTATACTTTAAACACAGTATATGATATAGGAGATAATATAATTGATAGCGAAAGTGGAAATGAATTGGATTTAAATGTTTATAATTTAACAGTAACATTAAAATTGGTTAATTTTACTAATATGTGTAGAATATATGTTACAAATTCTGCAATAAATAATATGTCAATATATATTGATGATAGCATTGTTAGATTTAAAAAAGGACAAGTTGTTAGATTTGTATTTCCTAATGATTTAGAAATGAATGGATATTCAATTAAAATTTATACAGATAAAAATGATAATTTTGGTTTGGGAGAATATGGTAAATTAATTTCTACTCTTACTACCAGTGATTTTATAGATACAAAACCGATAATTGAATTGATTTGTTTAGATGAAAGAGTATATACATTTGATTTTGATGTAATTAAATAATAAGATATGAAATATATTAGAACACTTGAAGAAATAACAGAGGACGATTCTTACATTTATGAAAATATAGATATAAATTCTATTGAGGATTTAGAAAAAGCTATAAATTTTTTGAATGAGGGTAAGTTTTTGAGAAAACTAAAAGGTTGGATAATAACTTCACCTAAGATCAAAAAAACAATGCGAAAAGCAAATTTTAACAGACTTAAAGCTGCTGAATTGGCTACACAAATGAGAGAAAAAGTTGAAACAGAAATTTTGGGTAAACAACATGTTCCTGATATTAGTGATATTATTAAAGTATTAAAAAAACAACAAGCACCACTTATAGATAATGCAGAAAAATACGAAGTAGAAGCTGATGTTTTAGCAGGTGATAATCCATGGCTTAAAAAAATAGTTAGAATATTTAAATTAAAGGGTACAATCGAAGTAAATAGAGAAAAATATGAATCAGCAGAAGATGAAGAAAAATGGATTTTTGATAATTTCGAAAAAGATGCTGAAAAGGTTAAATCAACTTATATGAGTCAGGTCGAAGGTGCCATGAAAGGTAAAGAAAGGGATGCTGAAAAAACTGATACACATTTTATGTCTAATACAATCAAAAAAATGGATAATTTTATAAAAACTAATCCTGATATGGAACATGAAGTAGAATTGTTTATGAGAGCTGCTGTTAGAAGAAGAAAAATAGAAAGAAAGAATTTAATAACATATCAAGATACTGGTGTCAAACCAAAAGATCCAAGAAGAAGTAGTAGTCCAGATGTAAAATCAGCAAAAGAAGCTTTAGATATTATGGCAAAATACAATGTCGAGATAGATAATGCTTGGACACTATATGAACTAAGTAAACATTTTAATGTTAATTATGATGCAGGAAAACAAATGTTAGATATTCATTTAAAATATAAATTAACTGATAGTAAGGAAATATATGATAAATGGAAAGAATTACACAGTACAGAATAAACTTAAATTAAAAAGATGGATAAATCCGTAAATAGTATATCTACAATATTACCAGAACTTTTAAGACTTTATAATAATTCTTTAGAAGGTTTTGAAAAAATAACTGAGGCAATAACCAGTGATCAAGAAACTGTTGCTATAGACGTCGTTGATAATAATAATAATATCAGAAGAATGTTTGTACCGAGTTTTGGTTATCTTAAAAACAAATTGGAACTTTTAGAAACTAACTTTAGAAGTTTGGTTAACGTTGATAGTGGTAAAAGTAGTATAAAATTATCTGATGGTCAATTTAGAAATATTATGATTTCTAACATCAAGGGTGAAGCAGATGATGTTACAGAATTAAATACTGTTAGTAATTTTAATATCAAAGATAATTATTTCTTTGAAAATTTTATAAATCCTTATTTATACATATCTTTAGATCTTACTGGTAAGGTTCCAAGAGATATAGAAAGAATTGAAGTTTATAGATTTATTTTAGATTTAGATAATGCTGCTAAAAGAACGTGGTTTGAAGAAAATTACATTGGTAGAAATGAAGTCGATTATGTAACATTTTTATCTGATTTGATATCAAATGGTATAGCATACATTCCAGATAGAGATATAATTGATGTTCCACCAAGAACTGTTAGATTTAAGGGTGGATTCAATGTTATAAGAATTTCTGATACAACAACCGAAGAGGAAATAAACGGAATTACAGTTAATCTTAAAAGAAAAGTATATACATTAAATAAATTATCATATACAGATACAAGATCTAACTTTTTAGATACAATGAATCTTAAAATTGGAGATTCATTAATTGTTGCTGGTGATATAAGAGATACAAGATATATAATAAAAAGTGTAGATACATCAACAAATAGCGTTGTATTAGAGTTGATAGAAGGTTATAGAACAATTCCAATAGGAGCTGATACATTAATATTTTATTCAGAACAAGACAACTTCGTTGAAGGACAAATAGGAATTGGATTCAATGAAAGATGTGTAGTATTTGTTAAACCTATAGATCCTGTATCGAAAATATCTTCTAAAAATTGGTCTCCAGGTGTTGCATTTTATTCAAATGATTTAAAAATAACTATAAATGGTTTAGAACAAAGTCTTGAGCAGTATTATAGAACAGAGGTTACTGATTTTAGTACGTATTTGTTTAATCTTGCGAAAGACAAATTACCACCTGCAATATTGGGAATCATTCCTGATGCTCCAGTATTAAATGGTGAAAATGTAAGTGTTTTAAAAATAAATCAACATCTTGAAAACAATCAATCAGTTAAGGATCTTATAGAATTACAGAATCAAAAAATTACAATTCTTTCTGAATTGAAGGAATTAGATGATGCTATAAAAGCCAAAAGAGAATTGATAGCAACAAAGAACTATTCTGGTAATCAACAAGAAAGACAATCAGATAAAAACGAAGAAAGAGCTTTAATAACAGAACGTAATACTAAAACTGAATTGTATTCATCTATTGTTAAAGAAATAGAAGCACTTGCTAAAAGCGGTTCATTAACATCTTTTATTCCTAAATATAGAGCAAGAGGTTATTTCGAATATCCAGATCTAAAAAGTATTCCAGAAACTGGATTCCAACAGATAGTTCAATTCATAACAGAACATAGGTATCTATCTCTTGATGGTGCGGCTAATCCAGTAAACCAATTGGATTTTACTGATGGTGATGTTCAAAGAAGAGCAGCATTTTCTCCATGGGAAAGAACTGAAAGTAAGGTAAGAAATAGAGTATATAATCCTGATACAGACGAATATGAATGGGAAATTGAAGATGTTGAAAATGCAGATCAATACAATATAAATACGATTGATATACCGATAAGAAAGGGTGAAATTCTTGAAGTAAAAGTAATGTCAGTATCTGAAGCTGGATGGCCTTCTAATGGTTTGAAATCTGATTGGTCAAACATAATTAGAATTCAGTTTCCAGATCAATTTACTACAAGTAATATTGTAACAGATATATTAAGTGAAAACCAAATCGATCTTTCAAGAGTTAGATTACAGGAAGAATTAAATTCAAAGGGAATTGATAGTCATCTATCAGATTCATTTACAGCTAATGAAAAATATTATCCACATCAAGCTCAAAACATTGCATCAGGATTTTTATCTCCTGAACAAACACCAATTGATCTTTATAATAAGTTGATAGAAATGACAACTCAATTACAAGAATATGGAGAAATTCTTAAGAAAGTTAAAGGTACACTTGTTGTTAAAATATTGGATGAAGATGGTAATGAAACTAAGATAAATAAAAACCAAATAAACAAATTCTTTGCAGGTTATTATACTGATATTGTTAATACATTGGATGTTAAAAAGGGTGTTATTGTTAGTAAGACATTTTTCTTACAGTTAGAAAACATTGCAGCTACTGCATTAGAATTGATATCTAGATTACCTGGAAGTTATACTAAAAGAGTTAAAAGATCTGAAGCAGATACTCCTGATATAATTCCAGCTATATATGGATATTATGAAAACAACGATATAACGATAGAAGGTAATCCTTCTTATGTTTCTAGTGATGATACTTATAATACAAAATTAAAATATGATTTAGTACCTGTTGTTTTGACAAATTCTAACAATTCTGATAATACAGATGAAATAGGTGTTTTAGCACCTTATCAAGCTGCACAGGTTAAATCACAATTCATATATTGTAGATTTAAAGATCTTGCAGCAGAAGAAAGTTTTTATTATCATAATGAACCAACTAATCGTGGAACAGATGTGGGAACTCCAATAACAAACGGAGAAGAAGCAGAATATTCTTATGGAAGAATTGTTCCAGGTGCATCAGTTTCTGATGATGATTTCATTTTTGGCGCAGCTTTTAATAGTGGTGTTCCATATAGAGATGTTGAATTTGATCCATCTAATCCAAGTGGTATACCTGATGAAACAATAGAAGTACATATTGATCATCCGTTTGTTCAAAGTGAAATTATATACAATTCAGTATACGAACAAATAACAGGTATTACTCCTACTACAGAAACTGTTGCAGAATTAGCTGTACAGTTGTTTAGACATTCTAAGTTTTCAATATTACAGTCTAATACCAAGTTGGGTAAAAAACAAAATATGTATATCTATGATGGTTCTGCTGATGAAACAAAAAGAGCTCAGATGTTAACTGCAGGTGGAAATGGTTCAGATCTTGTATTTACCAGAACATTGAAAACGTCCTTTGAAGAAAATGATCAATATCTATTGGGTAAATATACTTGTGGTTCATACATGTTTTTAGCAACTGATACACATGAAACAATTTGTGTTGATGGTAAAAATGCAACTTCATTAAAATCAATAGAATTTGGTTCACACAATTCTTTAAAAATACCGTTGATATTCCAATTTAGAATGACAGATTATTGGGGTAAAGGTTCTGAAGGTTTGGGTAACATTGCAGGAGTTCAAAATGGATCAATTACCAATGTAACTTATGCAAAAAGAATGGGATTTGATATTTACGATGTTGCTGGAGATACTTTTTCTTTTGACATCGAAATATTTGCTAAATACAAATCAGATAATCTAAATCTTGAACAACTTCCAAGTAGACAACTACAGGTTGCTATAGATGATGTTTCAAATACTTTAGAAAATTTAGCTCCAACAATATTAGAAACTAGAGTAGATCTTGGTATACTATCATAATAGAAACTTTATTCAATTGAGGAGATCTAAATGATCTCCTTTTTTTTCTTTATGTATTTTTCTAATATATAATTTAACATTGTAAACAAAAAATAAATATGGCCAAACAATTTTTTTCTAACTACAGTTTTGGACTTCTTTCGACTAATCCGAAGCTTAGTACCAATATAAAATTAATGGTTGATAGTAATGATGATCTTTATTTAGAATCATTCAGTGCAAACGAGGCTCTTTCAAACAATAAATTTAAGGGTTATAAGATTGATCCAAATTCTAAATACAGCGTTGATCTATTTAATTTTTATAACAAGGGACAGTTTCCTAAAAAATTAGCGTATGATGTATTTCAAGCTAATGATAGTAACACAGTTATGTCTAAATATACTGAACAGTTTGAAATGTTTTATAAAGCTGGTGCCAGACGAGTAATATCAGAAAAATACACGGAAGATATGGCGATTTTTGCTCCAATATGGTTGGAAAAAGATGTTCCAGATTATTTCGTGATATTTAAAATAGAAGGACCTGTTAACATAAACAGTAGAAATGCAACAACTGAAAATTTAAATGAAGCTGCTGCAAAGGACCCAGACAATTTTATTGATAATGTAATCAAAAAATCTACAATAATAAAAACATTTGATCTTAGAAAGACAACTAATTTAGGTAAATATATAAGAAATCACGTAAATGATGAAGCATTTCCTATTTCATCTGTTACACTAAATGTTAATAAAAATGAAGTAAGTTATTATAACGGTATATCATATAACAAATCCGGATTTACTTCAGTATCTGAACGTTTATATGATACTTTGGTTGCTAAAGATTCTACAGTTATGGAAGATGAATATTTTGTAACTAAGGGTTTTGAAAGAAATAATATTGTTAGTGCAAATTTAATCAATTTAGAATTTTTATTCAATGATGATGTTACAGATAATTATAAAATAAATAGATACTTTGGTCTTTATGTTACTGATAATGAAGAAGGAAGTTTTTTATTGGATGGTGAAGAATTTTTTAGAAAAACTAGAATAGAAAAAACTCAAACTCCTTATCCAATAAATAAAACAGATGTTTCTGAAACGCTTGTAAATGAATATAATTTAACAAACCAAAGGGGTATTTTGTTATTTACGCATGATATAGATACTATAACGGCATTACCAAAACCTGAATATATCGATACAATTGCTAGTTATTTTTATGTAAAAGATAAAGAAAATAATTTTCATAACATTAAAACTGGAAGTGTATGGAATGATAATCAGATTAGAATAGCAGATACAGAAGTTGATGTTTCTAAATTTTCTGGATTCTCACCAATGATAACATCATCTAAAGGAATATCTTTATCTGGTCGTGGTCGTGCAGGTGCTATGTTTAAAATTATTGGTGAATTGGATTATGGATACACCATAAGTTTTTATGAAGGAACAATACCACTTGTTGTAACTGGTGATTCACACTATATCGGAGAAGTATCTGCAGTAGAAACAAATAATGATATCGGAGAAGCATATGAAACATTTTTTAATAGATTTGGTGCTCCAAAGGATGTTGCAATTTCATTAGCTGCTGCAATAAACAATATAAGAAGTACGAAAAAAACATTTAAAGCATTAGCAGTAGATGATACCGTAATAGTTGAAAATCTTGTAGAAGGTTTTAATTTTAATTCTATAAATTTTGTTTTATCATCATCTACAATAAATTTAGAACCATATCCTAACACACATGCTACTAACAATTTCTTTGCAGGTGGTAGCGGTAATAAAGATTCTAGAGTAAAAATTCATGTTGATGACATACTTAAATTTAATACAGATAGATACATAAAAACTAAAACTGGTTATGCCTTGGTTACAAATATTGGACCATATTTAGATGAAAGAACTTATGATGAATTTAATAACATAACAACATACAGTAATTTTAATAATTATAGAAGTGTTGTTTTAAAAGGTGATAAAATATATTATGATTCTAATAGTAAAGTATCAATATATGAATTGTTTAGACCAAAGTTTGGTAGATTTTCGTTTTATCCAATAAGAGATTTTGATGTTGATTTTTATTCAACAGAATATTTTGATCTTGGAGAACTGTATGCTGAAGAAGATGAATATAACGAACAGGATGCAAGTGGTAATTATATTTATAAAGCAAACCATCCTGATATAAGAGATTTTTATGAAACTGGTTTCGGTAGATTACAGGGTATATTACAGAATGATACGCCTGAAGGAACAACGACAGAAGCGGTTACAAATGAATATGATAGATTAAAGGAAAATTATATAAGAGAACTTTCTAATATATCAAGAGTTGTACCTTACATAAATAAATGGGTTTATAAGGAAGGTAAGGATCTTAGAAACAAGGATTACAGATTGAATTTTTCTGGTGCTTTTGGTTTACATAATTTTTCTCCATCATCTAAAAATATCATACAGGATCCAGATTCATTTACACATGAATGGTATTATCTTTCAAAATATCCTGAGTATTTTACAGAATCAGATGTGTTAAGATCGTGGAGTTATTTTGATAAAAAAGCATACGATAATTTCGATGGTAATTCAATATTACCCCCAGCACTTGGATATTTTCAAGATATAGATACTGATAATTTTACAGATTATTTTACAGTTGATAGAGTTAATTTTAATAATGCTTATATTCCAATAGATAGACAACAAAAATATTCTACTTTAGAATATGGTTCTAAATACAGATATGCTGAAACCTTTTTTAGAGGTATTAAAGTTATAACAAAACAGAGATCAGATTATAATTTAGCATTTGATGATAAATTATCGTTGAATTATAATATTAAAAATTTATCATTGATTCAAAATGGTAAATTTAATGGATATAAATTTTCAGCTATAATGATACCACACCAAAATAAGGTAGATGTTGAATACGTTAGTAATGTAACTGAAAGATCTGGTTTTCAAATTAAGTTTGTTGAAAATCAAAAATGGAAAACTATTACACTAATGATTTTCTTAGATATAGATTATACATATTTGGATGGTGATAGAGAATTTATCGATAGAACGCTTTTATATTCGTTATTAAATAAATTGGATGCTGCTTCAGGTGATCAACCATTTGCAACAAATGATTATCAAAATGTAAGAATGCAGGGTGCTTTAGATTTCATTACAAGTAGTGGAACTGGTCCCTATCTTATAAAAGGTACTACAGATACTTCTGGTGTTCCAACGAATTTTGTACATGATATTACGATTGGTAGTGATGGAAAATACAATCAAATATATTTTACTATCCCAGGAACCGGTACAGGAGCCGGTAGTTATAAAATAGAACAAATAGATAGAGTTATTAATGAAAATACTTTATTAGTTAATAGAATGACTTATAATGATATTCCTATTCCTTCATTTCCATTGACCACTCCTATTCCAAATTTATTAAAAGGTGCAACATATAATATAATAGATGGTGGATATCAGGCATATTTAGAAAAAATGAAAAGTTCTTCGTTTGCTGATATTTATGATAGAGTTAATAGAGGTAATCCTGATGTAATTTATGAAACAGTTAAAGAAGATGGAACATTAACATATAATGAATTTGTTGTAGAATTAGTTAGTCCTGATATGGTAATAAGACCATTATATTTACAAAGAGTTGTTGATGAAGATAAACCTGTTGCTTTTAATTTGATTGAAACTATTGGTTATAGAGCAGCTCTTAATCCAACAATAGAATTGTTACCATTTTTTAGACATTCAGGTTATTACAATCCTAAATTTAAAGACATTGTAAAATTTGAAGATCCATATATTCTTAAAGGTTATCCAGCAACTGGAGCTGATGAATTAACAGCATATGAATCAAGTGTGTTTGATGAAATAAGATATGGTAACACACAATTTAAGTTAGATGAAGACTTTGGTAAATTACAGAATGTATTTTATCATAAAGTTAACGAAGAAAATCCAGGTAGTATATTGGAATTATCTAACATAAGTGCATTTTTGAGTAGATATCCATTGATAGGAGAAACTGGAATTGATAAAACAGATAGATACATATTTAGTTCTGCATGGGATCCTGGTTATTTTATCAAAAACAAAAATAAAATAAACACAGAAAATGTTGCAGGTACAAGAAGTACATTTGAGAAAAAATCGTATTTTGGTTCTAAAATGACTCAAATACCTGATGCTATGCCGTTAGAAACGTTTGAAATAGCTGAATATCCAGGTGATGATGTTGATTTAAGTAATTTTACTGAAAGAGTTTTTTATGAAGAGGATGATAATAACATAATATTTCATGTTTATCTTGCAGATAGATTAACTGATGAATTGTATATTAATCTTTATCCAGAATTTAATAAATACGTAAATCCTTTATACGGGTTTGGTAGAAAAGATACTTTAGAGGATGATATCAAAGATTATATAACTAATAATATATTGATAGTATATAAAATAAATACAATTGATCTTTATGTTAAAGGTATAAAATCAGATGGAACAACATCTTATGCTTATATGGATGATACTAATGAAAATAGATTGACAAATAATCTTAATATTGATAGACAAATGTCTATAAAATATATAAAGAATAGTAATCTTAATTTTAAAATTACATATAATAAAATAAGTGGTTATACCTATTCATTTGGTTTATCCGTTGATTTAGATAAAAAATAATATTGTAATATAGTACAATATATAAAATAAACAAAATAATTAATAATGGCTATACTTATTAAAGAAATTCTTGCTTCAGATACAATATCAAATATGGTTGATAAAATCAACGAAAATTTTGATCAAGTTTTATTGAACGGCGGTGGAATTCAGGGTATGATTGGTGGAGATGGACCAATAGGACCAATAGGACCAAGAGGTACTAGAGGAAGTAAATGGTTTACAGGAACTGATGATCCTAATTTACACGTATTTGGAGAAAATTTAATAGATGGAGATCAATACATATGGGATAATTCAACAACATTTACATATCAGATATGGAGATATAGTTCAACAACATTACTATGGACATATACTAATATTGATTTAAATATAAGTAGTGGAGGTGGAAGTAGTTCAGTTGTTTCTTTATGGAATAGTGGCGGTAATACTATATATGGTAGTGGAAGTGTATTTCAAGATGGAGAAGATTTTCTTTTTATACCACCATCAGATGAACTTAGAGTAGTTACTGGTGATGATACTTATGATATTAAATCTGTATTGATTGGTGGTTATCCTACAACAATGGATACTCCCCCAATTCAAGGAGCAGGTGCACCTTGGTTGAATTATATAAGTGATACATATGCAGCAGCTATTAAATCAAATAGTGCAGGTCTTTTATTTTTACATGATACTGGTGGAGTTCCTCAAATTGTTTTTTCTAACCATGCTGGAACTGATATAGTAGCAGATATGCCATATATATTATCAAGTATTGAAGATAATTTAACATTTCATAACCCTAGATCCATACAAAGTGCATTATTGGATGGTTTAAAATTCACAACAGATGATACTGATATAATAACTGAAAGCGGAAGAAGCGTTATATTAAGAACAACTGGTAATCCTACAACATATGATTCTGGATTAGCTGGATCAAATGCTGCAGGAGACATATACATAATAGCAAAAGATTACACGAGTAGTACAGATGGTACGACTAAGGGAACTGATCCAGGCGATAATTATACAACTCCAAATCAATTGTTATTGAAAAATGTTATTACAACAACTACACCTGCAGGTGATAGATACAGTCATATATTAATGACTGGTAGTGGTACCTCATTGACAGGTAATAGATATATGGAAATTAAAGTTGATAATTCATTAAAATATAGTGTTGATAATATACAAACAATAACATTGACATATGATGGTATATATTTTAATACACCAGGTTCTAGCCGTGTACAATTTGATGGTAATGTATATCATAATGATTATAGTTATTTTTTATCTAATGAGGCTTATCTTACAACAGTAGATGAATATGCTGGTGCTATAATGGTTACTGGTGGTAATGCTAATTTACAGATTGGTTCTGGAGAAGGCGCATCTTCATATCAAAGTAATGGAGCATTTTTACAAGCACGATTAGATACTGATATTAAATATTTGTATTTAAATCCATTGGGTGGTTATGTTAAATTGGGTGGATATACAGAACCTGCATCTGAATTAGATGTTACTGGAGTGATAACTACAACTGGAGGCGATTCTGATGATTGGAATTCTGCATTTGGATGGAACGATCATAGCATACAGGGATATTTAAAGGATGATGGTTCAGTAGCACTAACACAAAATTGGAATGCAGGAGGATATTACATTAGATCAAGACAGTTTTATTCAGATGCAACTGGAACTACTCCACCATTTATTGTACAAAGTGAAGCTAGAGTTTCAAAACTAAATGCTGATAAGTTAGATAACTATCATGCATCACACTTTTTGTTTTCAACTATTGATGATACAATTTCAGCCAATTATAAAACAGGGTCACCTACTTCTAGTAAAGATTCAGGTATATACGGTAACTATAATTCAACAGTATATAGTAATATATGGGGTGTTAGCTATGTGACAACAATTGCAACAGATGGTTCAACATTAGATTCTTTTTCTGGTGCAGTTAATTCATATGAAAGCGGACCTGCTGGAAATTTAGCAGGTGGACATCAATTCATATGGGTCAATACTGGAGTTATTAAATCTGTACTTGGAGATAACATATATACAACAGGTCAATTTATTTCAACAAAAGCAAGTGGAGCACCTTTGGTTGTTGCATCTACTGGAAGGGTTGATAATTTAAATGTAGAATATTTTAATGATCAATTAGCTTCATATTATGCAGTTGATGGACATCTTATAAATTCACATGATACAACCGCAACAGGACCTGAGTTAACAACATTAACAGATGGTAGTAATGCAGATGCGTTACATAATCATGCTGAAACAGATCCAGTATGGAATACTTGGAAAGATGATAATTCACATATTGTTAATATTTCATTAAGTGATATTAGTGGTTGGGATAGTGGTTCAAATTTATATTTATCTAACACAACTACATCAACAGTTGTTATAGGAGATAATACTAACATATATTCAAACACAGAAGGTACTTTTGAAAATAGATATTCATTAGTTAAAAATAATATAGTACTTGGTGTAAATGCCGGTAAAGCAAATCCACAAGATGATCCAGATCCAAGATTTAGAGGTAGTTATAATATTATAATGGGACTCAATGCTGCTTTTACTCTTATACTTGCTGATAATAGTATAATTTTAGGACAAGAAGCCGGATATTTATTGGAAGATGGAGATGCTAATATTTTTATAGGATATCAAAGCGGTCGTAGTATAGTTGATAGTACTTATAATACTTTGATAGGATATCAAAGTGGTAAATATTTAACCGGTGAATACAATATCGCATTAGGATCACAAGCTTTAATGGGTAAATCTTCAAATAATTCTTCAGATGATCATAATATAGGTATAGGAAGATATACTGGATTTAATCTTCAAACAAATGCTAAATATAATATATTGATGGGATATTATGCAGGAGGAACATTAGGAAACCATGATAATAATATATTTATAGGATATCTTGCTGGTAGATATGCTGTTGCAGATAATAACATAGCAATTGGTTATGAAGCATTAGGCGGAAATACAGCGTTAGCTGGAAATGATAATGTTGCAATAGGAAGATTAGCGGGAAAAACTTTATCTACAACCGCATATAGTAATGTTGTTATAGGAGCAAATGCCGGACCACAAAGCGGAAGTGGAAATACAGCATATAAAAATGTTATTATCGGAAAAGGTGCAGGTGATTCAGTTACAACTGGTTTTGAAAATGTAATAATAGGTGAAAGCGCAGGTGCTTCAATAACAGCCGGACAAGAAAATGTATTAATCGGAGTAGGTACTGGAGGAGCAATCACAACATTAGATTATAATACCATAATAGGTTGGAATGCAGGTTTAATTACATCTGGTGCATCAAATGTAATGTTAGGACAAAGTGCAGGTGTTAGTAATACTACTGGAAGTTCTAACACATATATTGGACGAGGTGCAGGTTCAGATAATGTTGGAAGTTCTAACGTTTTTATAGGTAATTTTGCAGGTGAACTTCAAACAGTAGCAAATAATAAACTTATTATTGCTAATTCTAATGTACAAGAATTAATAACGGGAAGTTTCACATCAGATACGTTATCGTTAAACGCAGATGTAACAATAAGAGATTTTTTAGTATTGGATAACGTTGCACACGCATCACTAAGTGGAACATTTACCATAGCACCTACATCATCCTTTATGAGTGTAGATGCAGCTGGTGGTGTTACATCTGATGCATCTACTGCAATAGATGATGGAGATTATGATGGTCAGATACTAATTATAACAAATACTACAACTAATCCTGTTACAATTAAAAACGGTGCTAATACAAGAATGGCTGGAGATGTTACACTAGGTAATTATGATACAATATCTTATATATGGTTAAATACAGATTGGTTAGAAACATCAAGAAGTGATAATAGTTAAAATAAAATAAAATGATAATAGATAACGAAGAAAAAAAGGAAGCAATCAGACTCATGGATGAATATCGAACAGTTCACGAGCAGATTGTAATACTCGAAGAAGAAATAGAAGATTTAGGTAAAAGAAAGGATAATTTAGTCGAAGAACTTAAATCTTTAAGAGAAGAGGATAAGTACTTTATGAATATTCTTGTTGAAAAATATGGACCTGAAAACGTGAATATAGAAGAATTAAAAAAATTAGTAATATGAAAATTTTAATGTATTTAGGAAAAGCATTTAAATGGATAATTGATCCTAAAAATAGAACATTGGTAATGTTTTTAGGAATGGCTTTGTTTTTAGTTTTGTTTTTAAGTCAATGTAATAGAACAAAACATTTTAAGGGTGAGGTTAAAGCAGCTGAAAAGAAAGCTTTAGTAACCCATAACAATTATTTAGCATCACAAGATAGTGTTGAAACATATGTGACTAAAAATAATTCACTTAAGGGGGTAATAAGTGGTTATCAAATAACTGAAAAAGAACTTAATGATATTTATAATGATTTATTTACTGAACATGAAGAACTTAAAAATACTAAACCTAAAACAATTATAGAAACTAAGATTGAATATAGGGAAAAGATAGTTGAAGTTCCTGTTTATGTTGAAATGGATAGTAATGGTGGTAAATTTACATTCAATGCAGATACTGCTTTTGATGAATTAAATTCTAGAAAATTAAGTGGGATAATACCGTTTAAGATGAAATATTTTAATACTTTTGATAGTACTGAAATAGATATATCTTATAACAATCTTTTTGGTATTCCTTATCCTGGATTGGCAAATTTTGATCTTAAACAATCAATGGGATTGATAGTAGGATTATCTAATGATGAAGAAACTGGTAGACCTGTAATATGGGCAGAAACAAAATACCCAGGTATAACGTTTTCAAGTATAGTTGGAGCAGATATATTAGCAGATGAAAAAGATAATAAATTAATTAGAAGCTATAGAAAAGTTTGGGGTGTTGGTTTAAACGGAGGAATAGGATTGGATGCTAATTTAGAAAAGACATTCTTTTTGGGAATAGGATTGAATTATACACCTAGATTTTTACAGTTTGGAAAATAAAATAAACAATGGCAAGTAGCAGTAGATATATACAAATGAATGACTACGTATTAGTAGAATACGAATATACTGATCCTTCTAATTTGGAAGAATATGAAGTTGACGATTGTCCAGTAGAAATACTTACTAATGGATATACATCAACAAATTATATGTTTACTCCAGATGATGCGATTACTGATTTAGGAAACATTAGAGATAGAAGTGCTACACCTATCAATAATGATAAGGATGAATATGTCTCATTAAATACTGATTTACCGATTGAATATGTGGATTATGATAGTCAAATGACTGAATCTGCAAATCTTGAACAGGTATTTGATTCTCCAACAACTACATCTATAGCATATGATACGGTTAAATTTCATATGAGAGCAGGATTTTCATTTGAAGATTATGATGGTTATCTTTTTGAAATAATGGTTTCACAACGAGATAATACAAAGATGAATTTAAGTTCGTTGGTATTCTATAGAACTGATAGTTTTCAAACTCTTAATCCAAAGCCGTTCTTGGTTGGTGATAAGTTGTATACTACGTATATTGAAATAAAAATACCAGCT
>Ga0114923_10000115_pt1 | contig 61601 bp, 58 predicted proteins | sample SumtaG_FD_89578 | JGI IMG/M metagenome (GOLD analysis project Ga0114923, IMG submission 89578) | Deep subsurface microbial communities from Indian Ocean to uncover new lineages of life (NeLLi) - Sumatra_00157 metaG | ecosystem: Environmental > Aquatic > Marine > Oceanic > Sediment | place: near... | reverse complement strand
TATAGTCGAAAGGGTTATTCGAAGATTACCCCTATCTGTGCTCAGGCAGATGATCTGAACTATGAAACGTATCATTGACTCACAGGTCAAGAGATCACATTTGATGGTCATTCTAGTTCTTATTGGATTAGTTCTCACAACATGCCCCTCTTTGGTGATTGTTTCTGGGGCTACAACAGAAAATCAAAATACAACAACTTGGATGGCAATGGATCAAAATTATACTAATGCAGCATTCAGTGATGTTGCATTCCTTAATGCGACTCATGGTTGGGTTGTAGGTCAATGGACTGGTGAAAGCTCTGGCAACGGTATCGTCATGTATACTAACGATGCAGGAGTAACCTGGGAAACTCAATTGAAGAATAACACCGTATACAATAGATATTCCCGCGTTGATGTTCTCGATGATGATTCAGTCTGGGTAACTGCACAAGATGGACTCTATCATTCTACCGACTGTGGAGAGACATGGGAGAAACATGCAGTCTATGATGGTTCGAGCTTAATGCTCTTTGTGAAATTCATTGATGAGCAGCATGGATGGACTGCGACCAATGAAATATTGTACAAGACCACTGATGGCGGTAATAACTGGACTGAAGTATCAGGATGGTCATTTAATGATACACTTCGGTACTTGTGGTTCTCAACCTCCAATGAAGTATGGGCTATTGGTTTCTTTGGTATCTATCACAGTACCGATATGACTGAGACTTGGACCCGTGTGTACGATTATGGTGGGTGGTCACTCTCCATGCTAGATGATGGTGAAGGTTGGGCTGTGAGTGATAGTGCTCTGATGCATACATCAACAGGCACCGATTGGAATGATCTCCCAATCCCAGGACGTGCACCATTTCGTGGTTTCACTCCACCTTACTTCTCTGATATTTTCTTCATTGAGGACAATGGATGGATTGTGGCAAGTGAGATACCCATCATGCATACACCTGATGGCGGGAGTACGTGGTACGCACAGAGTGCTTCCATACAGATCAATCGTCGTTTAAATGCGCTTGATTTCCTGAACAGCACCTATGGATGGGCAGTTGGAGCTGATGGTGCGATACTGAAGACAACACGAGGGACAGACCTTGGGGCACGTCTCTGGAATGGGATGACTGATCCTCTAGTTCTTACAATTGTTGGAGGATTAGTTAGTGTTGTAGTGGTTATCAGTGGTGGATTTCTCTATCGTAGAAGAAAGAGAAGTAAAACGGTTTCAGGTCGTTCACCAGATAATATCGTAGAGCCCAATATTGACTTGGAGTAATCACGAAGTTTTATCAGGAAAGCATCAGAAGTTAAACTGGCTCCAGTGATGTAATTGGCTATCCGAGGGTAGAAATATCCAGCGACGAGTCATAGTTAAGCTGAGGGGCCACTATTGCAATCCTATCTGTTTCTTGATGGTGAATATGAATGTTAGAGTGGGTAGCGTATTTCTCAGCATATCTTCTTGCGGGATTAACCCTGAAGATTGGTGATGATCTACTGGATGAACTGGATAAACCAGACCTTTCATGGGTACCACTTGCTCTTGCAGGTATTCTCTTTGGATTAATAATGACTGTATCAGAATGGGATCTTGCACTCATGATGAGCATAATCATCGGAGTTATTGTATCGGGGAAAGTCAATCGTTTACAATTTGTTGTCGGTTTTGTATTGATTTTTGTAGTAGTGATACTCATCGGAATCCCACCCATCACGAGTTGGCTGGATTGGCTAACATTGGTGATTATGATGTTCTTTGCTGCTGTTCTTGATGAACGAGGTACTGAATGGGCAGACCAAGAGATTTCACCTAAAGCGTACAAATTCTTTGAGTATCGATTTACGATGAAGGTTTCAGTTATTCTGATTTCACTAGTTTGGCCATTACTTTTCCCAGCAGCAGTAGGTCTCTGGTTCTTTGATCTTGGTTATGAGATTGCAGGTTGGTTTGGAAGAAGAAATTACGTTAGTGTTTGATAGGCAAGACTGCAGCACACATCTTCAAACTTTGGCTCAAGACCTTGTGCTCTAGCAAAATCTACGCCCTCTTGACTGATCATTGCAATACCGTTGACACCACTTCTTATTGCAAACTTGTCAGTGTCTATCTTGTGTTGTCCCATAGGTCGTGCACAACCCAACAAAATCGGGATGTCTGGGAACCCAAGACGTGTTACTGACATTATTCTCCCAATGTTTTCGGGTGAGGGTGGGGTAGCATTTTCCATGGGTGTTTTCCGTACAGGACTGAGTGCAATTATTACCACTGCAGAAGGACTACCTTCTGAAATCATCTGAAGGGCTTCTATTTCTCCTCCAAGTTGACCATAATTCAAACCCACGAGAACGTGTGGAACTGTGGGTATCTTATGCTCTTCAAGAATGTCAAGAGACCTTCGCATCTTTCTCGGACCATCAGATATGTGATACACCTTTGATGAAACATCGTCATCGCCAATGACATCAAGCATTGCAGCATCGATTCCGGCCTTTGCCAGTTGATATGCGGTCTCAGGGGTTACAAGCCCTGTATGGACCACAACTTGCATGTCTAATTCATTCTTTACTCGGCCTATTGCCTTCCCAAAACGTTCCAAAGGAACATAACCGCTGGAGTCAGAACCACCACTAATCAGAACACCTTCTCCTCCCTGACTCTTGATCTCTAGGCATCGTTCAAACAGGGATTCTGGAGTAATGGTCGCTTCCATACCTTTCAGGAGCTGTGAAGCACAGTGCTCACAATTCAATGAACAGGATGTTCCAGTCACACTGAGAGAAAGAAAGTTGCTTGACCGCACCTGTTTGTGATCTTTTATCTCATAGGGGTAAGCCGTTGGGCTATAGCACACCAATTGATTGTCGAACGAGGTCAGTCTTGATTGGAAAGCTCTGGATAACCAGTTGTCAAGATCATCTTTGGATGATTTCAAAATCCGATGCCCATCTTTAAGGATATCAAAGCTCACTTTTCGACCTCATCACTAACCCGGGGATTTCCGCTTTTAGGATTATCATTAGGACCACATGACAAAGAACAAGTACTATTTAGGGGCGAAAACCGTTCAGTCATCACAGGATATCAGGGTGAATTAATCGTGAACTGCGTGTCTACTGAGTCAATTGATGTCTTTTTCAACGCTAAGAGTGTTGCAATCTATGGAGCATCAGCTAGCCAGAATAGTGTGGGATCTTCAATTGTTCAGAATTTTATCAAACCACAATATACTGGGAAAGTCTATGCAGTAAATCCAAAGTACAAACAAGTCCTTGGAATTCCATGTTTTCCAACTCTCCAAGATATTGAAGACCCTGTAGACCTAGTAATCGTCGCAGTTCCAGCAAGAATTACGCCGAGAGTGTTTGAGGATATAGCAGCCAAAGGAGTCAAAGCATCAATCATCATTTCTGGGGGATTTTCAGAAACAGGAGCTATTGGCTCAGAACTTGAGGATGAAGTTGTGGCTATAGCAAAGAAACATGGAATCCGTATAATTGGACCAAACTGTATAGGTGTGGTAGATACTCTAAGTCACATCGACACCTTCTTCCTACCTGAATATAGATGTGGTAGACCAAAGCCCAGCAATGTTGCGAATATCTCTCTAGTATCTCAATCAGGAGCTTTTGCTGCTGCAATCTCAGACTGGACATCTGAGTTGGGTCTTGGTGTTAGTAAACTAATCAGTCTTGGTAACAAATGTGATGTCGATGATGACGATTTACTATGCTATCTAGCAGATGATGATTCAACTCAGGTCATATGTTATTACACAGAAGGATATGATCAGGACAAAGGTCGAACTTTCTTTGACCAGGCTAGTAAAGTGACTCCTCATAAGCCGGTCCTTGTTGTAAAATCAGGAAGGGGACAAAAAGCAAAGGCTGCAGCAAGTTCCCATACAGGTTCTCTTGCAGGTTCAGATAAGGTCGCTGATGCGGCGTACAGACAATCTGGTGTAATCAGAGTGGATAACTTTGAACATATGTTTGATGCGGCTAAAGCTCTTGCTATGCAGCATGCTGCAAAGGGAGATAGAGTTCTAATGGTTACCAATGGTGGAGGTCTGGGTGTTATGACCACTGATGCTCTTGAAGCTGCAGGGTTAGCTATTCCATCCCCATCAAAAGAACTTGCTAATATTTACAAAGAACGTCTACCAGCATATTGTGCGATAGGAAATCCAATCGATGTTGTGGGAGATGCAAATTCCACTAGATATGATATTGTCTTCGAAGAGGCAATCAAGAGTGGAGAATATGATATGTTTGTGGTTGGAATGCTCTTGCAGACACCCAGTTTGAGCATGGAAATCACCAATGTTATTGCAAACCATCAACGACAGTCAGGTCTCCCCTTTGTGGTGGTTTCAATGGGTGGTGGTTTCACTACCAAAGCAGGAGAGATTATGGAATTGATGGGTGTTCCAACATACGCAACTGGGGAGAAGGCTGCACTTGCAGCAAAAGGGTTGGCCCAATATGGAGAAATCAAATATGGAGATGAGTTCAACAAAACTCTAATCTCTGAGAAACCATAAAAGGCGGGTTCTTACAAATCTAATAGAGCAGAGGTCTGGAACGAAATGAAGGAAGCGAAAAAAATCTTCAAAACTGCCCTCGAAGAGGGAAGAACGTTTGTACTAGAACACGAAGCTAAGGACATAATGAAAGCATATGGGATTCCTATTCCAGCTTACGACACAGCAGTAACTGCTGATGAGGCTGTAGAAAAGTCCAAGGCTATCGGTTATCCTGTAGTGCTAAAGATACTCTCCAAGGATGTTTTACACAAATCAGACGCCGGAGGAGTGAAAATCAATCTTAAGAGTGATGATGAAGTTCGTAAGGCATTCACTGAAATTATGGACAATGCAAAGAACTACGGAAAAGAGAAAGGAATTGAAGTCGACCTCAGTCGCGGAGTCTTCATTTCTGATTTCGCAGATATGGGTACAGAGATTATTGTTGGTGTCACAAAAGATCCACAGTTCGGTCATGCATTAATGGCAGGACTTGGTGGTATCTTTGTAGAAGTTCTCAAAGATGTATCATTCAGACTGATACCCTTCAATGAGAATGATGCTAGAGAGATGTTGAAGGAACTAAAAGCATACAAGATTCTGGAAGGAATCCGTGGTGAACCTGAAAGAGATATAGAATCTCTTATTGGTGTCATGCTGGCAGTATCTAAAATGATTGCAGAAAATCCAGAGATTACTGAACTAGATTGCAATCCAACCTTTGTTTATGAGAAAGGAAAGGGTACTCTAGTTGTTGATGCACGGATTCTAATTGGTGAATCAGAATAAGTTGATATTTTACAAATTCGTAAATAATCAGTAGATGAAATGTAAGATTTCCAATACGAGAATAATCCGTTCCTATTCAAAATGATACTTCTTGATGCATCTCGTAAGTCTATCCTGCTAGATATTCTCGTATGAGTTCATATACCCACATGAACATAGAACATTATGAACAGACTAGGGATGTGGCTCACCGCTAAGGACAGAGCCATACTGAAAGCCCGGAGGAAGACTCGTTCTTCTCAAGGGAAGTCTACACTCTCCCAGAGGACACCAGCCTCGAAAGGGGAGTCCGTGGCCGACCCCTATGACCAGACTTCACGTGTGGAGTTTGTGAGGAGTGAAGACCCTGCCATGGTAAATGCTGTGGAAACACCACCTGCTATCACACCTACTGGTGCGTGTGAATCGATGCAGCGGACAGAAGCCGGGTCCCATCGGAGGAACGATGTTCCAGTGAAGAGGGGCAAAGCTCGTGACACTTTGAAAGACTCCGGTCTTTCAGAAGCTGGCGACAGCAGTCGTGAGAAAGGTGAAACACAGGAGTTTCTTACAGTTCACTCACAATTGTAAGATATGGGTTTTCAGAAGCTAGCCATTGATCAACTTGTAAAGGAGAATCAGACCTCTCTTTAAATCAGAGTCCTCAATAGGAGAAGTTGGGGAATCTTTGGTCTTACTAGCAAGAAGCAAAATCAACGCAATAAGACGTGGTACCAGACGGGCATATTGCAGGAGAAAGTCCTTGTTCCCTGTAGAATCTACAATAAGACCTTCAAGTCGTCTGACCAATAGTTGAATTCGTTCTTCAACTCCATCTCCAGGTTGAAGGCTTTTGAAAATCGATATTACTGCTGAATCATCTTGAAGGAAGTCAGATGATACGCCCACACTCTCTATCAGTTCTAATGAACCAATAATGATGGAATCATAGTGCTCCTCTTCTAGACGATCAATCCCCTGCTTTACTGCCTGAAGTTGACCAAGTAATCTCAATGAATTTGTTAGAATAGAGCGAGCTGCACCCGAGGTGGCTTTTGCCATCTGAATAAGATGCTCACCATATTCTTTCTCAAGGCTCGCAGCAACTGATGCGTTTAGCTTCTTCTCAAATCCTGGTGAGAAACTAACACTGGCAGCCTTTGGGAGGAGTGTGTGAGACCCTAGTTGACGAATTACGGTAAGAGCTTTGAAGTCGTCAAGCTCAACGTAGAACAGAAGGATGCGTACGACATCATAGGCTGTTTCGAAATCAGCTTCTGTAGCAACATTTCGACCTTGTCCTTTACATGCGAAAGCACTAAGTAAAGCCCAAGATGAAAGCATACTATTGCAGAACTGCTCAACCTCAGTTGATGATTCAATATCATGTTCTTCAAGGAATCTTGAGAGTTTGTCTGTTGCTCCAGATATTCTTTGTAGGGTTGTTCCACCTACATGAAGATCAGTAATGGATTTGATAAAACCACGAGCTTCACGGGAAGGTGGTCTCAAAACAATACCAGGTTCTTGTCGTGTGACTGTCCACCACTTCGAAGCAGAAGTAAGATAGTCAAGAAGGTCAACAGACATTGTTAGATGTTCATGATTAACACTTGTTTCAGAGTCTAGCAATGCTATCAAACGAGTTGTAAGATGAAGAAATCTATTGAGATGAATAGATAGTTTTTCACCAGCAAATACAAAATCAGTAAACCTAGATACGACTGAATTGATTTGTTCCGCTGTTTTGTCATCGAGCTGTGTCTTAACGAGACCTCGATAGACATCAACTGGAGTTCTAGCCAATGCCTCATAGGCTCCTTTATGTCGAATCAGCAAATTTGGCATATAAAACACTGTGTCATAATGGATTTGGAAATCACTTTCCATATCGTCTTGAACGCATAGCATAGGAACGTAATGCCCGCCAAATATCAATTCGTCTCACTGCGGGCCAGTAAATCTGTGTAAAGTATAGCTCCGAGTATGCAGATTGCCAGAGGAGAAAGCCCGATAATCGTTCCTCTCCTGATGTTCGAATAATGAGGTCAGGATCTGGTACTCCATTTGTATAGAGATGGCCTTCAATGATATCTTCAGTGACATCAGATGGCTTCATAGTACCCTCTTCTATCTTCTCTCCAATGGCCTTGACTGCATCCACGAGTTCGGCACGACCAGAATAACCAATAGCTACATTCAGGATGTAGTCGGAATAATCTCGAGTATCTTCTTCAGCAGCCATTATTGCAATTTGAACGTCCTCAGGTAGAAGATCAACACGACCAATGGCTTGAACTCGTACTTTGTACTTGTGAATATCTGTGTTTCCAACAAGTTCTGTGAACTTCTCCTTGGCAAGGGCCATAATCTCATCGACTTCATCTTTGTTCCTGTCAAAATTCTCTACAGAAAATGCATAGAGTGTGCATACTTTGACTCCAGCTTCCCAAAGAATCTCAAGTACTTCCATGACCTTCTCTGCACCTTTGTGATGACCAAACCATGGAACTTCCATACCTTGTTTCTTGGCATAGCGTCTGTTTCCATCTAAAATGATTCCAACATGACGGGGAGAATGGTCTTTGTCTAACTGACGATAAAGGAAGTATTCGTATAATCGATAGACAGGACCTGTAATATTCAATGATAACGCCCTCGGCAGTGAGTTGCTCAGAATGTACCCCTAATAGAGTTGGTGCTAGGAATACGGCTGTACTAAATCATTTGTGAAACTTTTTCTGCTGCGCGTTTCATATCTAGGAATATTAATCCGAGCTTAGCATTTGCAGTTGTGGATACAGTAAGACAGGCATTCATTCCAGCTTGAACAACAAGCAACCAGCCATTGATTCCCTTGATATTCACCTGTTCAAGCTCGCCTTTGCCAAGTTCCATTGCTGCCTTTTCACCAAGTGTCAACATTGCAGCAGTCATAGCTGCGACCTTTGCCTCATCAACATCAGTGGGAAGAGCTGACACAATTGGGAGCCCTTCAACACTTACTATAGCACAGGCATCAATCTCAGGGATACTTCCCTGAAGTTCGTTCAGAACACCTTCGAGTGTATTTTCGCGGGATACTCCCATTTTGTTTCACCTGATTATTATTTGTACATTCTTTTCAATATGACTTCTCGTGCTATAGCTTGGAACGCCCTCTTAACTCCTACGCCCTGGACTGCAATGGTTTCATAGATTGGCACATTGCCACCAAGACCAAGGAGATCAAGCATTTCATCACGTGACATTCTGTTGGGTAGGTCTCTCTTGTTAAGCATGACCACTATAGGAATTTCACGCCCAAGAGCATCACCCAAGAATAATTTCAATTCTTCAAAACTCTCTGTATTCTCATCACGTTGGTCTGGTGATGAATCAGCTACAAAGAGGATACCATCAGTACCCTGTAGGACCACCTTTCGCTGGTGTCTGTGCCTCTTTTGACCTGCTACTGTAAAGACATCAAAAAGAACTCGCCCACCTGCGGACATGGGTACATAATCAAAAAACAGCGTTCGATTGGTTTCATCCTCGATTGCTGTGAACTCTCCCTTCTGAAGACCTTCTACTTTTCCATAGAGCCATCGTAGTGCTGTCGTCTTACCACCAAGGGATGGTCCGTAGAAGACCAGTTTCAAATGAATTCTGCCCTTGTCGTCTTTGCGAATTGTCAACACCTCATTATAGCGAAACTTCGGTCCTTTGTAGGGAGATTGATTGATTTAGAAATCATGTCTCATAAAAGCCTTTGTGGGACAAGAATCTCGTATCTCATCAGTCTGGACCTGTGAATTTGAACACTATCTAATATTAACTATATTTGGATACACCTTGAGCAGATAGGACTAGGCAATCTACGTGGTTGTAGTTTGCTTTCAGATCATACACGTTCGAGCTCAGCTAGAGCAGACTTGAGATCTTCCTCATCAAGCTCACTGTCCTTGGGGGACAATGGCTCAACTGCTAAGAATTTGTCAAGCTCGTCGGCTAGCTGTACGCCTTGCTTCTTCATCACAAGCCGGATCAGACCAATATTCACTTCTGCCTCTGATACTACACAGAGTACACCTTTTCCGCATGCAGAGGCGAAAATTTTCCCTTCTGAAAATTCCGAGGTTACGATTTCCAGTTCTCCGATTTGAAGATTCTTACCTTGTTCTTCACTTGCACAAAAGACTGCAGAAGCAATGGCTCCAATACTGTCTACATCTACAGGATAATAGCTTAACTTGCTAACGTTTGCGATGGTCAATCCCGTTTTAGACGGCTTGTAGAAATTACAAACCTTTGTCTACGAGAATGACCTTCTTGATTCCTTTATCCTGTCTGATGATTTCAGTCAGTATTTTGTCGAAGGCTTTTGGATCACTCATTCAGGTACACTCCTTTCATCATTAATTTTTGAGGACGACTAATATGACGCCCTCGCTCACATCCGGTGCGATGTTAATCTGACCCTTTGTTGTATCCAGAGTCAGGAATGACAGCGACCCCTCACGAAGTTCCCTTACTGCATCAAGGGCTTTTCCTACGAGAGAGGTAATGATTGCAGCGACGTTCTCGGTTGTTTCAGGGTCTAGATCACTACTTAGTGGAAGACCCTCCATGTTGGTTACAACAACTCCACGTACACCTTCTTGCGATTTAAGTCGCGCTAAGATTGCTTGGAGTTTTTCTTGTGTAATCAACGTACGGAATCCCCGCTGTTTTCTACTGTGCACTAACAACAAACTCCCGCAGTTGACTATTTTAGACTTGTGGAGATATGTTGCCATGCAACTGTCCAAAATGCGCATTTTGGACATATACGATGTTGTGTTACGTAAGAAAATAAAGGTTAGCCGTGCTGAATATAGCACGGCATTTTCCACATTACATGTGAATCTGTAGATTATTCTTCATCGTCGTCCTTTCGGAAAAGGCTCTTTGAACTCCTCTTCATTTGAGCGAGATTTTCAGTGAATGCCTCATCTGCTGCACCTGAGGGTGCTGCTGAAGGAGCCATCTCCATCATTTCTTCCTGACGCTCAATCTCCTTTTCCTCGACATCCAGAGCTTGATCAGCCTTCTCAAGCATTATTTGCACAGCTTTCGGAGCTGCGCCAGCCTTCTTCTTCATAGCAGATCTGAAGGTAGCAATTCGCTTACGACCCTTCTCACGGTCTCCACCAAAGGACTCCTCTCCAGCCTTCTGTGTAACAAAAGTTGCACCAACAGTTGGGTCCAGAGTTGCCATGATTTCATCTTCGTTCTTTGAAACCTTTAGTTTGGTTGTGAGTGAACGAACACGACGCGCACCAGCCTCGTCAGTGTATGTAACCTGTACTTGGAGAGGTACTTCAGATTCTTTAATCTCCTTATTGGGTTCTATTTCAAAGTAGAGTTCGTGATCTTCTCCTACTACACCAATCTTGCTCTCACCCTTCTTCTTGAGCGTATCAACAACAGCTCGTGATACTCCAGAAGCGTCCTTTATGGTGATTCCAGGTGGTGTGATAAGACGAACTTCAACATCACGTCCTAATATGGATGCACCTGCTAGTTCTGAAAGGCTTCTATCAAGCTCATTGGGTGTGACAAAGTACATTTGACCACCAGTTGCCTCAGGTAGCAAACCGAGTGTTTTCAACTCCATTCCTGCACCAGAAGAGATACCAACAACATCTACTGCTGCACCAACTTCTAGGAACATCTTCCCAAGGTTTTCATAGTACTGGTTTGCAGGAGTGACTTGGTAGCCCTCAAGAGCGCCAATTCCCTCATTCGCTAGTCCATCAGTAAGAAGTACTATTCTTCCTACATTGCGATGTTTTGCGATGACATAAGCCATTGCAGCTGCAGGACCTAGAGCTGTACCGCCTTGGTCGCGCAGAGCTTGAACATGACCCTTTAGTTTGTCCGTATTCTTTCCAACATTGACTAACTTGATTTTATCAAGGAGTTTCTTTGTGGACTCCATTATTTTATCAAGACTAGCAAAGGAGTCTTGAGGTAGTTGAATTGCTTCACCGGTATCCAGATTTCTTGCTAGTACACTGCTCTCAAACTCAATGAGGCCAAACATCGTGTCAGGAGCATTTGCTGCAAGACTTTCGATTGATGTATTCAGACTTCTCTTAACTGCTGCAAGATTAGCACCACTCATAGATCCAGATACATCAATCAATGCTAGGAATGACTTTCCGCCGGTCGAAATAACTCCAGTACCAGCTTCAGTCGCGTCTATTGGCTGTTCTAGAGTGAAATCGGTATCATCACCTGCAACTACAATCTCACCTTCAATAACATTCAATGTAGCGCAGAAAGGACAGACAAAGTGTTTGCCTACCTTCGGGTCTTCTTGAATTTGGTCTACACTAAGAAGGAAACCATTACACTTGTGGCATGCGATTGGTTTCCCAACAATTTTTGTGGTCTCATGTGCAAGATGGCTAAACTCTACACGTAAGACATACGGAATGTCGCTCATGACATCTTTCGACGCAGGAAAGGCCTCAGAGCTAGCTCTAAACATAGGCATCTAATAATTCTCCTCCAAAATTCTTCGGCCCACCTTTGCGGGAGCGGATTTAAGTTAATCGACGATTTGTTGGGTCTTTTTGAACGCAAAAATTCATAGTAGTAGAAAAGGCGCGGACTAGGGAATAAGATTTAAAGACTCCAACACTCAACACGATAGTAGAAAGTGTAGACCTCTTTGGAGGAGAACTCGCAGATGGTAGACAAGACTAAGATTGAAGAGATAGTTACAGAAACCATGGCCAACAATGCAGACTTACAAGGTGTAATCGTCTGCGATGCAAAGGGAAAGGTACTCTTTGGACACACTATCACTGGTGGTATCAAACACGAGGATGTTGCATCTCTCGCAGTCAAAATAGCAGCCAACTCTTCTCAGCTGACAGCTGGTCTTGACAAGGGAGGTCTCAAAGAGGTAAACATTGCCTCAGATCATGGTTTTGTGATAATTCTTGGTGATGTAAAAATCGTACTGGCAGCAGTAGCTGGAGAGGGAGCTCGTGAGAGCCAAGGACTCTTGTTGATGGCACTGCGTAGAGCTTTACTATCAATTTTGGCTAAATGATATAGTAAAACAGCACCAGAGTTACAATTTTATGCCCAAGTTTAATGGGACTCAAGGATGAATAGAGGTATATCCTAATATAGCTCAGGTATTACACCTGTCATACTAACGGTATTTAGGACTCTGTAACATCTGAATAATACAAATACAGACACGCCAAATTGAGTGAAATTGCCGGGAAGGGAATGGGACTTGGTCTATATAGAGAAGCTAGTATGCAGGGGCTTCAAATCATTTGGCCGAGACTCCGTCACTATAAAATTCAGCAAAGGCTTCACCTGCATTGTCGGTCCTAATGGTTCTGGAAAGTCCAATGTTATTGATGCCATCCTATTTGTTCTTGGTCAACTAAGTGCCAAGACTCTTCGTGCCACAGTGTTCTCGGATTTACTGTATTCTCCACCTAAACCGGGTATGCCACCAAAAGCCAAGTCTGCAGTAGTTGAACTTCATTTTAATAACAAAGATAGAAGGTTGCAGGTTGAAGCGGACCGGGTTGTCATTGAGAGGCAACTTGATGATACAGGTAAATCTGTCTGTCGAATAAATAGCAAGGTTGTTACTCGTACAGCTGTTATTGATGTGCTTGGAGGGATTGGTGTCGATCCTAATGGCTACAATCTTGTTTTGCAGGGTGAAATTGCCCAGATGGTCAAAGTCAACCCGAATGAGCGACGAAAACTCATCGAAGAAATTGCTGGTATCTCTGCCTATGATGAGCAAAAGGATCGTGCTCTCAAGAAACTAACAGAGAGCAATACCAACCTTGGAAAAGTAGATACTCAGCTCCAAGAACGTAGACGACAACTTGAGAAGCTCGAAGGAGACCGTGCAGATGCTCTGCGTCATAAAGGAATGAATGACCAGATTCAGAAGTACAATGTCGATATCTTGGCTTGGAGTGTAATCAAGGGTCGGTTGAGAATAAATACAATCAATGAAACCTTGACACAACGAGCTGAGGAAGCTGAAGGTCTCGCAAAGGAACTCATTGAAGTTGAAACTAACAGTACTACAACAGAAACCGAAGTAGATTCAATAGATCATGACATTGACCAGATAACAGGAGGAGACTCAGCAAGGGTTTCTGAACAATATGGTATTGTTTCTGCAGCTGTTAATCATGTTAAATCAGACCTAGAACGTGCTCAAGGAGAATACGATAGGTCCACGAGTGAACGTGCTACACTTGTTGAAGATCTTGGACTTACACAGGACGAGATAACTCAGAATGAGAATTTAATGAAAGGTAAGAACGAAGACTTGCAAAAATTGGAGAAGGAGATATCATCTACTTCAGCTCAGATTATTCGGATGGAAGAGAGAGCACAAAAAGAACAAAACACATACTATGAAACAACTCTTCGTTTACAGGACTTGAATAATCAACTTCGTGCACTTGATGAAGGTGTTTCAGAAGTTAGGTCTGCAATCAAATCGGACAACAGGGAACTGGGATCATTATACGAGGAAATACAAGACTCCAATGAGAATTTGGAGAAAACCTCCAAAGATATTACAAATCTGGAAGGAATCATCCCTGAAAAGAAAGAATCACTTGAGAAGACTGAGAAGATTGAAGATGAAAGAAAGGTCGAACTTGAAGATGTCACCAAGCAACTGAAAATTATTGATGCCGAGGTTGATGAGAGTTCAAAGATTGTTTCTGCAACTCGAGAAGAGCTAATCAAAGTACAAGCTCGCCAAGATGCATTGAAAGAGGCAGAAGATGCTTTCCTGAAAAGACGACGTGCTTTGGCTAAAGTACTCGAGCTAAGAGATACTGGGACAATTGAGGGTATACATGGAACCGTAGCTGAATTAGGTACAATAAATCCAGATTACGCTACTGCAATGGAGATTGCAGGAGGCAACAGATTATCGCATATAGTTGTGGAGAATGATAGTGTAGCATCTGCGTGTGTTGATGTCTTAAAGCAAGACAGAGTAGGAAGAGCTTCATTCATTCCACTTGATAAGATTAAGGCCAAATCACCAGGAAAACTCCCTAATGATGCAGGTGTAATAGATTTTGCACTCAATCTCGTGAATTTTGATCAGAAGATGCTACCTGCCTTCGAATTTGTGTTCTCTGATACTATTATCACTGAAGACTTTGATTCTGCTAAACGGTTAGGATTCAAAGGTCAACGTGCAGTTTCTCTTGAAGGAGACCTCGTTGAACGATCTGGTCTAATGACTGGAGGGTATTATCAAAGAAGCGGGGTAAGCTTGTCACTTCAAGTGAAAGACACAAGCCCAGAGATTGCTGAACGCCTCCAAGGCCTTGAAACAATACTGAACGGGCTCCGTGAGAAGCAAGAAACCTTGAGGGAAAAGAAGAAAGAACTCGACCTAGAACTGCAAGATCTTTCCAAAAAGAACTACCGTGGCAGAATAGAACTCGACAAGTATGAAGAGCGCTTTGATGAACAAGAATATCGAAGTAGTGTTTTGAAGGAGAGAGTTGAGAAAGCTACTATTACTATAGGTGAACTAGAAGCACAGATTGCAAATCTTCAGGAACGAGATGCAGAACTTACTGTTCAGCGAGAACGTGTAATGGCTCAACGTGACCAAGCTAATGAAGACCTTACAAAGTCAGATTCAGCAAAATTGAACCAGGATATCAAGGACCTCAAAGAGGTGCAAGAACAATATCAGAAGAAACGAGAGAAGATGCAAAGCGATCTCACCGCTCTCAAGGTTGCACTTGATGAACGACTTGGACCAAAAGCTGTAGAAATCGAGTCCAAGATTCAAGCACTAGATGCAGTCATCCCAGGGTATGAAGAGGAAGTCAAGAGGCTTGATTTAGGAGTTTCTGAACGAGAGAAAGAATTTGTCAAACTCAAGAAAGAGAGAGAACATATTGATGAAGCTGTCAAAGACAAGAGAGTTCGACAACTAGAGCTTAGAGAAAACCTGCGTAATTTCAGAATGAGACTCGAAGAGATTCGTGAGGCTCAGATGTTAAATGAGAAGGCAGTATATAGGCTCCAAACCGAACAGAATCGTCTTGAAACTGATATTGTTGCATTTCTTGCTGAGCTCGGTGCCTTAACGGATGTCGATGAAGCAATTGATGATAAGAAAGAAGAACGTGAACTCACGTATAGGGAATTAGAGGAGTTCGAAGAAAAAATCAAAGAGATTGAGAGAGAACTGGAAGCCATGGGCCCAGTCAATCTGAAGGCATTAACTGATTATGATGCAGAACGAGACCGTTATGATGAAATTGTTGACAAAAAGACTCAGTTAGAAGAGGAACGAAAAGAGATTCTTGCATTCATGGAAGAGTTAGAAGCTGAAAAGACTCAGAAGTTTCTATCAGTGTACAACGAGATTGCAGACAACTTTGCTACAGTTTTTGCTCAACTATCACCAGGCGGAGAAGCCGCTCTAATGCTTGAAAACCCTGAACATCCGTTAATGGGTGGAATCACTGTAAGATCAAAACCAAGCGGTAAGGAATTAGTAACACTCGATGCGATGAGTGGTGGTGAAAAGACCATAACAGGATTAGCTTTGATCTTTGCAATTCAAATGTATAATCCTACTAGCTTCTACATTTTCGATGAGATTGATGCTGCGCTAGATAATGTAAATGCACACAATGTTGCTCTGCTCATCTCACAGATGGCAAAGGCATCTCAATTCGTAGTTGTATCCCTAAGAGACACCACAGTCAGGAAAGCAGACCTTCTTGTTGGAGTATCCAACCAAGATGGAATATCCAAGATTGTTTCAGTTGATCTGGAAGAGGTGGGTGCTGAATCATGATGGATGACGATTCACCCTTTTGGGCAACACCACCGTACATACTGCTTACCGATGTCCTTCAGTTAGACAAAGTAGAACCATGGAATGTCGATGTAGGAAAACTTGTAGTTGGATTCCTAAATGAAATGAAACGAATGGGAGATATTGATTTCAGAATATCAGGAAATGCTCTTTATTCAGCTTCTGTTATTTTCATGCGTAAAACTCGCGATTTAGTTCAACTTGGAATATTACCACCAGAGGATGATGATGACGATGATGATCTTGAGATACCATTAATTCGTCCTCCTTTCAGACTAACTAATCGTCGTGTGACCATTGAAGAATTACTCGTGGCAATGGACCATATGATGAGTAAAGAACCGAGAACAAGAAGAACTCCTACAAAACGTCTCGGCAGAACAAAGGCAGATCCAATAACGTTCACGATGAATGTAGACCAAGCAAATATCGAAGAAACCATAGCAGACGTATATGCAGATCTTCAAAGACTTCTGAACGTTGGAGAGTCATCAAGATTCATAGATATTTTAATGAATAATACCCGAAAGGAGATTGTCCGTGTCTTTTTCTCGATTCTATTCCTATTTGCACGTTCGTTCGTCGATATGTGGATGGATGAAAGTGTTATTTGGATTAAAATGATTGAACCCCCAGAGGTCGAGGAAAAAGAGGCTGAGAAAGCTGAACCTGTGATAAAAAGTTAGGGTGTCATTATGGAAGAAGATATGATAACACTTGAAGCAGCCCTATATGTTTCAGGTAGAGCGCTAACCCTTGAAGAACTGGCAAATATCATAGGAAAATCGCAATCAACAGTACAGAAACATCTAGACGAACTTAGTTTTGCATACAACAAACGAAAAGGTGCTTTGGAAGTAGTTGCACTTCCACGAGACCGTTATGCTATGCAACTACGGCCAGAATTAACTCCAAGTGTGGGAAGATTGATTCCTGGTGGATTGCTATCATTCTCAACACTCCAGACACTTGTGTTCATTGCTTTGAAACAGCCTATTATCCAATCAGAACTTGTTACGCAGAGAGGAACTCATTGTTATGATCATGTGAAAGAATTGATCGAGAAGAAATTTGTTGAGGCAACACCAGAAGGAAGGTCAAAGAATCTCACAACTACACCACTCTTTGCTGACTATTTCGGACTGGATCGTGACCGAATTAAACTGAAAGCCCAATTACAATTTAAAATAAAACGCATACTCGCCGAGCAAAAGGAACGTGAGGAGCAAGCAGAAAGAGGGTTAACGGGATAATCAACTCGGCTGTGGTTGATTCTTTAACCAGAGCTGAAATTTCTCAAATTTTACTACATCATTTGGAGGGGCAATAGTACCCCATAGTGCAGTATCATTCTGACTACTTGTACGTAATTCCCATAGGACGGATACTCTTCCACTTTCATAGAGGGTTAGTTCTTTCCAGCTCATCTTAGTTTTAATTCCTGTATTGGTTAGCAATCTTTGTTCATCATCGAGAAGGGTCGGAGGATTCGATTTGATAACTTGAAAGAGCTGACTTGCAGTAATTGAAGTATCTTTCTTCTTTGATAACATTTTCAAAACGGAGCGTGACAACACAATACTATTCTCGATAACTTCGTCTTTACCATAGCATTTGCTATCCTTTCGACCATTTTTCTTAATCATACTTAGATGAGTCTGGTTCACTTTGCTTCGAATTCTATATTTCTTGAATTTAGATGGGTCTCTGAGAACAACTCTTCTTCCGAGAATTACATAGGCTAATCCATTTTTGCGAATAGATAGACAGGCTTCCTCAGGCAAGAGCTCCTCAAGATAGCAGGATTGCATTGTTAGTGGTCCTGACAATATGAAGTGAGGTAGATGATGTCCTTGTAAGACCTTGTCACCTGATGGCATTCCTAGTTTGAGAAGGATTCTACCAAACACTGGAGGAAAGTAGAGTCCTACCACTTTGCCCTTTGATTTTCGAGGTTTAATGGAAACATTGCCAAATATCTGAAATAGTTGATAGACACGATCTCTTCTATCAGAGTTCCATTCGGAGTACTGAATTCGGTCAAGCTTAGGTTGAATATGTCCATCTGAGCCAACAATAGCAAACAAACGAGTCATAACTTCATCAAATAGGGCATCATCAAGGATTTTCGGATTGAGAATTTGATGTCCTCTTCCTAGCTCCTTGACTTGACTGATGCGATTATCGAAATTATCATTCAAGACATCAATGATGAAACGTAGTGTTCTACCTGATAAGTAGCGTTTTTCATGTTTCAAATCAGCATTGATCGAGTCGACAGGAGCCCGCTTAGAGTAAGTGTATCCTGTCATGTGACTGATGATCTTGCTCATACGTACAGCTCCGATTCCTCCTAGATGTTTCTGAGTGCTATGGATCAAGCTCTTTCGGGTATTCTTGTGAAAGTAGAAGAGCTCATCAGCAAGAAGTAGAAAGTGTTTCTTCACCTTCCTCTGATTCCAGATGTACAGCTTGTCATCAAGGACAGCGATACGAATTGAAGCATTTTCTCCAAACCGCTTATCGAACTCACATTCGATCTGCTTTTGGAATCGACTAATTCTTCGGACTAGCTTTTGCATATGGCTTTGATAGCCTTTGTTGAATGGTTTCAGTTCAACTATATGCAGAGATTCTGAAGATGTCTTTGCAATATCTTCGATGATGTGGGATAGTTTCTTGATATTCCTACTCTTAGTAGACAACTTCTTGAATTGCGAATACACATTGTAGTATGGAACATAGTGTTTTCTATATTCCAGAGTCATAGAGGATTCTTTCTCTCTTAGAACTCGCTCATTGTCCAAGAGCGACTTCATTAGAGTAGGGACAATACCCTTCTTCCAATAGAAGACAGTAGTTTCAGGGATTATAAGATTCCGCGCAATAGAGGCAATAGACATCTGAGGGTTCTTGGAGATTAACGATTTGAAGTGGAAATATTTCGTGACTCGTTGATATTGTTCGGGAAATTTGGTATTTTCATGAAGATAGGGATGTCTTTGCAGAAGTAGATCGAATTGTTGAAGAGATACAATGGATAACCAGTTTGTTCTCTTGGTTGAATGAGTTGGGTGCTGTAGTGGTTGGTTGATATTAGAGATGGTGGCGGGGTGGGGTTGTGGGGTATTTTTCATATAGTATCATCTCTTTTTTGTTATTTTGGGGGGGTGTGGGGTATCATGTAGGAAGCCTCTAGAGGTATTATGTACCATGTTCAGTCATTGACTGTGCAAGAAGATGTCCGTTTGTTCCGCGCCGATAGCGTTACTATGCCCGCTTTCTGCTTAGCATTTCAGTAGGATAGCCACATGAAACAAGAAGGAATTGCTACTGTGTCCTGTCAAATCAGATTCCCAGTAGGATTACACCCTAGTTGGAACCAAAGAGAGTTCAAAAATGTCCACTCTGTACGATAATAAATGGTATACAGAGGATATCAGAATGGAGTTTTCCATGTCTTCAAGAGATAAAAGAGCCTCTGAGCATACAAGAGAGTTTGTAGCAAGTGTCATTCTGAATAGAGGACGAAGGGTCAATCTTGAGGAATATATCGAAGCTCATCCAGATGAGTTGCTAAAGGGAGTATTAGTGACTGGTTCAATTGGTTCTGGTAAGACTGAGAAGGCAAAGTCACTTGTTAAAGCTGGAATTGAACAAGGATATGGAGCACTCGTTTTCGACCCTTCAACAGATTATCAAGGATTACTCAATGTCATACCAAATGGAGTTGTAATTGATTCAAGTGAATTCTATCAGAATCCATTGGAACCACCTCCGAAGATGAGATTCAATGAGTGGATTCCTACGTTCATACAGGTCTTCGCACATACTTTTGGTCTCAAGGATCCCTCAATAGCAATTCTTCAGAAATCTGTGAAAAAGCTGAATGAGGACTACAAGAAGTCCAAGGTCATTCCCACACTTAGAGAACTCTATCATGAAGTGACTGAGTATATTCCAAGGGGGCGGAATGAAGATAGCAGTCATGTCAGTGTTATGAATAGATTAGAGAACGTTCTTGATTCAGAGATGGGGAGAGCTCTAAACGTTAGACATGGATTTTCACCAGTTGATTATGAGGAGGGATTGCTCTGTGTTCAACTCAAAGCGATAGGTATTGAACGAGTATACGAGTTTGTGGTCGGGATTTGTGTTGCAAAAATTTTTGCTTACAGAGCATGGACTCAGAAACATGGAATTCTACCTAAACGTAATGTTCTTGTGGTTATTGAAGAGGCGCACCTTTTTCTCAGAGAGAAACGTCGTGGAGACAGATCCGGGCAGAGAACCTATTTGGAACGTGCGTTGGTTGAGAGTAGGAAACTTGGCGTTGGATTCATGGTAGTTGATCAGTTACCCCATGAAATTAGTAGATACGTTCTCTCAAGCTGCAACATGTGGATTGTCTGTAAGTTACTCGATGCAGAGGCTCAGAATATTGTACGTGAAGCTCTCAGTCTGGATTATGTTTGGGCGAGAACTGGATTAATAGAATTACCAGTTGGTGGTGCTTACCTCCGTGTGGAACATACCAAAGAGCTTGAAGCTGCTAGTCCTCTCACTGGACGTGATGAGAAAATCGCATATGATGCAGTTGGCCTCCCAGCACTTGTAACAATACCAGAGCCTGAAGAGAAACTAGTAGGAAGTTTCTCTGATACTTCCATCGAATCCTCAATGTTCACGAACAGACGGTATAGAGAATACTTCGAACGGAATATCAAAGAGGATATTGAACGAGTGAGAGAGAAAGTTTCGCAGACAACACGGATAGCTCTTGATAGATTCGTGGAACACATAATTCATACTCCAGATTACCGAAGTGAAGATATAGATCAAATCTATGGGCATCAATCAACAGAGGATAGGGAGAATGTTTTTCGAAGAATTGAAGCACTTGATCGTCTTGAAGTGGACCGAATAAAGAAATGGATATCAATAGTAAGCAATGAGATGAAACTAGAGATTCTTCATAAATTGAAACAGAGTTCTACTAACACTGATGAACTTAGTGAATGCTTTGACGTGACTAAAAGTACTCTCAATCGGTACTTGAACAATCTTATGAAAGAAGGTCTGGTTGATCGCTCAAAGACTAAACACGAGTCAAGCGTCTTTTCATTGACACCTAAAGGAAAGAAGATACTTCATTGGTGTAGAAGTCTAGAAAAAATTGAACAAATCAAAGCCGGAAATGACAATATTCTCATACCTATTAGGGATATTCAGATGTTACTGAGCATTGTCCGGAACCATTTGGACTTCAGAAATCACACAACTATAGCCTTCTGGAAGGGGGACTTGGAATCCATTGAAGAGTTGCAACGGTTGGACTACCTTACTGGGTACATATTGGATGAAAGAATTGGTTCCGATAAGGATGATGAAGTAAGTACTAGTGATTTATTCACGACATTGAATTTAGGATTTTCAACTGAAGTATTGGGTATTCTTCTTGTTGAAGCGAGGCCAGTAAAATTCTCATTTCTAAAAACACGAATAAATCTGGGAGATCGGCACTTACGACGAGTATTACAGAAGATGGAAAAAGTAGGAATTGTGGAAAGATTCTGGTATAACCGAGAAAGGGGCGTAAGACTAACACATAGTTGGAGAACTGCATTTCATTGGCTTCTTGATGATGACGAACAGAAACTAAAGCTTCCAGTCAGATTAGTTCACAGATTGTCCGTTGCCGCCTTAAACTTCATACTAATAGAACTACTAAATGGTGGAGACATTGAAATTGGTTATTTTTCAATGATTTTGGAAAGATGTGCAAAATTTTTGTAGTTGAGGTACTGATGATATTATACCTTAAACAACTCACAATCATTGATGCAGGAGGTCAAATGGAACAACGGCGAATACACAGGTCTAGTTTTTCGTTACATGCCCTCAATTACATAACGAAACTCCCCCCTCCTACCACGAATCCTGTGTGTTCGCCACCTTATCCTAATATTTGGAATTAGAAAGGGACCTAAGAAGAAATGAAGAAAGAAACGATGAGGTATTCTATTTGAATAGTGAACAGAAATTGGTCTTTGCAAGAATCGAATCCGCTATGAATAATGTAACAGAATCCTATTGGAATGATCTGCAGTTTATGATGACAGAGAGCGACCTTGTGGCAAAAGTGTTCTCTCTCCTAGATGGAAGTTTCGGTAGATTTCAAGTTCATTGTGAAATAAGACCATTCATAAAACGGGGTGAAAATGACTATCTGAGGACTGAAACAGAGGATGCTCTTCGTGTAAGAAAAGAAATCGAAGAATGGCTTACGAATATCAAGGATGAAGTTGGGCGTCGAGGTATTGAAACATATCTAAAGAGAGAAGATAATCAACAAGTTCGTGGAGCCTACTTTGAGCTGTATCTCCATGAACGAATGACTCGTAATGGATTCAAAATTGACTGTCAGGCATTAAACCCCATTGAAGGCTATGTGCTGTCACTGGTTGTACTAATGACAACAAGAGAAGGGCGGATATAAGGAGAGGAACGAAAGCCATCCTACGCATCTTTCACACCTCTTCCTATTTCTCGGAATGGACACTTATGTGCTGTCTCGACAACTAAAGTTCGCCCGGGCGAAGTTCGTTATAACAGCTGTAACGTTGGATACTCTTTTCTGCACTCCTACGAATGTGTACCTATAAAGGTCAAATCACCAGAGGATTCAGCACGAGAGCGTCACAAGAAATCTCTGAGTGTGTTCTTGGAAAATCCCAGGTTGAATATTAACTGGATCGAAACTAACACGGGGAGTTCAAACTATGAGTAATCACAAGAAGATCCAAAACTCTAAACTGCGTCAATCTAGGTTATGTTCGGTTTTGCATTAGTTACATCAAGAATGATGTTTACACAAGCATTTTAGTGGAAATAAAATACTCGAAGTAGAATCGGTGTCACAAGAACTTCGAAAATAGCGGCGAAGCATAATAAGACAAATCCCCAGAAAGCAAGTTTCATGATTCTAATAATTTTCTCAGCAAGAAAAATACGATTAGACTCCAAACTAACCCCCCTCTTATAGTTCATGACCATGTCCAATATCATAGTACAAATCACTAATCCTGATGCTAGACATAATGAGAATCCTGCAACCTCAATTATCATATGTGGCATGACACCAACTACGAAGAACTGCCAGCTGGAGAAGAGAATAACCGAAATAACAGTGCCAATAGTAATACTCTGAAACAGGAGCTGCATGAGCATTGGCAGACAAAGAAAGATTCCACCAAATCCGTAGTAAACATATGCTAGATACCCATTGTTTAAGAGAACACCTAGAAAAACATCAAGATTTGGGATAAAATCAAATAGCTCGTTAGGATCCGGCGCGGTTATCCAATCCACTGGAGTTTGAATCACCGAGGCGTAGAAGACATAAGTTAGAAATGGGACAATCCAGAACACAAGACCTGCAATTATGAATGCTCTTTCATTCTTATCAAGAAGAATTTTTCGTTTGGGATATTTCGAATCTTGTACTGCTACGCTCAATTCTAAGAACGTATCAGAGATTCTCTGGTTATATTTACGATTCCTGTAGACAAAAAGGAAATCTATCAAGCTCAATGGCAGAACTGATTTGACGAGGCTTCGAATAAGAGATTTCGAGATAGATCGCTTACCAGCAATTCTAAGCGAGAAGATTTTCTTGCCTGGTGAGGTTCCAACATATCCTTCTACGAGAAAATAGATGAATGCAATCAAGAAGAACATACTAAGGTTTACCAACCCCGTCCGACTTGTAAGAGCCTGAAAAAATCCTCCTAGATTAGTGAAATAATAGATTGAACTTGTGAAGAAGAAGGGGTCTTCGCTCAAGAACCCACAACAAATCGTCGTAACTGAAATAAGAATAACAAGATCGACAAGGCCAGCTATCCATCTAACCCCTGGTGGACCCGCTCGAAACTTTTCATTTTCGCCTTTTGATGGTACATTCAAAGTACGTATCTTTTTATCTCTATGAGTCAACAGAATCCCCTCATTCTATTTCAATTCGTTTTTCTGGTTCCGAAGTGGTCTGGAGCACTACTTCATCTTCTTGTTCACATTTCCTCGTGTTACATCTACTCATCTTTTCTCAAATCTGATGACTTCACTCGCTTTACTCGACTATCCAAGTGCGGATGTGATAACAGAAATTCAGCCCTCTTGCTAATACTCCCAACCACCATGTCATGATCAACCATCTTCTGAAGAGCAGAAACAAGTGTTTCTGGGCTGACTAGATTTGCAGCGTAGATATCCGCTTCCGTTTCCCACCGTCTCGAGGCCCAAGGTAAAACGATTATTGGTACACCTAGTGCGAGAAATCCAAGCATAATCAAAAGCAGGATTTCGGTAATCGGGCCCAGAATCTCTTGTATCTCGAATAGAATGTAAATGCAATAGAAGTTAAGAAGGATTAGTGGTGAAACAAGACCTGTGATTATTATCTTCTCGAAATGACGGTGCTTGATGTGTCCTAATTCATGGGCGAATACAGCTGCAATCTCACCATCATTGAGAATTTTTTCGAGGTGGTCTGATATCATTATGACAGCTTTCTTGTTAGGTCCCCATTGGTAAGCATTTACTATCTTCAGTCGACTCAAGCTCAGAAACCCAATCATATGGACGGATAGTTTTGATTTCCTCAGCACCTCCCAAATGAACGGGTATTTTGATTCGGGTATCTCTCGCAAATTCTTCGGAGATATTGAAAAGATGTTAGTTTTTAAGAGTACTAATGCAATGATAGAAATGAATATGCCATTCCCACCGATAAAAAGGAAACGGATGTCATTCCTGCTCCAAAGAACCATGATCATTACTAATGACCCGAAAAAAAAGGTCAGATTGTAGAACGCTACCTTAGGCAGAGTAAACCGTAGGTACTCTGAAAATCTTGCCTCTATCGCCTTCATTTCAACCTCTATTTTGTATTTCAATCTCAGGATTCCAATCTGTAAGATTGTAAGAGATAGAATAGAAGCAATTACCCCCTGGATGCCTGAGATATCTAGTTGGGTCATCGAATAGACTGCAAAAGGTACAAGAATTGCTCCGAAAATCATAGATATCCCTGATAGAATAAGAATATGAATTGGTCGCGAATACGAACTCGATGGAACACTTTGGTCTCCTACTGACATGATGATTCACCGAATGATGGACTAAATTTCAGATTGTGGGGGAGTTACCTCCCCCTTTTGCTATTTTACATTGCGCATATTGAACCAATTACTATAATTCCAACACCTGACGCAGTAAGCATTGCTATCAAAATCGCCATTTCTACCATTCCCAACGCCACTAAAATCCCGGCAATGAGAAGAGAGAACCCATAATTGAGCCCTGCTCCAACAAGGATCTGGACCCACCCGTCAAGGTCAGGCCAGTGTCCATTCCAGAAAATATAGATTGTTAAGTTACTAGAGGCTGGCACTATATTCGCAGCCGGCATCACGGACAATGATGGACCTGCGAAAGCTACTCCATACCATACAAAGCCTATTGCAAAAGGCATGAATAGTAGTAGAGCTGGTAAAGCCATGAATGCTTTCCTGTTGGCTTGTTTGTTACGACCGACTACAGATGAGATTATGGGTTTCTCTTCTATCAACTCAAGTTGTATTTCTAACAAATGTTTTCACCTCTCTTTCACGATAGTCCCTATCAAAGGGACATTGAATATACGACATATAGTCATTTAAACAATTCTATTTTTGATTAACATTAGATAAATTTTGATTATCATTCAAGACATGCTTTTGCAATTCTACTGCAAATCATCACCATTCCTGAACAGACTCCATGATACCAAGAAAGCGTATGAGAGTTGTTTGCTTGTTGATTTAAGAAAACAGAAACTAGAGCAAATGGGAGTGGAATAACTGATACCCAAAATAGTAAATAATCGACCTGAGTAACAAGCTCGAGAGCTACGGCCAATCCTAAACCAAGTCCATAGACCTGAATGTTATTCGCAATCTCCCCTAGCTCCATGGTATTCATCCTTCCAATTTAATCTGTATTTATCCTATCTCTTCGATGTATTCTGTCTTTCTACTTATGATATGTATCTATAACTCGTGATTTATTAGTGTAGTTATGCACAAATATACGAGTAGGAGTCTGCATGGATAAGCGGTGGATTTAGGGTCTTTAGACTGTCAACAAGTTCAGTAAACAAAGCTCAACTCAAATTCAAGATGAAAAAGATTCTCGAAGATCAACGAGATGCAGAAGAAGCAGCTGCTTCGCATGACTAGATATTTTGATTCATCATTAAGGCATTGTAATTGATACTAGAAGTAAGATTCCAAAAACCAGCAAGAAAAGACCTGAGATGAAACCAGTATTCTGTCTGAATTTTACCAGAATAGCTGTATGTGCAATTCCATTGAGAATCCCGTTGAATGCTACACCAATTCCGTAAACTATCGCCCATGGTGCACCAGCTGCAATTGGAAAATAGAATAAGAAACTGAGCAGAACTAAAACATGACTGAAGGCAACCAAGAATTTTCGTTTGCCAATCATCTCTTCTGGAGCGTCGCTAACACTCTCCCTCACTTTTGCTTCAACCTCCCACGCTTTAGTGTAATTCTCTTCAAGAAAATGACCAGCCATTGCAAAACAGAGGAGTAGATAGATTACTGGAGAGAAGGCAAATGGTGTAATTTGTGCGGGAAAAAGAAATCCCACAGCAAGCGATATTGTTGTCAACAAAGTAAGGAAGATAACAAGAGGATGAGCAACTTTCATTGGATTCACTGTAAGAATGACTCCGAATCAGGTTATTAGAATTCCTAGATTTCCAATTTCTAACAGACTCGAGGTATAGGTTCACCATATGGTACCTGAATCACTTTTCGACCACCAATTGCAGTCTTCATTAGCACTCTCGGAGTACCTTTCTTGAATTTCCCAACTATTTGAGCATCTTTGGTTGATTCGTGCTTACGAAGAGTAGTGAGGATATCATCTGTGTAATTTGAATCAGCAGCCATTACGAATTTTCCTTCACTGCTCATGTGCAGAGGATTCAACCCCAATACATCACAGAGTGACTGGACTGCTGGACGGATGGGAATTTGACTCTCTTGGATTTCAAGCTCTAACTGAGATTTAGATGCTATTTCGTTAAGTGCTACTGCAGTGCCACCTCGCGTTGGGTCTTTCATAGCATGAACTCCGCCTACATCAAGACAATCACGGATTGGAAGCCATAGGGGAGCTACATCACTGGTTAGACTAGTTTCAAACTCTAATCCTTCTCGATGTGCTAGGAGAACTGTACCATGGTCTCCGATTGGTCCAGAGATTATGAGATCATCACCTTCTTTTGCACCTCCATCAGAGATAGGGTGGTCAAGGTAAATCTCACCAATACCTGTTGTTGACATAATGATACCATCAAGAGTTCCAACAGGCATGACCTTTGTATCTCCTGCAACCATAGCAATATCCAGAGGTTCTATAATATCATTCAATGATGTAAGTATTGTTTGAAGTGTATCAATCTCGGTTCCTTCTTCCACAATGACTGTGTTTGTCATAGCAATTGGTCGTGCACCCATAACCGAAATATCATTCACAGTACCACACGCAGTTAGAGTGCCTAAATTACCACCCGGGAAAAAGATTGGATGAACAGTGTGTGCATCAGTGCAGACAATCAGATCGGTACCAGATATCTGAACAGTTGCACCATCATCCATCTCATCAAGGCCAATAGAGCCTATCTTCCTTCGACTAAACGAGGGAATGATTACTTCTTCAAGCAATCGTTGCATAACCTTACCGCCAGCACCATGAGCGGATTCTATCTTAGGCATAACCTGTAACCTACATTTTGTGATAGGCGAATCACAACTGTTAGCTACTTCTATGTTCCGCCCTTCTCCTGCCAGTGTCGCCACTCCCATCGGTCCAACGGACAAACGAGTTAGCAGGAGCTTTGTCAACGTTCATAGGGATGGAATCCCTCCTGAAGACCTGGTTTCCTTCTCCTGTTTGAGTACTGGCACATCACTTCCAGCAACAGCGAGCGTTTCCACAGTTCTTACCACGGCAAGGTCATTATCACTCTTTTCAGATTTGTCACCAAACCTAGCAAGGTCCAACTGGACAAAGTGAACAGCCGCGGACTCTCCAGAACCTGATGGTGGTCCATTCGTGGAGAGTAAGGACTTCCCTTTGGAAGAAGGCTTCTTCTTTCAGGCTTTCAGTCGTGAACGTTTCCCTGCCTGAGCTGAGATAGCCCACTTACCTAGTCCATTATAATATCCTACTGATACGAATATATGAACTCATACAATTTCTAAGATAAAGTTCGCCACGAAGCAAGATTTAAAACCACTCCACAGAGTGCGTCATTGACCTAACAGAGGTAGACAAAAATGGCCATCTGGCATAGAAGATCTAATCGTACAGCAACAGGATCTAGACTAAGACGTTTCCGAAGCAAGAGAAAGTATGAGATGGGCCGCACTCCAACTGAAACTCTAATGGGTGAAACCAAGAGACAAACAGTTGACAGCAGGGGTAAGGTAAAGAAAACTCCAGCTCTAAAGATCCAATTTGTCAATGTAACTGACCCAGCAAAGGGAACCACTTTTCGTGCAGAGATTCAGGATGTTGAATCAAATCCTGCAAACATGGACTACCAAAGAAGGAAGGTCATCACTAGAGGTTCAATCATTAAGACCACAAAGGGTCGTGCAAAAGTCACTAATCGCCCTGGTCAAGATGGTATTTTGAACGCTATACTGATCTAATTCGGTTTGGATTGACCCGCATAGTTTATTCTAAGAAATGGATTTTGGGATTTCAGCTTCTATGTTAGTAATGATGAAATCTTTCCCACCAGTAATTGTAGTTGAACTACCCCCGCATTTTGGACATTTCATTGGAGCAAAGACAGCTAATTGGGGTGGGATATCAGGATCTACTATTGATTCACCCTCAAATCCGCAGTCACTACAAAGAAGCTTACCCTTGACTGTCTTTATGCGAAGTTCTGCGCCCTCTATAATCGAATTCTTACTTGCAATCTCAAAATTGAATGCAAGCTGTTCTGGAATTAAAAATGTAAACTCGCCCACTTCAACATTGACTACAGTGACCTTTGTTGCATTATTACTCTTGGCGGCTTCTAAAGCAGTATCAACAATTGAACATGCAGCAGAGAATTCATGCAAAGAGAAGCACCAAGCTGAAGCGTATTCTTAGAAGTTAAGGCGTTTCCGCTATGACAATAGGCGGCTCAGACACTTTATATGAAACAGTGTCTATCTTTGGCCGTTACGTTAAGGGAGATGTCATCTTGTCTAAGTCTTCAAAGACAGCCAAGAAAGGTAGCAAGGCTAAAGCAAAACCAGTATCTAAAACTAGTAAAAAGACTAAACCAAAGGCCAAGAAGGAACCAGCTGCGAAGAAGAAGACACCAGTGAAGAAAACGCCACCCAAGAAAAAAGCTCCAGTAAAGAAGAAAAGTACAACAAAAACAACTGCTAAACCCAAACCAAAGAGAACTGGAAGTAAACTAGATCCAGTAGTATTGAAAGAGCTGGAACAAGAGATGGGCAGTAGTGATGAGCAGGTTAGTCTTGGAGCCATTGGAAGATTAGGCCAAATGGAGAGTCCCAAAGCTACAGAGGTTCTCGTTTTGGGGTTGAAAGATCCAAGACATATGGTTAGAATCCATGTAGCAGCGCAACTTGGAGAGAAGAAGGACAAGAAAGCAGTAGACGCCTTAATCGAATCTCTTCAAGATGAATCGATTTTCGTAAGGCAGACTGTAGCAGGTGCGCTTGAGAATATCGGTGGGACAAAGGCAAAGAAAGCTATTGCCAAGGCTGAAAAGGATGGCGTCCTTTTAGACGAGCTTCCTGAAGGGCGGCGATTAGACAATTAGTGATTATTTCTAATCACATCTGAGCTGCTCTTATATTGTTGGAAGAGTCGTAGAATAGTAGAAACCTGCAATCCGGAGTTTGCAAGTATGGAAGACCATGATGAAATCACCAAGCTTGAAAGCGCTATCAAAGACCTAGATTTCGATTATATGCGAGGTTGGGTAGCAGAAGATGAGTATCAAACAAAGATGGATACTCTCAGAGCTAGTTTGGTTGAAGCTGGAGGCACCCCTGCACCAGTTACTCCAAAAATTGAAGCGGCTGAAATTCATGCAGCAAAATTACATCCGCCCCCAGTAGAAAAGCAATCCACCGTCGACCCAGTAACTGCAGTAAAAAGAACTGTTCAATCAATGAGAAGGATTTCAATTGAGAGATTATCCCAAGATTCAGCAGTATCTGCGCATAATGTAACAAAGATTCTGGGAGACCTCCTTGATGGAAGGGAATTATCTGGGAGAATTGACCATGATGCCGGAGACTTCATTCTTGGAACTGGAACCGGACCTGCTCCAAAGACTATCCATGGATGTCCTTACTGTAGAACTGAGTTAGAAAGAGTGGCTGTGAAAGGTGAAACGGTAACTTGCTCTGTTTGCAGAGAATCTTTCATTGTATCCTAAGCAAAGTAGCACTAGGTGATAGATGCTCATGGACCTTGTTGAAGCCTGTTTGAAAGCTAAAGGTAGAGAGGCCGTAAGAGCAGTTAGAGCATTATTGCCCTCTGTGAAACCATCAGCTATATGGGCGATCATTATGCATGCTGCGGCTTGGCATGAAGAACGATCGTTTGATACTTCACATGCTACAATTGCAGTATATACCATTCATCGGATGATTGAGAGCTTGGGTGACCATTCAAGCTTGATTACAGAGGAACCTTTGACAACACAGGCAATTCAACTCCCTGATGAACAAAGAAAAAATCTGCAGGAAGTGTTGCTTGAAAGACTAGCCTTCCATCTAGCAGACACCAATCATTGGCGTCCTGAACATGGACCGAGATATGATATTCAAGCAAGACTGGACTCTAAGGGAAATGCCGTTCAAGTCTATATTCAATCCATAAGAGAGAATTCTCAGATGAGTGCATTAAAGGCTGCTGCGGTTCTCGGAGCAAGACCTGATAGAACGATGTTTGTTAGAGCTACCGCATCAATTGCTGCTGAGGAACCTGGTAAATTAGGACATGCTTTCATTATGCCTACATCTCTTGTAATGGAGATTCCAATACCAGAATATACACGACCACACATGGCCTCACTCTGGCATCTTACAGAATTTCTGGCACGAAAGGTTTCATCAAAAGCTGCTGATGGATTTAGCATGGATGAAAAGTTCAGTAAGTATGCAAAACCAACCGATCTGACCTCTCATCAAGATTTATTCCTGAATTCTATTGTGAATTATGGAACGATAGGGCATAATGCGATATTGGCACATAGAATATCAGAGGCTGCACGTTTGGGACTCGTCAACACAGGTACTGTAGAATGGCTCTTGAAGAAATTAGAAAGGAATATTGGAACCGATTTAAAGGCATCAAAAGAATTGACTGTTGAACAACTCATTGATAGGAATTCAGGGCAGGATTGGCTTGCTCCACCAGTTGAGATCGGTCTACCCACCTCGAAGAACGTCAGAGAATGGATTGCTTCAGATTATACTGAATTATGGAATGCTATGATCAACCGAAAATCTGCAGTTTTTGAAAAGATGATTCCTGAATTGGACAAAGATTCTTGGTCAATAGTCAGAGCCCTTCAATATGCAATGGCTGCCATTAGTGGTGATATGGATGCTTCACACCCATTGATTTTCACTCAATCTGTCTGGAGTCTTGTTGATAATGGACTTGTTTCTGAGAATATTGCTATGCTGCAAGTTCATAGAATGCTCCGTGCTACTTTGAATAGTTAATGTAGAAAAAGAGAGTTGAGAGAGGGATAATTCCCTCTCTGAAACTATTATTCTTCGCCCTTTCTGTAGGACTCAGCAAGTAGGTCAGGTATATACCTCACCTTCATTTCTGTACCTTTCATCATGTCGTTGATCTGAATTGTACAGAATGGACACTCGGTAGTGACCATATCAGCACCGGTTGCTTCTATGTACTCCTTCTTGGTGTTGGCAATCTTCTGTGATAGTTCACGTTGACCTGCACGGACACCACCACCTGCTCCACAGCAACGATTCTTGTATGGATCTTCAATATATTCCACACCAGGAATCATCTTCAGAAGCTCAATCGGCTGATTATAGACACCTTGACCACGACCTAAATGACAGGGTTCATGATAGGTGATTTTGAGGTCTATCTCACCTTTTGGTGGGACAATGTTTTCCTTACCTATCACATCCAGCATGTACTCAGCCATATCATAGACTTTGTACTTGGGAGGTGTTCCTCGTTCCTCTTCAATAAAGGGAGCGTGATCTTCACGAAGTGTCTTACCACAGCCTGCACAGGCCACGACAACAGTATCAAAGTTGTACTTCTCAGCAGCTGCTTCAAATAGCTCAGTGACTCTTCGTACAGCATCTTGAGCGGTATTCAGATCACCAGTTCTGAAGGCTGGACTAGCACAACACCACTGTTCTTTGGGTACGATAACATCAATGTTGTTTCTATTTAGCACATCAATAAGCGCCTTACCAGTGCTCTGCATTCTGTAATCAATCAAACAGCCTGTGAAGAAACCAACACGACCTCGCGGGTTTTCCACAAGGAACTCTTCTGTTCCAAGACCTGCAAGAAGCGGAGTGTCCTTTTCAGGTACTGCGCGACCGGTTTTATTGACTTCATCAAGGAATCCTTGTTGGCCTTCAGCGAGTGGATATCCAGCTTCTACTGCTTTAGCTCTAAGAAGTTCGACTGCAAGTGCTGGAATCTTGATACTTTTTGGACAGATGTCTTCACACATTTTGCATGTTGTACATGTATAGACCATCTCGTTCATTGCCATTGCAACACGATCTTCAACATCACGAGGATCGAGTTCTAAACGTGCAATCTGACGAATAATCATTGGACCTGGATAGTCCCATGTTTCGTGAACGATTGGACAGTTGGATATACAGGCACTGCATTCAATGCATTTCCTAATCTCACGCAGTTTCTCGATTTGATGTGCGTGAATGATTTCAGGATGTTGAGGTGCTTTGTCTCGGGCAACATAGGGTCGAATTCTACGAAGTCGATAAGTAACCTGGGACATGTCTGTGACAAGGTCCTTGATTACTGGCATTTTCTCAAGAGGCTCAAGAACAAGTTCCTCATCAGGCTCTGCCTTTGTTCGACATGCTATACGTGCAATCTTGTTGACTCGAACTGCACAAGAACCACATTGACCACCTCTGCACTCCCATCTGAAAGCAAGACTGGAATCATACTTGTCTTGTATGTAAAGTAGTACATCAAGAACTGTCATCCCAGCTTCATATTCAATATCAAAATCTTGGAAGTAGGGTGAATCATCGCTATCAGGGTTGTATCTGTAAACACTTGTTTTGAATGTCTTTGTCATCTTGTCAACCTCCTATGGTGGGGTGATCTTGGTAATCACCACTTCTTCCTTTTTCAGCTCCATTTCGCCATCCTTTCCTCTGCGGATGACGATGTTATAGAAACCCTTGTCATCGGCGTCAGCATCCACACGATAATGTGCACCTCTGCTTCCCTTTCGTATGACTGCAGCCTCAGCTACCATCCTTGCAGAGTTGACCATGTGTACAAACTCCATGGCTTGATGCCATCCAGGATTGAACCTCTTCACAGGTACATCGACTTTGATATTTGGAACAACCTCTTTCTGAATCCTGCGGAGTTCTTTGACTGCATATTGCATATCCTCTTCGTTTCTGAAGATCTGGACCTTTTCCCACATTAGTTCGGTTAATTCGCGTCTTGCATCAGCAGGAGAAACTCCTTCTTTTCGGCTGAGCATTGCTTCAAGTCGCTCGAACTCGTTCTTGACTTCATCACGGTTTATTCCGAGATGGTTGGTGCTCTTGGCGAATTTAGCAGCACTATCTCCTGAAATTGCACCGAATACTTGAGTATCTGCAAGAGCATTTCCTCCAAGGCGATTTCCACCGTGAAGTCCACCTGTGCATTCACCTGATGCAAAGAGACCAGGAATTGTGGTTCCTGCTTCCTCATCTGTCTTGATTCCACCCATGAAATGATGAGCGGTAGGTGACACCTCCATTGGCTCTTCTCGGATATCAATACCTGCATCCTCAAACTGCTCAATCATGCTCTCAAGTCGAAATTCTACAATTGATTTTGGTAAGTGAGCTATACTAAGATAAGCACCGCCATCTGGGGATCCTCTTCCCTCAAGAACTTCGGTCATTATTGACCTAGCAACTTGGTCACGACCAGCCAGCTCCATAACTTCTGGATAGTACTTGTTCATGAAGCGTTCGCCCTTGTTATTGAGGAGAATTCCACCTTCACCACGTACTGCTTCAGTTACTAGTCTACCCTTTGCTGACTCAGGTTTGACCATCCCAGTTGGATGAAACTGGATCATCTCCATATCGATCATATCACATCCAGCTTCGTAAGCCATGCCATAACCGTCACCAACATCAAGTTGTGCGTTGCTTGTGACGCTGAAGATTCTTCCAGCTCCACCAGTAGCCATTACAACTGACCTGGCTCGGAATAATAGATAGTCTCCATATTTCAGGTCAACTGCAGTTACACCGGAAATTACACCATCGGTTACGATAAGTTTTGTTGCGAATACTTCATCAAACACTCTTACTGAAGTCTTTCTGATCCCTTCAGTGAGTGTAACCATAATCTCTGAACCAGTTCTATCCGAAGCATAAGCAGTTCTTCGCCAGCTCTGCTTTCCGAAGACTCTTTGGGCAATCTTCCCCTCTGGAGTTCTATCAAAGACTGCACCCATGTCTTCTAAATCAAAGATCTTCTGTGGTGCTTCTTTTACTAGAATCTCTGCTAGCTTCTGATTGTTGAGGTAGTTACCTCCAACGATAGTGTCCTTGAAATGAGTTTCAGGATTGTCGTCTGGGTCGACATTTCCTAAAGACACGTTGTATCCACCCTCGGCCATGGCTGTGTGAGCCTTGCCAAGGAGCTCTTTGCTGAGCATAATAACGTCAAGGTTGTTGTTAGCGGCCTCAATTGCAGCACGGCAGCCAGCTCCGCCAGCACCTACAACGAGTACATCACACATTATTGTCTTATATTCCAACTAAAGACCTCCAGTAGAGTGTGCTCCATTGGTTGGACCGTCGAGTTTTGACCCACCGTTTAAGAGTTACTGTTGAGGGTGACAATAGACGGGTGAATAGCGCAAACAGAAAATCAGCTGTTGAATCATTTTTGAGTGAATATTTATCTTGTATTAGTCCTAGATGTATATGTGGTTTGGATGACGCTTACAACACTAACATTAACAGTATTTCTCAGTATGGTAGCAATTATCTTTACAATTCTAGTGGGTCACTATGCTGGGCGGAGTTCGAATACAGGAACAATACAAGCTCTTGTAGTATCTGCAATAGCAATCCCCATAGGAATAGTAATCGTATCTATTCCTCTATACAATATTGCATTTAACGATTGGTCAGTTGGTGCATACTATGTAGCACCACAATTAGCCATTTGGGCAGCAGCATTTTTTGGTGGACTCATTGGTCTTAAGTCTGGGGAGATTTGGAACAAAGGAGAAGCAAGTTGTATTCGATGCGTACTCTCCTTAGTTACCGTACTTACATTCCTGTCACTAGTGATTGTACTCATACCCTGATGCTTACTCTTTGATGCCAATTTTTGAGTAGACTTCAACCTTCTTAGCTGCAACCTTCGCATCCATTTCATCATGCATGCTATTTCCATGAGAATCCATGGTCACTAGGAGCGGTCCGAATTCCTCTGCGGTGATTACCTATAGTGCTTCAGGCATTCCTAAGTCTTGCCACTCGTAGAGGGTCAAATATCTACCAATCAAAAATCAAATGACGTATTCTGGGTGATGTAAATATTAGTTTGAATATGTAGGTCATTCCATGATCACGATTCATTTGATTTTCTAAGAAATCTTTGTACACTCAAAATAATCACGAGTGACAACAATAATAGCATCACTACCCAAATAACATATCCAATGAGGTTTACTTCAGGAAGAAACCAAGATAAGAAAGATGCAAACACTTCAAAGATTACAAGAACTCCAAGAATCATTGAAAGAAAATTATAAGATTCTTCTCGACGATTTTCATATGCTTCCCGCGACTGATCTATTGCAGCCCGTTCAATAGAGATTCTTGTTTCAACGGATTTTTCCAACATATCAAGTTGATGAGTAACATCTGCAAGCTGATGCAACTGAACAGTTGCATCAAACGGCAATCCTGAAAATAATGGGAAAAAAATAGCGACTGCTTCCCCAAAATGTTTTGCTTTTGGAAATTTCGAAAGCCGCGTTTCAGCAATGGACGTACTTCTTTGCAATATCGTAAGTCCTTCATATACGCAATTGAGCTTTTTCAATCGATTCCTCCTTTCATCCAAATCTTGGGTATATCCAATTGGAAGTTCTCCTAATAATTGATTGAATCGATTCTGCGTAATGTTTAGTATGCGAGTTAATTCAAGAATCTTCTCTCTTCTATGAATGAAATCGCGGACTAGGCAGGCTTCTTTTAACGGACCTTTGGGGAAATCAGCTTCATTTAGAACTAATTCGAATCCATAATCATCCCTTTGCGGGACGCATTTCTCAATTGAACTCACTTCAATTAACAAGAAATTAGTAATATCAGGTCTCCTACCAAGTGTGGACTGTGCTGTGAAATAATAAGGGGGCAGGTCAGCTGCTAGCAAATTCGTTGCTCTTTCACTTTCTGATAAATCTTCGGAAGAGAAAGGAATTGATTGTGGAAACTTCATAGTAAGATATACTAGCGAGTGTCCTTCAACCTTAGTTTCCCGAATCCACATTGGGATATATGTTCCTTTAGATTCTAAAATCAAATCAGTAAAGAATTGAACTATCTTTTGAGTGTCCTCAACAGCAATAATTGAAACATTATTGAGGAGTGACATTTTTTCCGGTGGAAAAATGCAAGTCTTACTTCCTTTAGGAGGAGATTCAATAGTATGGTCCGATGAGGTTACATCTTGAAATTCAATCAGTTTGCGCAGATAGTCAGCTAGAGACTTGGTTAATGAAGTTACAGAAGAAAAATCTAAGGTCACAGTACGTGCAGATTCAAGATGCTTCTGATCTCCTTCACGGAGGGTTTTTAGAAGATGTCTACTTGATATAACATAATCAAGTAGACATGCCTCAACTAAATCATAGGTAGGAATTTGTATACCTATTTTCTTAGATCTATCGTGCAAATTAAACCGCAATCTTCCTAGAACATCAAATTTCAAGAACTCATTGAATTTGGACCATCCACGAGAACCATCAACTTCGGTAATCCATTTGGGACGAGCATCTGGATGAATAGCTATATGGGCAGTAAAATTCAACAGAATACCAGTGAATTTTTTGTCATTTTTAGTTTTCTCCTTTTTTGTCTTCTTCTTTGCTGTTGCTTTCTTTGCTGGAGTCTTCTTCTTCGTAGCTGGTTTCTTCTTAGCTTTTGGTTTCGTAGTTTTACTAGGTTTAGGCTTAGGTTTTGCTTTAGCCTTCTTTCTCTCTGACATTAACGTCACATCCCCATAGAGTCCCACTTTTTTTGAAAACGATACAAGGATATCTGTGTTTTGTTTCAAAATTAACTCTAGTCACTCTTTGAGTGTCTATTGATTATTGATCGAAGACGAAGAGAAACTCCAGATTTTTCCATAGAATTTCTACAATTACTCCCGAGGTGTATCCCTGAACATAGAGAGTTAATGATTGATTCAGGTTCGCAAGGGTTTTATTTCTTCAAGATAGTAGATTTCATGAAATATTGTGGAGCTACGTAATTGAATTTTCAGGGTATTAGATTTTTGATTTTAATCTCAATCATAGTCTTGCCTATTGCAGTGGTTGTCGATATGTTGATTCCGGTCCCATTTGCAGGATTATCAGTTGAGATTGTGGGAACATTGATTGGTTTTCTCTTGGCATTAAGAGCAAGTGAAGCACTCGATAGAGAAGAAAGACGCAAGAAAAAAGATGCATTATTCGATAGTCTGATTGGAGAATTAGAAGAGTTTCTTAATACATTCGCAGCACATCGAGCTGCTGACCATGATGCCTACATACCTCTTCCAACAGATAACTGGGACATTGCTAAAAACTCAGGGGAAGCTAGTCTTCTTGAACCTGAAGTCCGTACAAAGTTTATCGTGTTCTACAATATGGCGAGATACTACAATATGACGTTCGAGGCATATCTTTCGAAGGATAACAAAAGTACCGATGAAGCAAGGAAAGAGGCATCAGAACATCAAGCAGTTCTGGATCATTGTATCCTTATCGCGAAAAGTATACTGAGTGAGTACAAACCGGAAGGTATTCCTGAAGTGCTACGCGAAAAGATACTTCTAGGATAATAACTTCACATGAATTTCAATGTTCTTTGACATATCGTTCTTTGTTGATGGGCTTGAAGAGAAGTAAGAAGTAAAACTGAAATGTGGATGGTTGGAATCAAATCGATTGAGGGAGAAATAATGGAGAATGCAGATAAAGTAGTCAAAGCACTAGAAGAGAGAGGTTTCATTCTTGAGTTGAATGTATTTCGAAAACTTAAATCAATGAAATGGAATACGCAACTTTCATCACCTTTTTGGAATGTTGAATTGGATCTTAAGAATGAATCATTAGGAGTAGGGAAGAACGTTTACCAAAAAAATCAAGAAAAAATGCGTTCGATGGATATTCTAGCATCAAGAACAACTGAAATTGGTGATAGAGAAATTGGAACACTGATGGCTAGTTTGTGTTATACTTCTCTAGTAGTGGAATGCAAGAAGCGAAGTAGTGAAAATTGGGTATTCTATCAGGAAACACCATTCTTCAAGGGAAATCGGAAGCTTGACCATTACTCATTAGGAGGGATGTTCATGGTAGACTATCTTAGCCGTATTGGAAAGATTGGTGGTAATGAAGAAAAGTATAATGATATTCTAAGAACCAGCCACCATTGTCTAGCAGAGGTTGACAAGATAGCAACTGCAGGAGTCCCAGTATTCGGTCCTAAGACTAAGAATGGACTATATGGTTCATGCGAACAGGTCATATCAGCCTTCGAATATGAGGTGTCCCGCTACCAGGGATACACAAACAGAGCTTTGATTAATCCCGCTCCTGTGAATTTGAATTGGAGAGTCTACCCCATCATTGTTTTTGATGGACCACTTTGGGAAGTTGTACTCGAAAACGATCAAATATCAGTGAAACCTAGGAAGAGAGTCATATATGAGCATACGAGAGGGGAATTGAAACATCTCATTGATATTGTTAGTTGGGAATCATTCGATGAATACTGTGATATACTAGAGGAGGAAATTACCCGACTCTCAAAATTGTAAAGACCACAATTAATTTTCCTTTGAGTGTCTTTTGATAATATCTCGAACAGTTTGGGGACGTCGAAATACTCCCATCTCTTTCCAGAGAATCTCTACGATTTCTCCAGATGAGTATCCTTCTCTGTGCAATTTGACAATAAGTTCTATTTCCTCAGAAGATGCATGGTAACTCCTCGGAGAATTTAGCATCTTGACAAGCTCGATTAGTTTTTTCATTCGGCTTGTAGCAAACCTGAAGAATGGAAGCTTTGCTGCTTTTTCTATTTCACTCCCTTTTTCGATAAAAACAGAATTGGCACCTTTTGATATTGTTGACTCTATACCAAGTGATTTCAAGACTGCTACTAAGAATTCTTTGTTACTCTTTGAAGATATACCAACTCTTACAGCTTTATTCATGGCATATCCATCACCATCAGCAACACCTTGTAGGAATGCAATCTGTAGGTTTCTGGGCATTGTAATAATCCACTGAGAACTTATCGGCGTATCACTTTTTGTTTCTGAAGGGCTTAGTCCAAAGAGGGCCTGTTTTATCCACTGGAAGAAGGGACTTGATTCACTACTCCATACCATCATTTCAGAAGTTCTTCCAGCAATTGTGGCTGACACGTCCTTTTTTCTTCCTGCAGAGAATCCAAGAAGACCAAGATAGTAGCAAAAGGCATCCCCCATAGGTTCACTCCAATCATACACTTTACCAAGCTTAATCCCAATCGCACCTGAAAAGGCATCTTTCTTTATTGAAAAGTATCCATCTGAAAGTAGCGCACCAAGTAGATACATGAAAGCCATAGGTTTTGATGAATCGCCTAATCTTTTAGCCCAACTTCTCATCTTTTTAGAAGAAATCCCGTTTAGTTGGTCTAAAACTTCGAATAGGTCTTTCACCGATTTTACTCTTAGTGGAACTTGGATGAAATTTGACAAATCCTGCCCAGGTTTCATTTCTAAAGGCAACCATCTATGTCCGTGTTTAGGTCGTTCTGTTGGTATACGACTTGCTATACGAACAAGTCTAGGGAGGATAGAATTGTAGTACCAGCTAGCCACTTGACTAGTTTTCACATTGGATCGCTTAGCAATTCCGGGAAGTACTCCACCCATCTTAAGAGATTTGAGAAATCTGAAGAAGGCCTTGGCTTGAGCAGCATCTTGCTTGTAGGATGGTTGACTTTGAAGTATCTCGTTTCCATACAAAGATTCAAGACGCTGCTTGACATCTTGCCAAGATTTCAAACCGTTCAAACGAATCATAATGTCAAGGATTCTATCGTTGGCTATGTCCAATGAGATAGCATTGTTTAGCATATCGTAGATCATAGGTACATTTCCGCTTTGCACCCATCTTTTGACCGTGTTTCGTGGAATGCCATATTGCTTATGCAAGTTTGTTATTTCTGATCTGTGAATAGATTTTCTACTATCAAGTTCATCCAATATTTGAAAATGTGCTTTAGCGTGCTTCATCAGTTTGGAAAAATCAGAGCGCTTAGCAAAACCTGGCCAAATATCACTTATTTTTCCTACAACTTCCTCGTATGTTTTCATTTCTTTTCCAAGTAGTACAGGGTAACTAATTCGAACTTCTGCCTGTCCTTCATCTATTTCCTTCAGTTTTATAGAACGAATCTTCCGAAGTAGTGGTGGGACCTTTTCACCTCGCAACCATGCAATTATCTCAGCTTTTGGAATTCCATACTTGCTACTTAGTCGTTCGATGTCCTTTCTACTGTAGATTTCCCGTCCATTCCTGAGGCGTATTCCAATCTCTCCTCGCCTCTTCATCACCATTATTTCGACCCAAGCTCTTGCATCTCTCTTCCATAGCTCGAATGGAAGTGTCGGATCGGCAAGTTCTAGCATAGGATTATCCTGTAGGATGGCCTCTAAATCCTCTGCACTCTCTGGAAGGCCATGTTCTGCATTAAGTCGAAGAAGTTCCCAAAAGGCCCAGTAACCCTCTAGATTGAGTACATCCTTCAGGATCTGTGGTTCTTCCTCACCACTTGCCCATTGCTCAGCCTGCTCCATATCAATTCCTAGTTCTGCTGCGATACTCTCAAGATGTTCCTCACCATGTTCTCGAAGAGCTGCCCTAAGTTCAAGGAACTTCCTGACCTCATCCATCTGTTCATCATCTTCAAGTAGCGCCTCCAATCCATGTTTTTTCAATAACCTCTCGAGTTCCTCTTCATCCTCTATAAGTCCGCGAAGATACTCTTGGAACATCTCTTTCCAATCTTCTGGCATCTCATTGTATATCTTCAGCAGTTGTTCTTTCCATGCTAGATCTTCAAGGTCTTCAACAGATTCTGATTCTTGTGACTCGGTCTCAAGCTCCTCTTCTTGTTCAGTTGCCTGTTTTTCTACTTCCGCGGTTTCTGATTCAACCTCTTGCTTTGTTTCACCAGCTTCGACCTCTACTTCTGGGGTCTCTGGTTCAGTTTCTTGCTTTGTTTCAACGTCAATCTCTGGGGTCTCGGTCTCATCTTCTTCCTTTGGCTCAGTAGATTCACTCTCTTTCTCTGACTTTGCAGTTTCTTGAGGGACCTCTGGACCTGTCTGGACTGTTCTGGGACTAGCATCTTCTTGGATGGCAGTATCCTCTGCGGACTTCGACCTGCTAGATGACTTCTCGGTGGGTACACTCTCGACTTCGGGTTCCTCAACATCCTCCTTTGAACTAGGCTGTTCGGGCTCAGTTGGAACAGCTTCAGGTTCAGAACTTGGTTCACTCTTTTCTGAGGGAGGTTTTATTCTCTCCTTTTGGGGTTCACTCTCAGGACTGAACTCTGGTTCTTGAGTGTCCTCGGCAGATTCACTCTGTGGCTCCATTTCTGTCTCTGTATCTGATTCATGAGGAGGCTTAGTTCTCATCTCATACATCTGTCCAGAACCATCATCATACTGAGAGGAGCCTTCAACCCCAGCTTTCTTTCCTCCTTCATCTTCCTCGTCTGAGTCCTTTTCCTTATCTTCTGGTTGCTCGTTGAGGTAGTCTTCAATATCTTTGACATATTGGTCTCTCAATCGCTCCTTGAGATCTTCAGGGTCAATTCCCCGATCTTCGAGAGCCTTCTGTAGTTCTTTCTCAAGGTCATCTAGAGCATCTTTCTCAGCATTCTCCTCTCTTTCTTGTCGAGCACGTTCTCGCTCCTTTTCTCTTTCTGCCTCTCGCTCTCGTTCCAGATCCTCTTTCCATGCAAGTTCCTTTGATGCATCTCTTACACAGGGTTCAGGAGGTTCAGGGTATTCTCTAGGTGGTTCAGTATCTTCAGGGCTCTCTTTTGGTTCATTTTCAGGTTCAGCTTCCTTGTTCTCAATCTCCCCTCGAATCTCATTCATGACGTCTTGTGCCGTGCGTGGTTTCTCATCAACCTCAGGTTTTTCATCTTCGTCATGTCCTTCAGGTCGTCTTCTGGGACGCTCTGAACCCTCTCCTACCATGTACCTGTTTCTCCGTCCATGAATTTAGTCAGTTCATCAAAACGGTCAACATTTTCCTTGTTACCATATGTTTGCCCTAACAGTTTGAGTGCACGAAGTATGGTTTCCTGACTCCCATCACCATGAGTGGTGGCAATAAGTCGGATTTGCTTTGAGAGCGCAGGATAATCTTTGGTTTCAAGACCTTCCTTCACGAATTTTGCAATTGGTGGGGTCTTGATTATTCGAAGGAGTTCGGAACCTATCGGGTCCATAGCTTCTTCGTTCTTTTGTTGGAACTGCTCTCCAGAGTCATCAGGGAGTGGTTCACTATCTAGTAGATGAGGGCGTTTTGCAGTGATTGTCTTCATGTGTTGTAGGAGTGAGTCATCAGATACGAAATCATCAGGGAGTTCGCCTTGAATGAATTTGTCAAGAGTAAGCATTTTGACGTTCTTCGGTTCACCTTCGTGTTGTAGATAGACGATGGCCTCACCTACCCCCATGCCACCAATGTGGTCAATTTGTGCATCAGTGCATCGTGTATGGCTACCAACCAATTTTCTATCGGCATCATTCAGGAGTGCATGGATGATGACATTCACGACTATCTTCATGACTAGTGGTGCTAAGGATGTGGGCGACTGATCAGCGATGATTACACCTAGACCCGTTCCTCCAACGACACGTAGCATCTCAACAAACGCACTGATTGCCTGAAGTTTTACTCCTGAATGTGCTTCTCCAGTGGCATCAAACCCACCCAATAGATAGTGAGCCTCTTCTAGAATCAGCAGATTTGTCACTTCTTTTGTTGGATTGGATAGCTTGTATTCACAGATTGCTGCGGTCAGGATTCCCATGAGAAGAACCTTGTCATTACCCGACAGTGCATCCATGTCTATGATTGTTGGGTGCGAGAGCAACTCTGAAACAGTAATTCCTGTTTTTGTATTGAATATTCCCACCAGATTGTATCTTCGAAGGATACTTCTAATCCGCTCAACGAGAATACCGAAGACGTTACTGGAAACCTCATCACCATAATGAAGTCGCTGTTCTTCAACTTCCAATGCTTCAATCAGATCTGTAATGAGAATTGGTCTACCCTTTGAGTTGTTTGCTGTGTCCCAGCCACATTTTTTGTACATGGTGTAGACAACTTTCTCAAAGTGCATCGATATGACTGGGTCATTAGGTAACCAGAGAGTCCATGCTTGAACCACACGGTCCACCCATTTTGAGAGAGGGACATTCTTTGGTGGATTCCAGATATTAAACAATAGACTGACGAGGTCACTTCTTCCACAAGTGAAGATTCTCGTATCTTCGAAGAGGTGAATGAATAGACGGGTCTCGTGACTCTTTGTTGGGTTGAACATTATTGGGTTTACACCTAATGTGACTGCCTGTCCAAAGATAGACCGTATCGTTGTGGACTTTCCAGACTGGGTATGCCCAAGTACGGCATAGTGCATCTTGAAAAGATCGATTATGCAAGTTACAAACGACTTAGGCAGTATCTTCCCGCTCTCATCGATTGGATTTCCAAAGAATATGGATTGAATACGCTTTAGCCACTTGACCTTAGATGGGACAAGAGAGGTAATCCTTGTTGGATCTTCTTCTTTGGGTTCTTGCGTTGAAACTGGTTCTTTGGTTCCCGATGAGAACTTCTCACGTTTGGTTACACGAACATCTGCATCTTTTTTGGAGATGATAGTATACACCGTCACCTCATCAGCAGTAAGAATAGAGGAGTTGCCATATGGAAGTGCAGCAAGCAGGCGCTCGATATGTTTGCGTTTGGTCTTGAGTTCGAATCGTAATGACTCTTGAGTATTGTCAGACCTTACACCTCCCATGAGTGGACTAAGCAGACGCCGAACTTCAAAGTCAGTCTTCGTGATGTCCTTGTTCCACACAACTACAGTAACCGTGGTCTTGAACAGGTCCGTATCTGACCATCTGCGAATCTGACGTTCAAGAAGCTCAGCCTTCTTTTTGGCATCATAATTCACCACCATCTTGGATTCTTGATGACTTCCTAAGAATCCTGATTTCTCACGAGAGATAGTGGTTTCGGAACGCTCTATCGCTTGCTTGTATTGCCTCTCTAGTGACTTCAATTTCGACTTATTGACGGTCATTGGTTCAATGAATACCTGATAGACACCATTCTCCATGCTCTGTAAGACACCAGTCATTGCCTCCAGAGGGTCTTTCAATTGATTCTCATCTTGAATTGAGAGAGGGATTCCTGTTATCACAGCAGCAGACCCTTGTTCATCATCATTCAGTATGATACCGGAGAAATTAGCCACAGGTTCTAGTCGGAATCCAGGGAGATTGTGTTCGAGGGCATCATTTAGAACTGCCATATGACGATGTAACATTCTCTCATCTTGAGACCATGTGAAATACAGGATTCTTGTGTTCCAGTTAACCCTCTGTATTCGAAATCCATACGGTGTAGTAGTTAGAGACCTCGCAACACTGTAGAAACGTTGGATGATCTCTTGGGGAGTATATTTCGAATTCTCTGCGAACGCATAATCATGAGGGATTTCTTTGAGTTCTACAACCATAGTCATCTCAGGTTTCTGTTGAAATAGTCCTCTCGCGCTTAGACTAGTCTGATTTGACGCAATACTTGGAGATGTAGCCACTACTCCTGAATGAAGTTCCCTTGTTGGTGAAGTTTTGGACCAAGTAATCGTAAACCCAACCACTGCAATCACTATCATAACAGCATAGAATGCATTGCCTACAATAGGGACTGGAATATATGTCAACATCCAGAGGGTCGCAACAACAACACTCCCAAGTCCAACAGCAAAACCCCCGACAAGTGAATAGATCCACATACGAGCATCCTTACTTTCTAGGAGAATCACATTTCCAGCTAGAAACACTACTCCCGAGATCAATAGAGTAAGGCCAATGATGTTTTCTGGCATCCACGGTACGAGCATAATTAGAATAAGAACTACCATCGTTTGTATGAATGTAACAATGAGTACTGCCATTCCTTTGAGTGCCCATGCCATCCACGGCCCCGAGTCTGTTTCTTCGCTCAAGAATAATCTTTCCTATACATCTTTTTCGTAACATATTGTTTCTATCATCTGAATTATCGGAACCTAGTCTGACTAACTCCCTTTATTCTCATTCAAATGACCTATACAATAAATGAGCAAAAAGTAGTCAAGATTCTTTGGTAAACGATAGAAGTCCAATATGAGGTTATTACGCAGAAAAAGGGACCATTAGAACTGACCGAGTTTCTAAATTTCACCTATTGGTTGAATTAATTGAATCAAACGGTCTGGTGGTGGACTTCTGGGGTATGTGAAGGCCTCAGATTGCAGGTTTGAGGGTTACTATATTCAGGTTTTTTCTAATTTTAAATTAACGGCAATGTCAACCATTAATGGATAAGCTATCGCCATAATTGGTAGTCTCATGCTTACTGCAAGCATCGGCATCTGAGAGGTAAACCACTTCATTATTGATTGATAGAGTGGCGTTTGTGTGATTGGACCTGAACTGGCCTGTAAGGGTTCCATTATTTTTAAGTAACCATTCCTGATGAACTGGTTATCAAATATTTCAACAGGTGGACATGGATCACCATGTGCCACTTTCTGCCGGACTGTAAGGAATTCGTTGAACCTGTTGCCATAAACATCTAATTTGAAATCTGTAGCTAATCTCGTAAATGTAGTCAGTATGTTCAAAGAATTTAGAATGAAATTCATTCTTCGATATGCGTTTCTTGGTGCGTGGCGACGAATTATTTTCTTCATTGCATCATGAGGTTTTACGCTGAGACGAGCCAAATCCTTCTGAGATACTATATCTCCAAGCTCGGCCATAAGAAGCTCAACCATGTGTGAGCATATAGTTCTGTTTTCTAAAACCCGGTCAAGTAATTTACTTGTAAATACGTCAACAAATGCAGAGAGTGATAACGCAAGCAGAGCAAGAAATCGACCCTTGTCCTCTATTTCGAAGGGTGGTTCCATCTCATCATCATCAACTAGGTCAAGATACATTGTAGTCATTATTTGTAAAGATTCTGCTGTTTTCCGACTTTTCACAGGACTTTCAGACTTATCAATTTCATCTTGAACGGGAGCTGAACCAAGATAGTCACACAACATCCTCATATTTTCTTCATATGGAAAAAAGAGAAATGCAGTTTTTGTAGTGAATTCAATTAGCTTCCCAACTTGCTCTCCAAGCTGTTTTACCTCTGAACTTTGACCAATATCTGAAAGCGAGATGCCTAAATCTTCCTCGGAATCAATCTGCTGTGCAAAGTTCCTAAGAGCAGAACTGAGTTTCTCTTCAAACATACATTTGAAACTCTATCTAGTCTTTTAACTTTCCACTTTTTTTCTGCAACCGATGGTTGACTCAATTAGAATGACATATGGTTTCTCAAAACACTCTAGAACTTGACTACAGACCCACTCCAGCAGTGACAATGCTTTTTAACCAAGAATGTCAAAGTATCTTTTGCCCCTTCTCTCAGGGAGGGTGTGTTTAGTGATTCATTCGCCGGGAGGTCTGGTGATATGACATCACCAATAACAAATAACAAAATCAGAGAAGTCATCGGTTCATTTGAACCAGAAACTCCACGTTCTAAGAAATTACAAGAATACTGGAAACAACCACGGGCTAAGGATTTTCCTCATAGAAATGAATTACGGATTTATTTCCAACATCAAAAACCTTGGACAAAAGAGTCTGAAAAGGCATTGGAACGGTTGATTTTAGGATACTGTAAATTATCGTGTTTCGTGAAATCTCGTTCAGTAGCAAAAACACCTCTTATGAAAGATATTGTAACCTATGTTAGAATTATCATTCCATACTAGATGACTATCAAAAGAATTGGAGATACAATTGATGAATTGGAATGAACTCACACAAGAAATTCATAGTCTAGAGGAGATTCAATCCAGCGAAAAAGAGCGTATTCTCTCAGGTTGGAATGTGTTGGAGGATTGTTTAGGGACTGGATGGTTTGATGATGAAGCAGCTTCATCTAATCATCCATGGATTCAAGAATTCAAAAACAAAGCTCCGTGGGTGAAAGCTGGCTTTGGGATTTTCGGAGAAAGAATATCTATGCTTTCAGATGTTGAAGGTGTAGGATGTGTTATTGAGAAGCTAAAAAAGAGCGACCAAGTAATATCCGCTCAAGCAGAAATTAATGCCGCATGGAAACTCAAGAGCGCGGGATTGGATTTTGAATTCTTTGAATATACACATCCACCACAAGAGAAGAAGAGCGTCGATCTTAGAGTTATCATTGATAGTCAAACTGTATCAGTGGAAGTAACTGTGCCTAGAGTAGGGCATAATTATAGTATTCAAATGAACAATTGCAGCAGATTGTCCAGAGCTCTTACTCATCCAGATGTGTGTGCGGGGATGATCATATTCAACAGTCTATCAAACCTGTGGACAGAAAACCTAGAATCAAGAATAGAAGATTCTATCAAGAAAGCGATAGAGAGGCAACGAATGGTTGAATTTAGGGATTATCATTTTGCAGAATTTTGTATCGCACCGAAAAAACTCAAGTTTCAAGTGGATGAGTGGAAAAAGAGGAGAGAGATGGAGCCGAATACCAATTTGAGGTCCGATTATTTGGATATGAACTGGGGAAGAAGACTACATAGAATTGTTCAAGATAAGTGCAAGCAATTTGAAACGGAATCACCAGGAATAGTTTACATGGAAGGTATTCCTTTTTCAACATGGTTTGGAAACCGACCACAACCATGGAATTTCACTCAAGCAGACATTCAGATGGCATCTACGGAGAATAGTGATTTGCTCTTTGTTGCAATTGGAGGTCTAGGATATGGAAGTGGATTATCAGTTCACAATGTGGATTATCAAGGGAGAAATTATGTATCAAATTGTCATATCTTGCTTGAGTTATATGAGGAGAATTGGGTACTTACAAATCCATTTCACAAATGGACTAACTTGAATACAACTGAGATTATTAACGCATTTTGGCGTACGTGTGATTCGATATCATCAAGAGAACGAATGAGAATGATGGTTAAGAGTATTGAAGATGAATTTGATAAGGATAGGGAGTAGCCACTCAAGAGATAGCAGGTCGAAACCTGCTAAATCTTTGAAGAGTTTTATTCTTTGACACCGATTTTTGCATAGACATCAGATTTACGCCCAGCGACTATCTTGTCCATGTCATCATGCATACTCCTACCATGGGAGTCCATTGTAACTAAGAGTGGACCGAACTCCTCTGCAGTGATAACCCAAAGGGCTTCTGGCATACCTAAATCATCCCAAAGGTAGGCGCGAACTTCCTTCAAACCTTTCGCAGCAAGAGCTCCACATCCACCAGTGTAACTAGTGTAGACTGCTCCTACTTCCTTCAAAGCAGCCAAGGTCTTTGGACCCATACCGCCTTTTCCGACAAGGATTCGTGCCTTGTACTTGCGAAGGAACTCGTCTTCAAAGAGTTCCATCCTGATACTTGTCGTGGGACCAGCAGAAACGATTACCCACTTGCCGTTCTTCTGCCAGGCAACAGGACCAACGTGGTACACAACACTGCCCTCAAAATCTACTGGAGGTTTCTCGCCTTTGTCGAACATATGCAGAGCACGTTCATGAGCTTCATCACGTGCGGTGTAGACATGCTCACCAGTAATATAGACAATGTCACCAATCTTGAGTTTTCGAGCATCTTCTTCAGAAATTGGAGTAGTTAGATGATATTCAACCATTTAATTTCCCTCCACTGGATGTGTCACGTATGTGACCTTCAGATCCTTTGAGATTACAGCCTTACTTTGGCGCGCGGCCCAGCATTGTACAGCGACGCCAACAGGAAGACTAGCAGGATGTCTCATAGCATAATCGACTTTGACACCGAGGACTGTTGTACTACCACCGAGACCCATTGGTCCAATACCGGTAGTGTTGATAGCCTCCATGATCTCTTCTTCGATTTTAGCAACTTCAGGTTCAGGATGCTTGTCATTTATTGGTCTCATGAGCTGTTGTTTTGCTATCTTGATGGCAATATCTGAACCACCACCAATTCCAACACCAATGATGTTTGGTGCACATGCCTTTCCCATGTAGTTCATTGCGTTGTCCACTACCAGTTTCTTAACACCAGTTAGGCCAACACCGGGCTTTAGCATGCCAACGATGCAGACGTTTTCGCTGCCACCTCCCTTTGGAAATGCTGTGATTTCAAGAGAGTCGCCTCCTACAATCTCCCAGTTTATCCAGGGTATCTTCACACCTGTATTATCACCGGAATTGCCTCCCACAATGGGATTCACTGCATTCGGTCGTATTGGAACCTCAACTGTTGCTTTTCTTGTTGCCACTGTAAGTGCGTTCTTGATCTCCCCCATGAAGGGAAACTTGGCACCGACTTTGACATAGAAAATCATGATTCCTGTATCCTGACACATCGGAATACCGGATTCAGCAATTTCCATGTTGGTAAGAATAGCAGACAACTGAGTCTTAGCGGTTTCATTCGTTTCACGCTCATGAGCAGCTTTCAGGGCTTCTTCAACATCTTTGGGAAGCACTGTTGCAGCCTTCTTGAGCAGACGAAATGTTGTATCATGAATTACTTGGTAAGGATCTTCCATCTGATCAGCTTCTGAACAGTTGTATTGGAAACCTAAATTTGGTCTCCAGACAACTACCGGGTGGCTAACAGGTGGCTAATCTATATTACTATTCAACCACTGTGACTATATGCTGAAAACTGCACAGTAATTTCAGTGGAGATATACGATAGATGGTATTGATAATTACAATGTCGACAATTGCTTCCTTTGTATTTACAACCAGTCTGTTGATTATGTATGCTGTTCTTGATATTCGTACAAGAAAAGTCCCAAATCAGGCTTTGCTGATTGGAGGGATTACGGGCCTAGCCGTTGTTCTACGATTCAGTCATATTGTAGACTATGCAATACTACATCTAACTGCAGCACTTGTCGCATTAATTCTTGGATACACCTTGTTTAGAATAGGTGCATTCGGAGGTGCAGATGTGAAAGTGCTCTTTACAATTGCACTCATAAGCCCAGGTATAGAATTTGCAAGTTGGGGAAATCCAATACTGGAGGGTATTATGGCAGTAGGATTACAACTTGTGATTACCTTGGCTATCGGATATCTATGTTCACTAATAAAAACGGATGAAAGTGAAGTTATCCCACTAATCCCAATATTGCTAGGTGCCTATCTGGTGTTGCAGTTACTAGCACTATTCTAGCTCTTCTTTGCTGTAGAGCTCTTCCTAGACTTGACCTCGATTCCGTTCTTTCCAATTGCAAAAATGTGCTTCTTGAGACTATGTGAGGTCTGACGCATCTTCCAAATGAGTAGATTACGTTTTAGAGTTCCATTGTCTTCGAATAGATTGAGAGAGATTAATCCCTGAGTAACAAATTGTTCCACACCAGCTCTACTGTGAGATTCAGGATCAATTGTTTCGCTGATCAGTAATGATGTAACTTTTAGTTCTCTTAGCAATGCACTGATTCTGAATAGTTCACTTCGTACTTCAGATGGTTCATCAAATTTCATTCCAAGAGCTGAAATACAGTCAATTACGAGTCTTTTGGCTTTCGAATCAGCTACTGCACGATAGATTTCTTCAGCAAGAGTACTGACATCAAATCCTCTACGTATTGCGTATTTCTCAGAAGTGGGAAGCCCAGCTTTACTTGATGCTGCGTCAACAATGATGATTGCTTTCTTTTTCTCTAATTCCTCTAAGTCCCATCCAAATTGCTTAGCCTCAAGTCTAAGGTCATTGGGTCTTGTTTCAATGGTCACATACACTCCAGGTTCATCATACTTGGATGCACCATTATACAGAAACTGAAGACCAAATATCGTCTTACCCGAACCTGTACCACCGGAAACTAAAATGGAGCTTCCTTCAACCAGACCTCCATCTATCAGCTCATCCAAGCCTGATATGCCGGTCTTTGTTCGAGTCATAGATTAATCATCTCTTTCTTCAGGGTTTCCACTTATCTCCCAACCTTTTACAACAGAACTCATGGAATTCATTGTAACCTTCACAACATCAGGAGACTTTCGTATCGTTTCTACTCGCTGATTCAAATCCTTTTCATTCTCACCCATAATTACTGCATGGATAATCATTGGTTCGTCATCAACAGCAATCCAGAGGTACTGGTCTTCACTACCAAGCTCTGCAGCAAAGGATTGTGTACGATCCTTACTAATCTCGGGGAGAATGTGTCCTCCAATCTCAATGGTAAGTAGTGCAGCTACTGTGAATCCTAAAGCCTCAGGACGTACTAACGCACAGAAACGAGTTACAGTATTGTTTTCCTTGAGGCGTTTTGCTCGAAAGTGAATTGTCGTATCTGGTTGCTTTAGCTCTTCAGCTATCTGAGTAAATGGCCTCTTTGCATCCTGTTGCAGGATTCGAATTAGGTCTTTATCTAGCTGGTCCATTATGTAGAATCCCACCTTACCCGTTAGTAGGAGGTTCTGCGCACCCTAATATCTTCTCAAGTGTATTATTAAGGATTGTTTGTGCGATTCGCAATCTATTTGGTCTTTCTTGAAGATTCTACTAGAAATCAGGATAAATTGACTGGAAGATGGAGTGAAATCTGTAGTTTTCTCAAGGTGTTGGAGGGGGCGTATTGATGATAGCAAGAGCAGCTCCAGGAATTGAGAAAGCATAGATAATAGTCCAGACCACGGTCCATAGCATGAGATATGAGAACAGGGTGTTTGTAATCATTTTCCGCATGCCACCAAGATCCTCAGGATCAACATCTAACAAGTAACGAATAGCAAATAGAGAGAGAATATAGACCAAGAAACCGAATATGACACCTCTTGTACCAGCAAACGCTTGTCCCCCAATACCACAAACAATTGCACTGATGAGCGCAAAGAAGATTTTGACATAATACTGCAGATCATTTGGAGTGTCAGCCCATTTGCCAAACATACGGTTGAAGACGTTCTTCAGCGGAGTAAGGTCCATATCTATAACCCACCTATTTGAAGGTGGTTCAATCGACTATGTTATAATCATGTCGGTTTGTTGACGATGTGAACTTCAATGAAGGACTCGATGAGTAATATTGACATTCGCCTCATGCTACCTGAATTGCGTGAAGCTGCAGAAGGTGCAGTAATCAAGAATATCTACCAGTATGGTGATATTTTTGTCCTCAAACTATACCAACCAGGAGGCGGCACTACAAACCTACTCATCCATCCAGGAACAAGGACCCATCTTACAGAGTATGCCCGCAAAGCGCCCCGTCAGCCCCCACATTTTTGCGCTGTATTGAGGAAGTATCTGAGGGATAAACGAGTTATCTCGTTCAAACAGCATGATCTAGATAGAATCCTGATTATAGAGATAGGAAATGAAGATGAATCCTACAAGCTTGTTGCAGAGATGTTTGGAACGGGAAATATGCTTCTCTTGGACCCAAAAGATACTATCTTTGTAGCAATGCGATACAAACGAATGAGAGATCGAGATATCATTCCTAAGGCGCAGTATGAATTCCCTCCACTAAGAGGAGAGGACTTGTTCAGTATCGATGATGAGTCGTTTGAAGAATTAATTGCAGGCTCGAATGCGAATATCGTGCGAACCTTAGCTAGTAGGCTAAATCTTGATTCATTGAGTTGCGAGGAGATATGTGCGCTATCATCAGTTGCACCGAAAGTTATGGTTCCAGAAATAGATAGTCAAACTCTATCTGATTTGAAGGGAGGATTTGCAGAATTCATTGAGAAACTAAAAGCAGGTGTTTCTAAGCCTAGTGTGATTCTTGATGTTGAACCATCAGAGGATGAGGATACCTCCGACTATATAGGATTCTCACCATTTCCGTTCCAACTCTATAATGATCAACCATCTGAATCCTTTGATACTTTTAGCCAAGCTCTTGACGAGTTTTATGGTGTATCGGATAGTGAGCTTGAAGATGAGGAACTACAGAGCGCACAAACAAAAGAACAGAAGCGCTTGCAAAGAATCATTGACAAACAGGGACAGGGTATTGACAATCTGAGAACAAAAGCTGAGAAACTACGAGTCCTTGGCGAACTCATCTACTCTCATTTCACTATTACTCAGGAAGTTCTCGAAACTGTGACCAAGGCCAGATCTGACGGACATCCTTGGGATGAAATCATTCGAAGAATAGACGAAGGAAAAACTAAGGGCATTCCATCAGCCATGATTATCGATAGGATAATTCCATCACAGGGACAAATCATAGCTATTCTGAATGGTTCCAAAGTAACTCTTGATATTAGACTCACTGCTCAAGACAATGCCTCTCGCGCATATGATCAGGCAAAGAAATCTAAAGCTAAGATAAAGGGTGCCCAAATTCAGATTGACCGGACAAAAGCAAAACTAGAGAAACTAGAAGTTACTATCGCTGAACCAACTGTCAAGAAGGTTCGTGTAAAGACCAGAAAGAAACGGTGGTATGAAAAGTTTCGTTGGTTCACATCATCAGAAGGTTACCTGATTATTGGGGGAAGGGATATCAAAAGTAATGAGGATATTGCTAAGCGTCAAATGAGTGCAAACGATATCTTCCTACATGCTTCAATTCATGGTGCACCATATACCTTGATCAAAGTCCCGGATGAAGCACCAAGTCAACAAACGATAGATGAAGCAGCACAGTTTGCGGTGACATTCTCCAGAGCATGGCAGGACGGGCTTTCTGGAGGCGATGCTTATTGGGTGAATCCAGAGCAAGTAAGTTTTAGCCCACCCTCAGGAGAACACTTGCCTGCAGGTGCAGTTATGATATATGGAACAAAGAATCTCTTACGTAAAGTACCTGTAGAATTAGCTGTGGGAGTATTGTTGGAAGAAGAATATGCAATTCCAATATCTGGCCCTATAACAGCTATAGAGGCTCAAACTGAGTATTTTGTTCAAGTTATACCCGGTGATGAAAAGAAAGGACAGGTAGTCAAGACAATACAGGCTATGCTGAAAAAACTCGTTCCTGAAGAACAATCTCACTTAGTGAGTCAAATCCCACAGGAAGATTTTATGCGCGTTCTTCCTGCTGGTGGTGGAAAAGTAGTAAAGAAATCGTAATTCGAACGCGATACAGACACATTTAAAATCGGAGAGATTGAAGTTCAGCCTGAGAAGACACTCTGCCAGTTAGTCGGTGAGTGTCAAACCAACTTCTTGCAATTGGAGGATAGTTCGTGTCAGATTCCACTCATTCAATGTTTGTGAAAGACATCATGGCGGTCAATGTTGTTACAATGCCCCCTGATGCGTCTGTCTTTGAGGTTTCTAAGTCCATGTCTAAAATGGATATAGGCTCAGTAATTATCACTGATAAGGAAAGACCTGTAGGAATAATCACAGAATCTGACATTGTTCGACGTGTTGTTGCTAAAGAAAAAGATACGAAAACAACAACCGCATCGGAGATTATGTCCTCACCAATCATTCATGTGGTTCCTGGAACTGGTCTCACAGAAGCAATGAGAATCATGGCAAAGAGTAACATTAGACGAATAGCGGTTCTAAAGAACAATTCACTAGCGGGAATCATTACATCAAGAGATATTCTCCGCTGGTCTCCAGAACTTATCGATATTCTTGTTGAATCACTACGACTCAGAAACGAAGAAGCACAGAAAAGGTCAAAAGATGAGGATGATGAACTCATTGCTTATGGCGGCGAATGTTCAAGCTGTGGAGAATATTCAACAGACTTAGTTCTTGAGGATGATCAATATCATTGCGAGTCCTGCCGTGAGAGTTGGGAAGACACTGATTGATTGCTCCTGTCATTCTGTAATGTGTACAATTTAGGAGGATTAAAAGATGCAAGTAAGTCAGATTATGATTGAGCCAGATACGATAAGTAAAGATCAAAGACTCTCAAATGCCCTAGGGATATTGAATAAGAAGGGTATTGAGCGACTAGTTGTAGTTCAAGATGGAGAGGTCACGGGTATTCTAACATACGCAGACATTGCGGATAGATTGGGCGTGAGCAAGGTTGTAGCCATGTCAATCAGAAGACTCCATGTTTCAAGCGCAATGACTGATACAGTCATTACAGTTGGACCTGATGACGAAGTGACCGACGTAGCTCAGCTTATGATTGAGCGGGGTATGAGCGGATGTCCTGTGGTTGATGAGGATAACAAACTTGTCGGAGTCATAACTAAAGTGCAAATCTCCAAACTAGTTGATAGATTCGACAAAATCAAAGTTTCTGAACTTATGACCACAGAAGATATTCTTCAAGTGAATCCTGTAACACGTCTAGTGAAAGCTCGCGGGGATATGCTTGCAGCTGGATATTCAGGACTTCCAGTAACTGATGGTGGACGTGTACTTGGTTTGATTACCGAGAGAATGGTTGCTGATGCAATGGCACGATTCACTGTAGAAGTTCCAGATAAACATAGAGCAAATCAAGTACGACAGATTCGTGTTGTTGATGCAATGTTGCAACAACCACCTCTTGTTTCTCCAGACGATTCCATAGCTGAAGCAGCATCAAAGATGTTTGAAGCAAATCTGACTACACTCACAGTAGTGGGAGAAGGTAACAGATTGGTTGGTATGATCAGTGCTACCGACCTAACTCGTTTCGTTGCAAACAAGTTTAAGGTGTAGAATGCACCTGTATAGTATTGGTCACTGCTTACAAATGACCACACCGACGTGGTTGTCAAATGGTTGTAGATTTAGTCCTCAAAGATGGAATAATCATTGTAAATGATAGAGAGTCCATTCAATCTGTAGCAATAGATAGTGGAAAAATTGAGGGTTTCTATAACCATGGTGAAGAACCAGAAAGTAAGAAAATTGTAGATTGTAGAGGACTTTACATTCTTCCTGGCCTCATTGATATGCACGTTCATCTTCGAGATTTGGATCAATCAGAGAAAGAGGATTATGAAACAGGTACTATGGCTGCTGCTGCTGGTGGGATTACCACAGTTGTCGATATGCCCAATTCAAAACCTCCCGTGCTAACACGTAAAATATTAGATCAAAAAATTGCTAGTGCATCAGCAAAACGATATGTGAACGTGGGATTCTACGCAGGAATTGGTAAGATATTTGACGCTTCTATGGTTCCAGACATACTTGGTCTCAAGGTATATCCACATTCACCATTACTCTACGGAGTTCAATACGATGAGAAACAAATGAAGAAATGTGTTAAACTTGCTAACAAGCATAATCTCCCACTTCTTTTCCATCCAGATTCTTCAACAAAAGATGAGAAAACTGAAACTAGAGAGGAGTTCTTCCTAAAACACAGCTGTGAGAGTGAGGTCAATTCACTTCAAGCATTTCTCGATGCTAAGGTCGAATATGAAGCAAGGCTCCATGTTTGTCATGTAAGCTGTGCAGCCACTGCAAGACTGATTTTAGAACGAAGAGCTGAACACACCCTCACAGCAGAAGTAGCACCACATCACATGTTTTTGTCCGGTGATGTATTTCCACACGATGATGGAACAGCCAAAATGCTACCACCGCTCAGGTCACCATATGATACTCAAATGCTTACCCAAGCACTGTGTATTAAGTGTGCAATAGACTGTGTAGCCTCTGATCATGCACCCCACATAATGTCTGAGAAGACTGCGCCATTCCTTGAAGCAGCTTCCGGGATTCCAGGTCTTGAAACTACTTTGCCATTGATGCTCACAGAAGTTTTCGAGGGGAGGATGAGTTGGATTGATTTTCTTAGATGCTGTTGTTCAGGGCCAGCTATGATACTGGGAATTCCGAATAAGGGAATACTAACAGAAGGATATGATGCAGATATTGTCTTAGTTCGGAGGCAAGAGTGGTATGTTTCAGGAGCAGACTTCCATTCTAAGGCAAAAATTACACCGTTTGAAGGGCGTCGAGTACTGGCAAAACCTGTCACAACTATTGTAGATGGGCAAATTGTGTATCATGAAGGTGAATTTATGGTAGGTCCAGGAATTGTAGGAACAGTACCAGTACGTAAGGCGTAGTAAACAGCTGCATAAATCCTAGACTAACCTAGAAATCAATAAAACTTGCAGTTGAATAAAGAGAATTCTTGTATGAGCTTATTAGCTGTATAGAAGATGATATGCTGAACCTGAATGTTGATCAACAGAGCTTACAGGTATGAACTGGATCCAAACAATTCCCAGAGGTCAACCCTTGCTCAACATGCAGGAGTAGCTCGTTTTGCCTATAACTGGGGCCTTGAAAAAAGGATTGCACAATATAAGAACAATCAAGGGAACGATCGGTTCACTGATGCAATGAAGCAGCACAAGCTCCTCAACTCCCTGAAGAAAACAGATTTCTCATGGATGTATGAAACTTCTAAGTGTGCACCGGAAGAGGCACTGAGAGACCTTCATCGAGCCTTCAAGAATTTCTATCGAGGACTCAAGTCTGGGAAGAAGGTAGGATTTCCTCGCTTCAAGAGGAGAGGTGTCAAGGATAGCTTCAGATTGTATGGATCCATTAGGTTCCATGAGCGGACAATCCAGCTCCCAAGAATTGGAAAGATTCGAATCAAGGAGCAGAGAGAGAAGTACAATAGTGGGAAAATCCTCTCAGCCACTGTGCGGCGACGAGCCAACAGGTGGTTTGTTTCAGTCACTGTGGAGGAGGATATCATTGACCCACAGCACGTAAGAGGGGTACCAGTGGGAGTGGACTTGGGAGTGAAGAATCTGGCAACACTCTCTGATGGGACCGTCTTTGCAAACCCGCGGGCTCTGGGAAGACGTTTGAGGAAATTGAAACAGCTCTCAAAGAGCCTGTCACGAAAAAAGAAAGGGAGTAAGAACCGCGAGAAAGCAAAATTACGACTTGCAATGCTACACCTTAGAGTCTTCAACATCAGACAGGACACATTACACAAGGTGACGACCTATCTTGCTAAGAGCCACAGTAAGGTAGTGATCGAGGACCTGCTTGTGTCAGGGATGATGAAAAATCGAAGGTTGGCACGAGTCATTGCTGATGTAGGATTCTATGAGTTTAGGCGACAACTGAAGTACAAGTGCCAGTGGTACGGTTCTGAACTCGTTGTTGTTTCAAGGACTTTCCCCTCATCAAAGAAGTGTTCACAGTGTGGGTACAGAAAGAAGGAACTCTCTCTGACAGAGAGAGTGTATCATTGTGAACAGTGTGGTCTAGTAATCGATAGGGACCTCAATGCCGCACTGAATCTAGTCGCCGTCAGTTTGCCGGAGACTAAAAACGCCTGCGAAGAGGATGTAAGACTCCTAACAGATTCAGAGAATCTGCAGAGAGCTACCTCGATGAAACAGGAACCGAACTTCATCCAGGATTCGATGTCTAGGAATGTCTAAGTTTCGGGGAACGGTAATTACTCAAAACAAATAACGGTGAATTTTCATACTTGTGAGTGAGTTGATACAACGTGTCCAATGCATATTCAGATGAAGATGGGAATTTTCTCGTAAGACTTGCTAGAAAAACTGTAGATGAATATGTGACTCAGAAAATGAAGTCTGAACCACCAAAGGACACTGCAGAACATCTCAGACAAAAATCTGGAGTTTTTGTGACACTGAACTCTATATCTGGGAACAGAGTATCATTACGTGGTTGTATTGGGAGACCCTATCCATCTCAACCTCTGGTTGAAGCTGTTATCGACTCGTCTATAGATTCTGCAGTTAACGATACTCGTTTTCTGCCATTAACACCAAGAGAACTTGATACTATCATTGTAGATCTTAGTGTCTTGACACCTCCAGAGAAGATTGAGTATTCAAAACCAGAAGATTTGCTGAGTCTTGTGAAAGTAGGTCGTGATGGATTAATTGCTGTACAGGGAAGGTGGAGAGGACTTTTACTACCACAAGTACCTGTGGATTGGAAATGGAATACTCTAGAATATCTAGAACACACCTGTAACAAGGCGGGACTTCCAGAAGATGCATGGAAAGATCCAAAGACAGAGTTCATGTCCTTTCAAGCTGAAATATTTGGTGAGGAAAAACCAAGGGGTAATGTCGTGAGAGACCCCAGTCATCCAAAATGTTGAGGTGATCATGTGAATACACTACCACCCGAGATTGTTGAAACCCTGAAGAAGTTCCTTGAGGAAGATGTTAGATCAGGAGACCTAACAACGAATGTTACGATTCCTGAAGATAAAACCGCTCTTGCTACATTATATGCGAGGGAGAAGGCAATACTTGCAGGTATCAAAGAGGCTGAGGCTATCGCTTACTTGACAGGTCTCACCTATGAAATTCTAACGTTTGAAGGGAACTGGGTAAATCCTGAGGACCCAGTTATGCGATTGCGAGGTAAGGCAAGGACACTACTCACAGTGGAACGATTGATTCTCAATATCATTCAACGCATGAGCGGGATTGCGACAAAGACCTATAGAATGGTGAGTGTAGCCAGAGAGGTAAATCCCAAGGTGAAGATCGCCTGTACACGAAAGACCACTCCTGGATTCAGATTCTTTGAGAAACGTGCAGTTGTCATTGGCGGGGGAGACCCTCATCGATATGCACTCGATGACATGGTCCTCATCAAGAATAATCACATAACCGCAGTTGGAGGGGTTCATGAAGCAGTCAGTGCAGCCAAAGACGCAGTATCATTCAGTAAGAAGATATCCTGCGAAGCACGTACCCTTCAGGAAACTGAAGAAGCAATCAGTGCAGGTGCAGATATTGTCCTTCTTGATAATTTCTCACCTCAGGATATTGGTGGTCTGATAGAGGTTCTCAAGAGTAAGGGTGTTCGTGGGAATGTCATCCTAGAAGCCTCTGGAGGCATAGACGAAGATAATGTCAGGGAATACGCTCGAAATGAGATAGATGTAATCTCTTCAGGTTCTTTGACTCATTCCTATGACTCAGTAGATTTCAATATGCGACTCTCTTTGAATTAAATGTGGACTTGATCAATAATCGATTTAATGAGGGATATGGATGAATAGCGATACTAGTGATAACAAACTCATAGTTATCAGTGAAATGACCAATGAAAATTGGCAGGTTATCAGCACCAAGCTCCGCGACTACAATATTGAACAGTCAGGAGGGCTTTCTACCCAACCAGGAACCAGTATCAGTCTAACTCTGAAAAGTAAAACCGGTGAAGTCGTTGGAGGAATAAGAGGTCGAACCTACTACCAAAGCTTGACTATTGATCACCTTTGGATAGATGAAAGATTCAGGAAAATGGGATACGGAAGAAACCTTCTATTGAAAGTTGAAGGAATGGCAAAAGAAGAAGGATGTGCGTCTGCTAATACTTCGAGCTATTCATTTCAAGCATCACAATTCTACGAAAAAATAGGATACAGGATAGTGGGTGTCTTTGAAGGATATCCAGAAGGTATCAAGAAGTTCTTCTTAGAGAAGAAGTTGTAAAAGGAGAATGGTGCCCCGACCGGGATTCGAACCCGGGTCATAGGGTCGAAAAC
>Ga0114923_10000114_pt1 | contig 62304 bp, 43 predicted proteins | sample SumtaG_FD_89578 | JGI IMG/M metagenome (GOLD analysis project Ga0114923, IMG submission 89578) | Deep subsurface microbial communities from Indian Ocean to uncover new lineages of life (NeLLi) - Sumatra_00157 metaG | ecosystem: Environmental > Aquatic > Marine > Oceanic > Sediment | place: near... | reverse complement strand
GTCGTGATGTCACTAGCATAGTTGGGAGCGTCCATGTTCACCTCCCACCAACCAATGGAGTCAAGGGTAGATCCAGTGATGGTAATCATACCTGCAGTCAGTGTACAGGAGGAAGTCACGTCTGTCGATATGGCATCATATACAGTCACATTCTCATAGTCAGGAGGGTGGGGGAGTTCTAGTGCGAAGTCTTCCATGTTGCTGTGAGTGGCGACATAGAAATGAGTAGTAAGGGACGGACTCTCACCAGTGTCGATTGTGTAATCGATTCCTGGTTCCAATGGATTAGTGGTCCAACTCGTGTTGCCACACTTGTACAGTTGTTTGAACCTGGCCTCATAGTCATAAGAAACGTAATCGTCAGAGAGAATAGTGATGGGGACAGGACTTGTTTCCCAGTAAGAGTTGCTGAGTAGAACGTGAGCAGAGCCACTCGAACCGGTGATTGATGTTGTACCTATTGGAGATACGTTAACTCTTAGGTTCACATCCTCAGGGTCATAGTAGGCTGAAGACGATAGAGTGAGGTCGTCAATGAAGAACCGTTGGTATCGAGCATTGTTCACATCACCATCCATGTCACTATGGCTCCCTTGCAACGAATCTGATTCTGTGATCTCGAAGACAAACCTGAACTCGAAGGATGTTGGGACACCAGATAGTGAAACTGCGAGGGGTCCTATGTGGTTCCATGTGTCTCTAGATGTGATGGTGACGGGATCCATGCTCCAGAGTGTTGAACTTCCAGCCTCAATCCTGATCTCAAAATCACCAAGGTAGTTGGTCCCAATTGGACCACTGTCGTACAGAAGGTCGAACTCCAGCAGCATCGCAGTTTCAGTGGCTAGATGCGTTGCATCCTGATACCAGTAGACCTCAGAGTCCTTGTAGATTTTGTACTCGTTTGAACCAGCATCCTCTCCCTCTAACTCGAGCTCTATGTACTTCGGTGAGGTATCTGTATATCTTGCCCGAAATGTCTGTTTAGTGGGTTCAAGATTGGTCGAGTCTGCGTCCCAGCCCAGAGGATAATAAGACACGCTCCCTGAGGGCGCCACATTCGTCCCGGGATATCCACTCGTGAAAGTCCCGTTCCATGCGAAAATCTTTCGTAGTTCAGAGATGTTGAGCTCTATCTGATTACTCTTCCATCCGTTTGCCGTGTCCAGCGTCAGGTCGGAAACGACAGAGGGAGTTTCGTCTGTTCTGGCAGAAATGAGTCCAGTTGTGTCAGTGTTGATTCCACTCTGAGTGTAATTGATAGTATCCAGTGTTCCGGTCCTTGTGGGACCAGATGCATATCTGAAAGGCGAGTTCTGGACCGGTCTGGATTCGTCAGACCACATTGGACTGACTATATCATCATTGGTCATGAGAAGACTGAGGAATAGAAAGCTCACTACAAACAGAAATGAGATAGGATACTTTCTCATCTTGACCAATTTCATCCCTCATCATTTACACAGTAGCAAAGTGTGGTTTACATCCAGATTTAAACTATCAAAATATTAGATGATTTGTTTTATTTTAATGAGCTTCGTGCGGAATACCATTGAAAATTCGTTAGTCTTTCTTCCTGAAGTTATCCTGTGCGAAAGGTCTGAACTCATTCCCATCCACAACATAATAGGTTCGACTCACATATCCAAAGTTACGTATTGAGTCCCCAAGAGGTACCCTATTCCTTAGTTGCTTTGATTGAAAACATCAGTGGAATCTGAATTTCAGGGTTGTCATAAATCCAATACCCATCCTCAGATTTCTTGAAAAAGGGGAATAGATGGAATGGAAACTTTGCATGTTCATGGAGGAATTTTATCTGGAGTCCTGCGTCCACAAGGGATGAAATGATGTCACCCATTCCATGAGCCCATTCAAAATCTTTCTGTGATTCAAATTTCACATCTGAAGCAGCATAGGATCCATCCACATCAAACGAATACGGTTCACCTCTGGAGAAGTAGCTGCGCACCATTTTGAAATCGTCAGGATCTTCATTATCAAATACCCAAAGGAACGGATGACCATCAGCAATATAGAAGGTCCCACCAGGTCTTAGAAAGTGGGCAATAATCTCAGCCCAGCGCTTCAGGTCAGGAAGCCAACAAAGAACACCATATGAGGTGTAGACAATATCAAATTGCTCATTGAGAATTTCAGGTAGGTCGTAAATGTTTGTTTGAATGAAGGTAGCATCTATGGAAGTTTTTTCAGCAAGGTCCTTTGCCAGGGCGATTGCCTCACCTGAAAAATCAACACCTGTCACTGACGCACCTTCACGTGCCCAAGATAATGTATCAAGTCCAAAATGACATTGAAGATGTAGCAAGCGTTTGCCTTTGACATCACCCAATTCCTCGAGTTCAATCGAGTTTAGAACAGATGCGCCATTGAGGAAATCCTTGGTTCTGTAATCTGGTGAACTGTAGTTGATCTTTGCGAATTTATCCCACATGCTGCGATTTGCATCATAGTACTTATCCAAGTCTTTCATCTAATTTGACCCAGTTGCAGGGTCTCCAAACAGTCTATGAATTATTTGGTTAGCGCGTCAAGCACCTAGTTCTTGAGCGAACTTCTTACCAAACACTCTTGCCTTTGGAAGCTCATCGTCCCCCAAGGGACCTTTTCGGTCCAATACAATTGCACTCAGGCCGGGAGAGATGATCTTCGCGCCTGAGATCTTCTTTCTCAACTCATCTTCGATTTGTTTAGCAGCCATTCCTTCATGACCTAGAGCTTGATATGTATCAAAAGATGCAACAAGCATAGCTTTGAGTCCTTTCTTTGCTGCCCTCTTTATTGCACCCTTTATTCCACGGGTTGCTCGGAATGCATGAATTGGACTTCCAAAAAGGGCACCATCAAAGATAGAGAGGTCTTCAGCTTCAACATCATCGATATTGATGACCTTGCACTCAGCAAGTCCAGTTTCATCGATTCCAGCAGCTATCTCTCTTCCGAGTTTCTCTGTGTTACCATAATTTGAATCAAAAACAACTAGTACTTTCTTCATTATCATAACCACGCTGTACTTTAAGTGGATATGATTTGATGGAATTTAAGATTTAGCAAAAAAAATCAATCGGTCTTTCTAAAATTATCCTGAGCAAATGCCCGAAACTCGGTTCCATCAACAACATAGTAGGTTCGGCTTACGTACCCCGAGTAACTCTGAAGCCCAACTTCGATTACGGTCCCATCTGGGAAACGATGTGCATGAAACGACTGTCTACTCTTGAAGAAGAACTTACGATCAAGTCCAAACTTTTCATCGGGACCTTGAATCCGGGCAATCATGACATCTGCGACTTCAGCATCTTTCACCTTACGATAGATGGTGGGAATAGTAGTCTGCTCAGTGATTTCTATACCATTCTTCCTCAAGATGTATTCAAGTACCATAGACTCCATAGATTCTTCAGATTTTTTCTTGGATTCTTCAGATCCATTTCTGAATAGAGAAGCACCTATGACCTTCACTCCTGGAGTCCTCTGCCGAGAAGTTCCTGTCTTTCTAGCCCAGCGAGCATTATCGCGCACCGACTTTGCACGACGACGGGATTCTTCTTTCTTTTTTTCCGACATAGTACAGAGTTCCTTGGTTTCTTGCTTGTGAAACGAAGCAAGTATCAAGATAATTTTTCGGATTCTGGAATCGGGGCATCTCATCAATGAGTTCTTTCTGCTTTCAGGTGAATTTACATAGTCCCCTCTAAGCTAAAACACAAACCAATGTATGCTGCTATTCTCCAACAGAGATTAGATAGCCATACAAGTTTCGGTTCTGTCTACACCCGGAGCATCATGGATACTTTCAACCAGTTTTCTGAAACCGGATTTCTCAGGAATGTCTGCATACGCAATGATATCATAGGGTCCAGTCACCAAATGCACGTGCTCGATCCCTTTGATTTTTTGAATTTCATCAAATGCAAGACCAGACTGCTTTGCTAGAACTTTCACCAGAACAATAACAACCACCATAGTCGAAACCTCGCGAATACAATGAATTATAGTAGTATCTTTTGCACAAAAGTATAGCTGAAAGTTGATTTGATACACAAATTTATTGAGAATTTTCCAAAATGGTCCGGAATTGAAGATATCCTACGTTGAAGATAAGACATATACTATAACAATCGTCCAATTTAGTAGGTGTATGATATTTGGAGAATGATACCGAAGAACCACAATATGATCCATACCAACAAAGATCGGATTGCAACAAGACAATGATTTACTGCATTGTTACCATTGCGCTACTGATTGCATCGGGAGCAGTATCTCACCCAGAAGTAATCGCGGTACTTCCTGGTGGTGTTGGTACTTCCTCAATTCTCAGTTTCGCCATCATTGTGACAGTGCTCCTCCTCTGTTTCTGGCAAAGACCAAAAAGTGGTTGAACCTTCGGAGAAATGCTTGACGGTTGATGCGAGTTTAGAACTATGTTTTGTTGATGAAGTCAATGATCACCTGGGCTATTTCCTCACCTTTGTCTTCTTGTAGGAAATGGCCTGCACCTTCTATTGTGATATGATTCCGTTCCTGAGCTCCTGGAATCTTCTTCTGGAAGTATTTCTCGGCACCTCGTGTGATAGGGTCACTATCACTGAATGCTGTCAAGAATGGCTTTTCCCATTTGGTCAGCACATTGTCCCAGACTTTTTGATTCTGTGTTAACTGTGAAGGAACTAAATATGGAAAGATGCGTGCGCCAGCTTTGTACGATGCGTCTGGAAAAGGAGCATCATAAGCTCTCACAACCTCAGAGGAGAGGTTAGTCAGTGTTGAAGATTGAATAAGGTCACCAATAGGAAGTTCGGGAATTGTCTGTGAGAGAGCAACCCATCTTATGAAATTCGGATTCTCTTGGAGTTGCTTTGGTGTTACTGTTCCTATACGTCTGACTTGGAGCTTGAAGATGGGGTATCCAATCTTTGCCTTGATTCCCTTTGCACTGGGTAATCCAGTATTTGCAGCAACAATTCTTGCGAATCTATCGGGTTCTTCACCTACCACGCGGAGACCGATAAGACCACCCCAATCTTGGCAGAATAGAGTGATATTTTCAAGGTTCAATTCTCTGACGAATTCAAGCATGACATTCACGTGCATCTGATAGGAATAGTTCTTTGTTCCCGGGAGCTTGTCAGAGCGTCCAAAACCAATCAAGTCTGGAGCAATTGGTCGAAATCCTGCATCTACAAGAGGAGGAATCATCTTACGATACAGGTAGCTCCACGATGGTTCACCATGCATCAAGAGTATCGGAGGTGCTTCCTTAGGTCCTTCATCAACATAGTGTACTCTCAAACCTTTAATTTAATATAGTTCGGAGAGAAGGGATAACCAGGTAGGTCATCAAAACGAGAATCAGGAGTACGTAGAATTTCATTTTTTGACATATTGCTCAGTTACCAGTCGGGACTGATTAGTCTTACGTCACTCGAAACTGTATAATAGCTGATTGCATCCGATATGAGTGAAGGTGAACCAGTTGAAACTACTCTACCTAATACCCGGTGATGGAATGCCGGAAGATGAGATTAAGCGGCGTGAGAAAGTTACAAACTCATTAGCCAGACAAGGAACCAAAGTCATAGTTGAAGAGGTTGGGGAAGGTCCCCTCTCCATCGAGTCTGAAATTGAGGCGTACATGTCGATTGGTCCTCTCCTAGAATGGCTCTTTGCTCGTCGAAAAGACAACAAGTTTGATGCTATCATCATTGGATGTGCAGGAGACCCTGGTCTCGGAGCTGCTAGAGAACTGATGGATATTCCAGTCATCGGTCCCGCAGAATCTGCATATCACATGGCATGTATGGTAGCAGATAGGTTCAGTGTGATATCGCCCATGCAAGCAGGATGCGTAGATGCCGCAGACGACCTTATCGCTCGCACCCGAGAGATGGGGCTGAACAGTCGACTAGCATCAGTTGAGTTTGTTGAAATGCCAATTGTCGATATGTGGAGTGACGATCCAACTACAGTGATAGAACAAGCAAAGACAGCTATTGACAAAGCCAAAAAGAATGGTGCAGGTGCAGTAGTTCTCGGTTGTATGTCTATGGCATTTCGAACTGCAAACACCAAATGGGATGTTGGGATTCCTGTCATCAATCCACTCAGTGCAGCAATCAAAGTTGCAGAGAGTTTTGTGGATATGGGTATAATGCAGAGTCGTGTTACTTACCCTGCAGCAGATTTTGATAAACTAGTAGGGACAGTATTCAAAGAATAAGAAGAGGCGAACAAAATGGGAAAAGGAAAGAAATACACAGGTTACAAAGCATATGACTACCTGACTCCAGGCGTTGACTACAAAGCGTTCAAGCTACGTGAGGCAACAAAGAAAGAATGGGTATACTTAGTCCCACTCTCGAAAGCAGAAGAGGAACGAGTTGAGGAGATTATTGAGAAGAATATCCTCATCGACCTACATGAGCATCCGGTGAGATACACTGAAGACCCAAGTGAAGTCCTGGAACTCAACAAAGAGGGCAGGGACTATCTTGCCTATGAGGCCCTTAGCCGCTCCGGTCTTGATTGTGTTTTTGATAACATGATGGATGGTTCTGCTGTCACCACATCAAAGCATGGCTGGAAGTGGAACGATACAATTCATGATCTTGGTATGCGTCTTTGTGACATAACACACTCTGATTATGTCATTCATTGTAAGACTGTGAAGGATATTCATCATGCCTTTGAAACTGGAAAACTAGCATGGGTCGCGGTCCTCGAGTCATCATCCTGTATCGAGAATGAAGTAGACAGAATTGACATACTCTACGGTCTTGGAATACGTCAGATGGGTCTTGTTTACAGTGAATCAAACAGACTTGGTACTGGACTTGATGAGATGGGAGATGGAGGATTAACAGACTTTGGTCATGATGCTGTAGTCAGAATGAACAAGGTTGGAATGCTGGTTGATGTCAGTCATGTGAGTGATCAAACAGCTAGAGATGCTATTGAATCGAGTAAGAAACCTGTCATCATTTCTCACGCAGGTTCTCAGACTGTTCACACAATCAAACGAATGGTTCCTGATGATGTCCTAAAGTCGATAGCTGAATGTGGAGGTCTCATTGGTATCGAGGCGGCACCCGGATACACTGCAACCAACAAAGAGCCAACTCCATCCATTGATACCTATATGGCACATATGGAATATTGCATAGAACACATGGGCATTGATCATGTTGGATGTGGTCCTGATACTCTCTACGGAGACCATGTAGGACTGTACGAACTCTATGATGAACGAATGACCACGGCTGGAATGGGTCATTATCCACGGCCAAGGCAGCAAGAAGATCTTGACGTTTCAGAACTTCCAAAGTATGTGAAAGGACTGGAGAATCCAACTGAGGCAATGCACAATGTTGTCAGATGGTTGGTCAAGAATGGATATTCTGATCAGGATATCGCTAAGATCATCGGACAGAATGCACTAAGGGTACTCAAAAAAGTCTGGGTGTAGATCTCCCAAAAGCAAGCTGCATTGAGTAATGGTGAGAACACTCGATCATTACTCAATATTTCTTGTAATGTTTGACTACAATGCATCCTTTCATGAGATAGCCAAAGGGATCGAAACCAGCCTCGTATTCTACTAAACCAAGGTTGTCAAAGATGCTAAATTGGAAGGCATCCTTCCCACGATTTCTCCTGTTATCGAATACATCAACTCGCATACGATACTTGTCATCAGAACATCTCATTTCATAGGTCTTGAAGTTGAAACTACTGATTGTACCATTAGCTTCAAAGAATCCATGATTATCATCGGTTGAAAAGCCAAGTATATCACAGCTTCTCATGAAGTGAATCCAATCACCATCTCTGTACGAATAGACAAAGAATCCTTTGAGATTCCCCTTGCAAGAGTAGTATACCCTGAATGCAAAGTATACATTGTGTCCCTCTGCATCCTTGATTACACCTACACCCTTTACAAATGCTCGTTCAGGTTCGTAGATTGTAATAGCTGCTGCTTGAGAATCAGGAGCGCAGTAATACCTGTTATGCTCTGGAAGAAGACTAACCGTTACGAGGTAGTCGCCTTCAGGGAGATTAGGAATCTCAAGAGTAGCCACTCCTACTCCAGCAACATCAATTGCTTGAACTCTGACTGGACATGTGGTATGAACTGGTGTGAGAGGGTCTGAAGAGAGATAGAATGTGAATGTCACGTATATATGAGTGACATCGCCCCAGTATCCATCAGCATGATCAAATACTGTTGCCATCAGTGTGATTGATTCCTCAGATACTTCAACAATAGTTACACCAGAGTAGATTGTAGAAGCACATTCTCTAAGTATCACAAACACGGTTGTGCTCATTGAGCCTAGGTAGTCATCATCTTCAGCAAAGGATACTACTAACTCGTAGAACCCTTCTTCTTGGTCGAGAATGATAGTAACAGATGCAACTCCATCTGCATTGGTTACAGCATATGCGGTTCGAGTTCCAAGAGTGAACATGATTGTCTTGCCTGGAATAGGCGACTGGTCTGATGCATCTAGCAACAGTGCTTCAAGATATACTGGATCAGAATAGACTCCCGAAATATCACCAGTGTAAGTAATTTCTGTATAGGAAATTGATTCCTCAATAAATGCAGTTACTACATCAGTTTGTCTCTCTTGATCATATGGTCGATCGATATCGTTGTTGCTCACAGTCACGTTGAGAAAATGGATACCGAGTGAGCTTGGAACAGCATAGTCACCCTCAGCTGAACCCACAAACACTCCATCAATCGCTACGTATATCGAATAGATTCCACTTTCCAAGTCGGATGCGGTGACAGTCCAGAAACCAGGATTGATGTCGGTTAGATCTCCTGTGTATATAATGGAAATGATGGGTGCTGTCACATCATCATCAACGATATTGACAGCATCTAACAATGTGCTGGTTTCTTGATCATCAGGTCCAAAGTCCATATCTGCATTAGCAGCAGTGACCGTGATTGAATGTATACCTAGAGAGTTGGGAACTGCATAGGTTCCAGCAGTAGTACCCACAACAACACCATCAATCTCGACCGTAATCCAATCAATATCACTCTCTGGATCAACAACGGTGACTGCCCAAGTTCCTGGACTACCATCAGTTCCATCACCAAAGTATATGATTGAGATCTCAGGTCCGGTTGTATCATCATCTCCAACGTCATAGATGGTCACAGTGGCAGTGTTAGAGTAATCAGTCCCATCAAATACTCTGTATGCGAATGTAACGGTTCCAAACCATCCAGTAACGGAATAGTCGAAACTACCATCTGCATTCAAAGTAAGAGTGCCTGCTGCAGGTCCATCAACAAGATGCACTTCCAGTAGTTCACTTGCAGTATCGATATCAATTACTCCCAGTGTTAGGATATCCTCAGGAGATAAGATGCTCAGAGTGCTACTCTCAGCAGCATAGTAATTGAGGTCAGATGCAACTGGAGCATCGTTCACACCAATAATAGTGATTGTAACAGTTGCCACATTGCTATACTCTTGCCCATCGAATACATAGTAGGTAAAGGAATCATCTCCAAACCAGTTTGGATTTGGTGTGTAAGTAAACATCCCAGTGGAAAGGAGCTCCAATACTCCATGTGAGGGCCCAGTTACAAGATAAGCTTGAAGAGTATCTCCATCGAGATCATAATCGTTTGCGAGTATTGTGTTGTAAGTTAAGGGGAGGTCTTCAACTCCATTTTGTGCATCATCTACAGCCACTGGAACATCGTTCACTCCCTCAATGGTTAGTGTCGCAGTAGCCACAGAACTGTAGTCTTGTCCATCGTACACTTGATAGGTGAATGAATCAATTCCGAACCTGTTTGAATCGGGTAGATAGGTAAAGGATCCATCAGGATAGATATCTAATGATCCGTGTGCGGGACCGGATACCAGAGTGACCTCAAGGGAATCTCCCTCTAAATCATAATCATTGTCAAGAACGTTGTGAGCCGTTTCGAGGTCTTCAAGACCTGAATATGCATCATCCACCGCAACAGGGGCATCATTTACTTCATTTACAGTAATCGTCACCGTAGCTTCGTTTCCATAGACTTGACCGTCAAATACACGATATGTGAATGTGTCAATTCCAAACCAATCAGTTCCAGGAATATATTCAAAATTACCCTCTGAGTGGAACATAAGAGAACCATGTTGAGGCCCAGTTACAAGTTCAGCAGAAATAGTATCGAATGGTTCAGGGTCATAATCATTTGCAAGAACACCAGGTGATGGAATGGATAGGGAAACATCCTCATCCGTGGCATATGCATCATCCACCGCAACAGGAGGATGATTCACTGCTTCAACAGTTATCGTTACAATTGCAGCGTTACTGTAGTCGATTCCATCAAAGGCACGATATTCGAAAGCATCGAATCCAACAAATCCACTTGCAGGAGTGTAGACAAAACTCCCATCAGGGTACAACACCAAACCACCATTACTTGGACCTGTAATAAGATCGGTTTCAAGAGAGTCGCCATCATCATCAATGTCGTTTGCTAGGACTCCAGGTGCACTCACAAGTAGTGCTGTGTCTTGATCCATTGTGTAAGAGTCATCAATTGAAACTGGTGCTACGTTTGTTGGATAATCATCAAGATATCCCACTCCTAGCAATCCCTTATCATAATGTTCCCTAATTACACTATGTTGCAAAACAGTGTTGTAGATTGCTACTTCATCAATCATACCTCGGAGAAAAGAGGGGGTTCCAGTCGTTACATCTGCTCCAATTATCACCCGACCTGTAGGTCCTGAGAAATGATCGTCGTAGTCGTGTATAAGTTGTTCATCACCATCAATATAGAATGCAATCGTGCGGGCTCCGGTGTTCACCACAACTGCTACATGATGCCATGAATCAGCAGTTATTGTTGCATCAGAAGTGAAAGCGTTTCCAGGGAGTCCAGATTGTCTGTCAAAATAGAGATGGCCATCTTCTATTGCGAAACTATACATAGTATATGTAGAACTGTATGAATTTCTGAGGATGGTATGTAGACCGGATGTGTCCGTGAGATTTACCCAGGCTTCAATTGTGACATAATTCATTGCATAAAGAGAAGTTGGAGAGAGAAAATCGACGAACTGGTTCGATAGGAGTTCTAAACCACTTCCTGCAATACCAGGTACCCACGTAGGACTGCCTGTGGTGAAACCGTCAACAAAAGGGTCAACACTATCATGAACGCTGGTACCATCGTTCTCATTTAATTCCCAATATGCCAACGTGCCAGGAAGAGCGAGAATAGTAGCAGTATCAAGAAAGCCTTCACTTTGTGTGGTCCCATCAGATATCACTGCGACAGGAACTAAATAAGGTGCAAAGGTCATAACTGTGAGAATAAGAGTGACAGAAGTCACTACAAGACCCATCTTTTTCTGCATAAGCATGAATTCTCTCTCTCCCGGCTGCGATGATAATAACCACGAATTAATCCCGCAACTTAATTCTGGGTGATATCAAGTTCTCTCACTCTCGCAACTAAGCTGATTATGCAAATTTCCATCTTATTAATGCTTACAATCAATAACGCGCAGTTTCAACTACAGGTCATTTCTGTGTTCCACCCTTCTCCTGCCAGTGTCGCCACCTCCTTGCATTTCAAAGAAATACGAAAATTAGCAAGAGCTTTGTCAACGTTCATCGGGATGGGATCCCTCCTATTGTCCGGGCTTCTTTCTCCTGTTTTATTACCGGTGCATCACTTCCAGCAACAGAGAGCGTTTCCACAGTTCTTACCACGGCAGGATCGTCATCACTCTCACAAGATTCATCACTGAAAATGATAAGGTCTGATTGGACAAAGTGAACAGCCGCGGACTCTCCAGAACCGGATGCTAGTTCTTTCTTGGAGAGTATGGATTTCCCTTGAGAAGAAGACATCTTCTTTCGGGCTTTCAGTCGCGCACGTCGATTGGTCGTTGCACGAACGACTGTTCTAGTCCACATACCTAATCCATTCATAGTTATTCATACTGATGAGCGTATTTGAACTCGTAGCAATTTGGTTGAAACGTAGGTTAGATTTCAATGAATTCATTACATGCTTATTTTCAATGACGATTTTCGTAACCAACGCTGATTTTTGCGCATTTGATTCGATTATAGTACAATTTCAGAAGTTTAGGAATTTAATAAAGAAACCAACATGCAATTATTCGCAGGAGATAATTGAATTGGATCAACAGGTGTTCTTTGACACTCTGAGTCTCTTCATCAGGGACCGCGAAACGGTATATGGAAATATCAAGAATGAAACAAATCTAAGGGAGTATGCAATCACAGCAATTCTTGCAACAACAATTTCATCTGCACTCTATGGGGCAACAATGGGGTTGTACGCAGGGGGTTTTCAAATTCTTTTTGATGCTGCAAAGATTCCAATGCTTCTCTTGATATCCCTCTTTGTATCCTTACCCACATTCTTTGTACTAAATGGTATACTTGGTGGAGAGCTCAGTTTCAAGCAGATGTCCGTCCTGTTTATGATTAGTGTGACGGTCATGTCAGTAATGATGATAGCATTCCTTCCAGTTACCCTCTTTTTCACGTTAACAACCCCTGAGCGGACATTCGTCGCTTACGGTTTCACAGTCTTACTGAATGTCCTATTTTTCGCCATCTCAGGAGCAACTGCTGTAATCTATCTAATGAACGGTTTCAACAAAATTCATGGAGAGAATAAGAAATGGGTACCAGCAATGCTGATTGGAAGTGCAGTACTTGCCTTTGTCGGGACTCAACTCGCGTGGGTTATGCGTCCATACTTCCATACATCATTGACGTTCGTTGCACCCCCCGAAGGCAATTTCTATATTGCACTATTCAACTTGATTGCTCGTTTGATCATGGGTGGCTGACAGCTGCATAGAGTCTGGATAAAGTTAGACATCAATTAGACAATCATTTGAGAGCATGTTGGATGTCCTTAAATACTAGCATCAGATAACTGAAGTCTGAGGTTGTTTCTACACAAACCAGACCTCACAGAGTCATTTCCAGTGCCGTTTCTGGAAGCACTTCACTCTGGTGTCCAAGATTGTGCATCTTACAATGAACGGTGGATAATGGTACAAACAGATCTCAACCACATCAAAAATAAGAGGAGCATTCCTACCTTAGTGATTGGATGTCATTCCAATGGGAAAGAAACTATACTGGGCTAATGCCCTCTTCTCAGATGCAGACAGGAAGTTCAATGAAGTAGAGGTCGCCAGAGTCCGTGCTGCAGGTTACACGATTTTCCTGCCACAAGAAGCATTCAGTGGTGATGCAGACCCAACCAACGAGGAAATATTCAGAGTAGACACCGAGGAGCTTCAATCATGTGATGCTATTGTGGCTTGTCTCGATCAATTTCCCATTGACAGTGGAGTGGCTTGTGAGATAGGAGTTGCCTACGGCTCCAATATTCCAGTCATTGGACTCTATACGGATATCAGAAGTAGAAGAAAGGGAGCAGGGAGGATGTACAAGAATCAATACGTCCTTGGAGCAATCGAAGCACGAGGAAAGATAGTCTACAGTGTTGAACAACTGCTGGAAACCCTTCCAAACTACATCTGAAAAATAATATTACAAATCGAGCATATCTAGTGCAGTCTTGAGCCTCTGCTTGAATCCGTCGGGATCTTCACCATCAAGTTTCTTACGAACCATCTTCCAAGCGGCTGCACTATTTGGATAATCTACACTAAGCATATCATGAATTACTTCGTCTATTTTGTCTGTGTTCTCCTTGGTCACTTCTATCTCAAGTTCGGAGAATAATTGTTGCATCCTTGTATTCTTGAAGTATTTGGGATTTTTACGTTTAGGCATTGAATCCGTTGTCGTTTTTCCCATTATTATTTCTTTTCCACGAGTAAATATCAGATGTGCTATCTAATGCAATCTTGAGAAGCTATAATTCACCAGAGAAAATATCGCCTAGAATTCTATCATTTGATGAAAATATCTGGATCAACACCTACTGTGACAATCTCTCCTGTAGCGCAGATAGTATCTCCTGAATATAGTTCACAATCAACAGTGATCCGATTTCCATCAACCTCTTTCACTCGAGCCCTTAGTGTAACGGGTTTGTCTAAAGGGGTAGGTTTCTTGAATTTCACAAATAGTGAGGCAGTAACATACATGAGATTCTCATCTGCGCCTGCCATCTTCTTCGCTCCAGCATTTGCGGTTCCAGTGCCGTGACAATCGATGATTGTGGATATGATTCCGCCATTGAGAATCCCTGGGAATGCAAGATGATGCTCCTGAGGAACAAATGTAGCAACGGTTTCCTCATCTTCCCAGTAGCTCCCCAGTTTAAGCCCATGGGTGTTATTTTTACCGCATCCCCAGCAGAAAGATGCAGCTTCTGGCCAATCATCTTGAATTGGAGCTTTCATGGAATCACATCTTGCATAATCTCTTGTAAAGATAGTGCAATGGTCAGAGAGATTCCATACATTTCCGACGTAGTCACAGCCATGATTGCAGTGGCTGTGATCATATCCATTTGATAGAACAAAGGTAGCAATGTTTATTGCATGTGTGAAGCAGTATCTTCTGAGAAAAGACTGGAACTCGATTGGGAGAGAAACAGGTTTCCAGTTACACATTGACTATCTGCATCTCAATACTGCGGGAGCAACAATTGTCGCAGATCTGATTCAGAATTTTGTCACATCATATGACATCTAGTTAGTCTAACATGGGTGTGAACGCTAACACTTTGGTACTCTTCAAACCAGCATCTCGATGAATGGCAACATCAACATTTTCCTTTACCTTAAACATTGATTCGAGTGCATCAAGAGTGTGATATCTCATGAAAGCAAATTCATGCCATTTTTCCTCCTTATTTCCAATCAAAACTGATTCAACTTTACCCATATATTCGATGATCCCACCCAGTTTTGCAACGGTCTTCATTACACGTTTTCCGTACAGATTGTATGCGTCCAACCCATCTTTTCCTTTCTTTCCATCGTATTCTTTGGGATATAACGGTTCATCATAATAATCTAGTAGGTTAACCATAACGATTGGATGATCTTTGTGTTTTTCTGCAACTTGAGTATGTTGTTCCATTGTAGGGAGAATATCACTTTTAGGAATTCTATCAGAATCTATCTCTCTCTCAGCTATTTCAATTGAGAATCTGGAAAATACGTATTTCATTAGAAATCGGATGAATCGCAGCTGGTTCTTTGACGTGGGTTTGACAGCAAGAAGTTTGATTTGTTCGAAGTTCTTTTCTCTGAACCTCTTAGTAGCTTGTTGTAGTTTGTGAATATCACCGTATTTGATTAAATACACAGAATCCCATTGTTCTTCATCTTTTCCTATCCACTCAAGTCCATTCTGTCCAGACCAGAGAATTTTACCTTCTCCAATTGCAATTGAAGCATCTATTTCGGTGTCACCTTGTTTCAGAAATACTAGAATTGAGGAGGATTGTTTACTCATTTTGAACTCAATTGAACACCACATTATACAGCCTTATACGCATTTCGAGGTGAGTTCGAAATCACTCAATATTGCTCATATTGTTTAACATCTAGCTATTCAGGCGTGGAGCCAGGATTGCCCTTTCTCAAGTCTTGCCAATAGAAGACAACCGGAGCACTTCTATCAAAACCCACACTCTCGTATGCCTTCCTTGCAGGGATATGCGGGTCATCTAGACCAGTTTCTACAAATGCTACATTGATACCCTCTTTTCTGAAGTAGTCGAGAACATATCGGTACATGAATTTCCCTAAACCTTTTCCAGCATGTTGTGGGAGAATCCCATTGTTGTCAATGCTACCTAAACCTCGCTCACTGATGATCTTGAATGTAACAAAGCCAATGATATCAGACCCCGTTTCCAATACCCAGACCCACTCGGGATGTTCAGCAAATAGATCTCTATTCTGTTTGGTCTTTCGTTCCTCCCAAGTCATAGTGGGGTTTCCAAGAACTTCACTAACCGATTCGCTCTGCATTGCAACCCAACTCTCATGAATTGCTGTATAGCAGATGACAGTAATCTCATCAATTTTTGGGAAATCTTCAATCCTTGCAAATCGTAAGACCATACCATCTCGTTCAGTGACTATCATATTGAGTCATGAGGAAGTTGAATTTCTCACGTAATAATAATATTCATCACGTGAGATATTCACTTTGCGGCAGTCCCCATAATACTAATACCGTTAATTGTCTGAGAATGATTGGGTCGAGTAATGAATAAGAAACTGAAGTTACTGCTTCTAATACCAATCCTAGTGATAGGAATCGTAGTGGGATATTCAAACGGGATGGGGATTCCTCTTAGAACTGCAGAACCGGATCTAGTATTTCCAATTCCTGAATCCGATAAGATTACACGACTCTCGGCATATCATACTCCAGATTGGGGAGAACCGGGAGTGTTCCATAATGGAATAGATCTGGTGATTTCAGAAAACGTTACAATAATATCTCCGGACTTTGGTACTATTGTGTCATATAGCGAAAACGTCAATCCCTATGCAGGGAATATTCTTTTCGTGATTGCCATTGCTATTAATTTAGCGTGGGAGGTTCATCTGGTTCTAGAACCAGGATTCCAAGATACAACGAACAATTCTCTCCAGAGCTCTCTCATCGATGTTACTGTTGGACAACAAGTCGTTCCAGGAGATGAATTAGGAACTCTTCTCTTCAGTGAGCATTATCCCCATCTTCACTATATGTTACTGCATTTCGGTGTAGATGTTTGTGCGTACAACTACTCGTCGCCATTAGCACAGATGACCTTCAATGATATAGCAACTGACTCAAACAGTACGATTCTATTTCCATACTCTGCCCCAAATCCAATATTATCACCAGTAAGTCTCGTTATCATTGGAGGTTCAGTCATCTATCTTCTCATTGTGCTGGGTGTATTTCGATCCAGAAAATGACTTGGATACATCGAAGAAGTTATGTATCTAATGAACAATTGTTAACATAGTGTCGTGTTATAGATGAATAAGAAAAAGGATGAATGGGAAGTTACCTTATCACCAGAACAATTCAAGGTCCTTCGAGAGTGTGGCACTGAGCCACCATTCACAGGCAAGTATGTAAACCATAAAGATGACGGAATCTATGTCTGTGCAGGTTGTGGCAACGAACTCTTTTCTTCTGATACAAAATACGAGTCAGGAAGTGGATGGCCTAGTTTCTGGAATCAGACATCTGAAGACAGTACAGAGAGAAGAATCGACAATAGTTCAGGGATGAAGAGAATTGAGATTGTCTGTAAGAAGTGTGGAGGTCATCTTGGACATGTCTTTGATGATGGACCCAATCCTACAGGTCTACGATATTGTGTGAACTCCCTAGCGCTTGATTTCAAATCTGAGGATAAGGAACAATAATCACTCTTTCAAAATCGCATCGTTCAATATCCTTTATTACAAACACAATCGGTTCCAATTCACTCAGTGGGTGATACTAGTGACAGAACTTTGGGCAAAAGAAGGAAAACTTGTAGAAACTACAAAAGAACCGATAACCAAGAAACGTCTCATTGATGATTTGCGAAGAGCAGGGGTCAAAGAAGGAGATACGATTATTTTCCACTCATCGATGCGGTCTATTGGTTGGATTGTTGGAAGCGCTGTCACAGTTATTTCTGCATTAATGGAAGCTGTTTCTGAAAAAGGAACTCTTGTTATGCCGACTCAGTCAGGTGACAATGGAGAGCCATCGAACTGGAGTCGTCCTGCAGTACCCGAGGATTGGTGGCAGACTATACGGGATGAAACACCACCATATAATCCTCAAACCACACCAACACGTGGAATGGGAAGGATCTCAGAAACATTTCGTAGCTATCCTAATTTTCATAGAAGCCCACATCCTACGACATCAATCGGTGCATGGGGGAAGAATGCTCAGTTTGTTGTTGCAACCCATCCGTACGATGATCCATTTGGAGATGGTAGTCCATTGGCTAAGCTCTACCAACTGAAAGCCAAGATGCTGTTAGTTGGGATTGGGTTAGAGTCAATTACATCTCTTCATTATGCAGAACATATAGCCGATCTACCCAATAGACCTGATGAAAATAGAGCAGCGGCACTTCTTGAGAATGGGAAGAGAGTTTGGAGAGAGTGGAAGGAACCGGAATTCAGCGATAGTGATTTCCATAATATTGCAGCAGATTTTGAAGAACAAGAAGGTCTCTCACCAGTCTACATCGGACAAGCTGAGAGCCACATATTTGAAATGAAAGATCTTGTCGACTATGGAGTTGATTGGCTTAAGAAAAACCGACATTATGGTGAGAGTGAGAGCAACTAGCTCCAAACTCATCATTCTTTGTCAGTCTGCATGGCTTGAAATGCGAATCGTTTTGCGGATTCACGCTTCTTTGAGATATCCTGTGCTTGATTCCTAATCTTCTCAAAGAGTGGTTTTCGGTCCATAATCATTTGTTCCATGAAAGTAGATACTACTTCTGAACGACTCTTGAAGACCTCAAGCTCAACAAGCGCATCTAGAACCTCAACAATGTAGGCACTCATTCGCGTCATCACAGAAATCTCGCGATTCTTCAGTCCCATACTTTCACGGGAGAATCGACCCATTAGCTCATCTCGGAGCGCTGATTGGTTAGGAACAGCTTCGCCGATTAGTTCTTTCTTCTTTGACATGTTGTTGTGGCTCCAATATCAGGTGCATTTGATTCTATCATGGCACACTTTAAAAGGTTTCATGTAACGGTTATTACGTAAGAGTATTACGCGTTAGTGTAATGGTGGAAAATATATGTCAACAACTAGTGCCGCAAACAGAGTCCGCGCATTCGCGGATGAGATTCTACAGGATTCCAGCTTTAGTCTTGGAAGTCCCATTTCTCACAGTGGTCTTTCACTTGTCCCAATCATTCCGTTGAAAGAGTCTGTGATTAGTGAGGAGTTCATCAATGCTGCTGAGGCTTTCGAAACAGAGAGACTCGTCATCACAGAAGCTGGAGATGCTGTCAATACAATAATTGCAAAGAACACGGGACAGAAACCCATACTCATTGAGGAGTCTGAGGTTCTCATTGCACCCAACAGTCAAGATCGTATCGTAGTAGCCAGTGTGATTATCCAACCCGGAGAAGAAAAGAGAATTCCAGTGAAGTGTGTCCATGCGCCCCATGGGCTCAATCGGGGAGCGGGTTTTCATTCAACTGGAGCAGGTTCGCTCAGGTTGAAGTCAACGGTAAGGAAAATGAAGTATGAAGCAATCATGTGCGATGTCGATCACTATGTACCTGAAACTGCAGTGGATCAGAGTGAAGTCTGGGATGAGGTTGAGCGTTACTGCAAAAAACTGGGCATGAAAGACCCAACCAAGTATACAGATGCCTTGACAAAAGTGCAAGAGAAAGCAACTGAGATTGCTAAAGAAATCAAAAGTGAATTGCCTGAGAATACCTGCGGTGTCGTGGTAATCGACTCCAATGGAAATGCAGTTGCTTTTGAAATGTACAGGAGACATCAGGCCTTTCAGAAACGGGCAGGTTATCTGGAATCCCTTACAGTTGAGCTCTTCAACGTGGATAAGAAACCTCTCGAGGGAGAAGCAGCTTGGAGCAGTGCGCTTCAACTGTTATTGAAAATGAAGGAGATTGATGACGACAATGTCGCATCAAAGGACGACTCGGAAAGTGCTATCATAGGGCTGGACGAGCTTAGAGGAGAAGTCGTTTTCGCAACGGGTAGTGAGTCAATCCTCTATTGTTCTCTTAGTCTGTAAGGGACAGAGCTATAGGGGTCATCCCTATAGCTTTTCTTTTTTGTAATTTAGAAATGGACCATCATGACCTGGAATGATGAAGTCAGCTTGACTCACAATCTTATCGTATGAAGCTATTAGGTCGTTTTTGTATTCCGCCACTCTATTATTGGGAAAGAAGGTCTTTGTTTCATAATACATCTTGGACACAATTGCGTCTCCTGATACAATGTAGGTTTTATTTTTGAAGCGCAGTTTTACTGAGTGGTCATGGCTTGTGTGACCAGTTGTTGAAATGATTGTCATTCCAGAGTGCCAATCTTCACCTTCACTGAGCTTCACAAGTTCTCTTCCTTCAGCAAGGTCTTTGAGGTGTTTCTTCGCTACACTCTCACTGATTCCAGCATATGTTATTCGAGCTTCAGGAAAGAGGGGAATACCATTCCAGTGATCATGATGCCAATGAGTTATGAAGACCTCATCAATGTCATGAGGGGTTAAATCAAAGTACTGCAAATCATGTAGCAAACGGTCAGGTTTTCCAGGGTCTTGCCATCCGGGGTCAATCAAAATGTTCAGTCCATCAGTCTTCACAAGAGTGACCGTGGGCTGACTTGTTATACCTAAGCCCAGACTCATCGCACGTATTTCCTGACTTGTATAACCTTCATACCATATTGCAGGGTCTCGCAATAGTATTCCGGATCTGACAATGGTTATGCTTTCAACTGTGTAACTCAAGTACATCCTCATCCTAGTGTGAACTATCACATAGAGTAAAACTTGAGGTATATGGTTTGTTACCGGTGCATTATGGTTAGAGAAAAAGATGAGCTGTGCAAGCCATCAAGCACAGCTCATTAGGAGATATCTATTCTTTACGTAAGGCATCAACGGGGTGAAGCTTGGATGCTCTGTAAGCAGGGTATAGTCCAATGAGCAGGGCTTCACTTAGGAAGACTCCCATCACTGTTCTACCTTAGTCTTGAATAGTGAACTGGATTAGCCTATGCAAGAGCCTTATCTAAATCAGTGAGGAATTTCTCCTCATTATCTGTAAGTCTGGCTTTAACAGCTTTCCATGTTGATGAGCAGTTCTTGTATTCAGTGCCCAATAGCGCATGGATCTTCTTGTCGATATCTCGTTTATTCTCTGGAGTGATTTCTATTCCAATCTGTTCGAAAATGAGTTTCATATGTCTGAAATAGCATGTCATCAGAATTACCTACTATTACTAACACCTACAATCACTATCAAACTTTCGTGCTCGTGAAGTCCGAGTGAACATTAGATATCTAGGTTCGGATCATGTCATGCCAGGCAAGTGTCTAGCTCCGAATCCAATGATGTAATTACATTTCTTACATACATATCCATGTTCTGTCATTCGAGAGATTTTGAGTGTGATTTGTTTAATGTCATCAATAGTTAGTAAACTATCACATTTTGGGCATTTTCCTACTTCTGTCATATTGTTACACTAACCTTGTATTTGGTATGAAATAATAAATATCCCATCGCTTGCTTTGAAGAGTTCTCTTTTATTACTTTATTGAGATTGTTATTTGATTAGGGAAGTCATGTTTTATGCGATTTGTCACACTTTCAATTCTTCTTGTAATCGTTTCAGGGTTTGTTCTACTTGGGCCAATACAGCAGCGAGTAGTAGCGCAAGATGTTACAACCTTGGGGGAGAAAATGTCCAACAGGGGATTGGATGTACTCTTCTGTTCATATTTCGGCGGGGATGGAGAGGAGTGGTCAAATGATATCTGCTTCACAGATGATGGAGGGTTTGTTCTCACTGGAATGACAAGATCTGATGACCTTCCGGTTCAGAATGCACACCAGAGCGTATATGCTGGGGAAGGAGATATTTTCCTCGTGAAGGTAGATTCGCAATTTCAGATTGAGTTCTACACATATTTTGGAGGGAATGGGCTAGAAGAGCCTATGGCGTTAGTCATTGACCAAGATGGCAGCATCATTGTTGCGGGAGGCACTAGCTCTGACAACCTCACAATGCTAAATCCTATTCAGGATGAGTTGAATGGAACATTTGATGCGTTCATCGCAAAATTCAGTCCTTCAGGAAACCTTCTGTTCTCGACATATTTTGGTGGTAGTGATTACGACCGTATTGAGGCGGTCCTGGTTGATTCTTATGGTAACTATTTAATTGTTGGACCAACTGGATCAAGCGATTTCTATACAACCAGTGATACACATCAGGAGAGTTACGGCGGGGGAGATACTGATGTCTTCATCACATCGCTAAGAAATGATGGTCAGTCCATCATCTATTCGTCATACTTTGGTAACTCAACAGATGAAGATGCATGGGCGGTTGATATCGATCTAATGGGTAATTTAGTCATTGTTGGAATCACAGATGGAGCCGCAATAGCAACGGATTCCGCATACCAGCAGACGTATGGAGGTGGTGTATCAGACGCTTTCGTAGCCAAGTTCGCACCTAATTGTACATCCCTCAGTTGGTCGACCTTGCTAGGTGGAAATGGATGGGAATTCGGGGATCAAATAGATTTCGATTCTGATAACAATGTAGTGGTATCAGGATACACAGGATCTACAGATTTTCCACTGGTGAATCAGTTGTATAACGATAGTTCTGGGTATGACGCATTCTTTGCAAAATTAGATCCAGATGGTGAGGATATTCTGTTGTCAAGCTACCTTGGGGGAAGTAGTGAAGACCGTTCATATGCGATGGAAGTTCTTGCCGATGATTCAATTCTGATAACATCACCGTCTTCCTCTGCAAACATGCCAGTTCAAAATGCATTCCAAAACCATAGTGGTAGTTCTGATGGATACATTGCTCTCATTGGGGGTGAAGAACCCACTCTTCTGTTCGGAAGCCATTATGGAGGAAGTTCAGATGACTACGTACTGGGGATGTCAGTATATGAAGAAGACATGATTGCTGTTATTGGGTATACGTTTTCGGATGATTTACCAACAACCAATGCAATACAGGATGAGTACAGAGATTCAAGTGATTCCATGGTCTGGGTGTTTGGGTTTGAGGAAACACCATTAGAAACCCCACTAATCGTTGCTGTAGTCATTATAGTGGTCGCATTTGTCGCATTGGTTCTTGTATTCGGTCTACGAAGAAGAAGTTGAATTTGTTCCAACAAATACTCAGATATAGTTAGTATTAGTTAGTGGATTTCAGTGAGATACTATGTCTGTGAGAGGAATCGGTGGTGTGTTCTTCAGATCAAAGGACCCAAAGAAGCTCCAACAGTGGTACGTCGAAAATCTTGGATTGAAACAGGATAAAGGAGGTTACATCTATTTCATGTGGTCAGACCTTACTGCACCAGGGTATACTTTGTGGGCTCCTTTTCCTGAGGATACAAAATACTTTGATCCCAGTCAAGCGGAATCTATGATCAACTTTGTTGTCAGCGATATCGAAGAATTCCTAGAGAAATTACGAACAAAAGGCGTCGATGTAGACGAGCGTGGTATTGAGGCTACTGAACAGGGAAAATTTGCGTGGTGTATGGATCCTGAGGGTAATAGAATCGAACTCTGGGAACCTGTCAGTAAATAGATCAGAGATTACAACCACAAGTCATCTTTTTTATAGTTAAGTTTCTAATATCTCACTGTTGGAGGCCCTATTTTGAAATATCGAAAAGTTGGCAAGAGTGGTCTGAAGATAAGTGAAATTTCCCTGGGTTCATGGTTGACCTATGGGGGAACTGTTGAGAATCAAGTTGCGAAAGACTGCATGACCACTGCAGTCGAGAATGGAATTAACTTCATTGATTGTGCGGAGATCTATGCTGGAGGAAATGCTGAACGTGTCCTTGGGGAATGGTTAGCAGAAGAAACCGTTGACAGAAAGAATCTGGTTATCTCAAGCAAAGTGTTTTGGCCCACTAGTGAAGATATCAATGATTGGGGAAACAGCAGAAAGAATATCTCTCATGCAATTGAAGGGACGCTGGATCGACTCAAATTAGATTACATCGATATCTACTACTTACACAGGTATGATTACACGACTCCAGTCAAAGAAACTGTGGATACGATGGATGGTCTAATCAAATCAGGTGATATCCACTATTGGGGAACTTCTGTGTGGACTGCAGCACAGCTCGAGCGAGCAAACACCGCTGCAAGGGAGATGGGTGCACACAAGCCTATCGTAGAACAACCACTGTACAACATGATTTCTAGGCACATTGAATTGGAGATAATGCCTGTTGCAAAGACCCATGGAATGGGTTTCACAGTATGGAGTCCATTATCTGGAGGATTACTAACTGGAAAATACAATGATGAGGTTCCTGAAGGTAGTAGAGGAGCAACATCTGAAATTATGAAGAGAGTTCTCAATGAAGAAAATATTAACAAGGTGAGAAAGCTAGGTAAGATAGCATCATCGATGGATATCACCACTAGTCAATTAGCTTTAGCATGGATTCTCAGAAGACCAGAGATCTCAGCAGCAATTGTGGGAGCAACAAAACCCGAACATGTCATTGAGAGTGTCGGAGCTTCCGGTATTACACTATCAGCAGATATTCTTGAGCAGATAGAGGAAGTCCTTGATAACACGCCGCAATGGCCACCGACTTATGCACCAAATATCTACTATCAAGATAGAATGAGATAGTATATAGAAAAGGGAATGATGAGCTCATCCGAGCTCATCAAGTCTGTATTTTGGTTCTATCCTAGGATTTCTTGAGCTTCACGAAGTATACAACTACCGCTAGAACGATCACTCCAGCAAAAGCACCAACTACGACTAGGACCATCGTATAATCGAGCGGAGCAGGTTCAGGTGTCCATCCCTCAAAGGGGAGAACAGTCACTGTTACAGTATCTGTTGCAGAACTACCACTTCCATCTTGCACGGTAAGAGTAAAGGTGTGATTTCCAAGAGGAAGACCATCTACAACAACGATGATTCGTGAACCACCCCAATCGCCCGAAGCATAGACGGAACCATTAGAACTGACTGCATAACTAGCAGGATATGCATCAGTTGGAGTCCAGATTATACTATTTCCAGTTGTTCCTAGAATAATGACAAGGTCATCAGGACTATCGACTGCGGGTGCTACTGAATCATCGATGACAAGTACCGCAACACCATCTGATATTTCGTTGCCATCAACATCGTAGATGTATAACACTAGAACGTGTTCACCAGCGGTTAAACCATCAATGTTTATTGAGAGTTCACCATTAGTCCAACTTCCTGTGGCATATTCTTCTCCATCAAGTTCTACTGTGTATGTATTTGGATGAAGATCAGAAACTTCCCAGGTTATCTCTTGACCTGAACCGCCAACAAATATTTCCATATTTGGTGGACCATTGATTGTTGGGTCAGTGTCATCAAAGACATGCACCACAATAGTGTCGGTTGCTGTATTATCTTCGATATCCCAGACAGTTATGATCACTGAATGGTCGCCATAAGCAAGTCCATCAATATCAACCGTAGCAGTATCCTCATTCACATCTACGAAAGCATCTTCCAATACGATTACGCCATCGATTGTGACTCTGTAATGACTCAGATAGTTATCAAAGACAATCCAAGAAGCGGTATTACCAGTAGAACCTTCAGCGTAGGAGATGTCTATTGGATATTGTATCAGTGGAGTGTCAGGTAGGAATGACATTGGGTAATTGTCTACACTTCCACCTCCACCAGGAAGGGGATATGTACCAGGTCCTGAATAATCGGACCACCAGTTACCTGTGTCCACCGTATCATCCCACGTATTGCTGTTAGTATCGTCTGCATTACCGGTTCCACTAAGACCAATGGTATTGTAGTACACATCGAGTCCAGTTGCCTGATAGGCATGGATACCCCACATTCCACTCCAAAGAATGGTATTGTTAGTGATTTCCCAATTGTTACAGCCAGTGTTCAGGATGATACCATGATGTACACTACTGTAAATCTCATTATTGTGAGCAATACCATTTTGTGCACTCGATATCAAGGAGATACCATGTGTACAGTACTCAATTAGGTTGTTAGTGATATTCCAGAAATCTCCACCATCTACGCGAACACCATAAACTGTATTGGAAATGTAGCAATCCAGAACTTTCACATAGTCACCAGTGCCATAGATTCCATTGTTATCGATATTTGTGATGTCACAGTTCATTATATCCAGTTCATTTGTGCTAGGTGCATAGATCCCGTTTGATGATTGATCTATAGTGCATAGATAGAGTGTACCATAGTCAGAGTTGTATATGTAAGCTCCATAATCTCCTCCATTTTGGATAAGACCTTCAATATAGAAGTCAGCACAAGTGTCTAGATATATAGCTGTAGATTCGTCACCACTGGATGTGATGTCCGTGATAGTCACATTATCTGACGAAGAGGCTTGAATTCCGTACATATTGCTCGTAGTAGTAACATCAGGAATATTGATGTAATCGCAATAGTAGAGCTGAATAGGTATGGTTGCGGAACCCCATGTCTTGCCTGTGATATCAATATCAGTACAGTTGACCAAAATTATCTGACCGTAGCTTACTGGATTGATTGTTGCAGATTCTTCACTTACACTGTAATAGATCGATTGCCCATTTACAAGGTTGTTACTGAAAGTGTGGTTGTATGCATCAAGCACTTCGCCAGTATCAAAGACAATCCCACAATCTGTGAGTACATTATCAGTGACATTGAAACCATAACAAGATTCGAAATAAATTCCTACTTCAGGATCAGGATCTTCATCTTCCGGTGTTATCGTATTTCCGATGACCTGTCCAACATTTCCACCTGCAATTTCTATTCCATTGTCATCGAAGTTAGTGATTGTATTACTGCTACAGGTTAGATTGAAGAACATCTCGACATATATTCCGTATTCGCAGAAATCAACTGTGTTATCGTAGACATTCACATGAGCAGCCATGACCAGTACGATACCCACTTCAAGTTCGTAGAAATCATTTCCAGTGAACTCTGCGGTATCAACATCTTCGAAGAGAATACCAGCCATCATGCGGGTTGCATAATTATTGCGACCATACATCAGAATGGTTGTGTCACCATAGTATCCAATCTCAGCATAATCCACGGTGTTGTCAGTGAAGGTCCAATTGCCTACATTATCGAAGTATATTCCAAACTGGGTAGCATTGATTATGTTTCCAGTAGCAATTCCATCAAAGCTACCTACTACGTAGATACCATAATCACCGAAATGAGTATTAATCTCATTAGATTCAAGAACTGCTCTTTGACTACCCGCTACAACGATTCCGTAATCACATGGACTATCTATCACATTACCAGATACATAGGCATCATCACATCCATCAAGGATAAATGAATCTGAACCGCAGTTCAGTAGTGTATTGTCCACAAGAACACTATCATGACATGTATCCAAGTATATGCCACTACTAACTCCATCCTCAATTGTATTTCCAGACATGGTTAGATCATCCGAAACGAATATACCAATATTAGGGGCGGATATAGATCTGAAATACGAGTCTGCAATTGTAGTATTTGGACTTGCGCCCATCTCTAATCCAACACCAGGAGTCTCAATGTGGCTGTTAGTCAATTCAAACCAAGGACATGTATCAATTTCGAGGCCAGCACCATCAGAGAAAACTGTCAGATTGTCAATCTGAACATTGTGGGATGATTGTAGTGTCAAACCGACATTGCCACCCAGGATTCTGTTATGATTGGCAACAGTGTCATTACTAGAATCAATAATCACATTGGGTCGAGAGGGGTTTCCATTCTCCCACGAGTTGTAGTTCAGGATTAGGTTAGGACAGACGAGATAGAGGGACCCCATGTTATCATCCGTATAACAAAGATTCCGTTCAACTACACAATCCCAAGAGAAATGTACATTAATGCTGAACTCGTACATGCCACTTCCATAGTTTGAGATTTCATTATGGGAAATGGTCGTGGAATTAGAATCGATAACGTAAATTCCGCCACTATCTGAGATTATCGTATTGTGTTCAACTGTTCCATGAGTCGCATTACCTAACCATATAGCTTGTATCCCTGTGTTATGATTTATGTAACAGTCGCGAATCACAAAGTATGATGTTGTGTCTATTATCTGAATTCCAGATGATCCAATAGAAGAGGTGATGTTCAGACCAGCAATCACATACGGATCTCCAGATGTTCCAGTACCAGGCCAACCCTGAGAAACAAAATCAGCTTCCTCATCGATTATGATTGGAACATGATCCGTAAGATCACCAGGATCTAATCTGAATCCAACTGCAGGTGAGTAGACACCCTCACTATCAGGTATACTACTTCCTGCAGCTAGATTTCCGATACTTCCGGTTACCAATGGCTGTGCGATTAGAATCGCTAGCAGCACTAACAGAATAGGATATTTTCTCACTTTTAGGATCCTCCTTTCTTTTTCACGATGATAACTATCACCACGATAATAACTGCAGCACCACCAACACCTACAGCAACAAGTCCCAGATCTATTCCAGATACTACAACTTCACCTTGATACATCAGAGGTGGCATATATTCCATAGTGTTCATTGTGAAGTCGTCAAATGCTATGTCTAATCGACCCTCACCAGCCATTGTCCGAAGAACCCAGAAATGCAACATCACAGTTTCGTTAATACAACCAAACTGGAATGACGCTTCTCCTGTATAGTCTCCTACAAATGTATCAGATAGACTGCTCCAGTGCAAGATCTGAGGATTACCATCACGTATTTGATAGACCGTGCAAGACCAGTCATCTACATCTTCAACTGAAACCGATACATTCAGCCACTGCCCCATCTCACCGTTTAGGGTGAGTAGATAGTTTTCAGTAACATCTGCCGGATCACCTAGGGTGAAATTGTACCAACCAGTACTAAGCGAAGTTGAAGCAGTATCGTTGAACTTCCAAGGAAGTCCGTCTTCAATGCTTACAGTGTAATCGCATGAGTATGTGTGATATTCAGGTCGAGGTAGACCATCGGTATTATTGTATGCATCATAAGGACTGACTGCAATAATACCAAACCCATCACTGAACTTATTCGTTACCCAGTCTGTGTAGTTTTGGTTATATTTTACCCAGCCAAGACCGGACTGTCTGTTTCCAAGACTCATATCTAAGGAATATCCAGTTCCTCCATATGTGTTGATGAAAGTAATATCAGTTCCAGCAGTAACATTGGCATGAGTGTCAAATGTAACACTTACGTTGTACCAATCTAGAGCATTCGTGTCAAATCTAAGACCTACCACTGAGCCAACATCAACCGAAACTGAACCGAGTCCATCGATAACAGGACCAAGATTGAAGTCATAGAATCCCCAAGCATCTGCATTACCGCAAGTTGCTCTTACAAGATATTCACCAGCAGGTATGTAGTAGAATTCAGCATTATCAAATGATGAACTATCACCGGGATAAAGTTCCCTGTAGTTGCCATCGTCAAATACTGAGAATATACTGAAACTATATCCATAGGTCCCTTCAGTAGAGTTTACACGTAGAACCGAATCCTGAGATAATGATAGTGTGAATGCTTTTGTATCATCTTCAGCAACATTGTTCTCAAGATAGAACTTCTCATTTACTGGGAGTTCGTCAATCATTGCATACTCGTTACTAAGCATGTATTCGACATTCTCCATGCCTACTACCGTAAGATAATAGGTTTCATTTTGGAAGGATTGGTAATAGAATGGGTCATCATTAGACGCCAAACCACGAAGGAATCTAGCATCAAAGATGAAATCCATGTCTACTGAGCTTGTGATCTGAATCCAAGGAACATACCAGTTGTAGATATCTGTGTCAATTTCAGGCAAGTTCATTGAGTGTGTAATAACTCCAGGTGTTGTGGAGTCGGTACTAAACCTATAGGTTATTGCTCCGGGTGCCTTTTCTTGATGAATCAAAGACCCATCTGTCGGATCAGCGAAGTATTCGCTACCAGTGAGAACTCCTTCAGCATAACCACCAACCGGAAGATCAACAGGTGTCGTTTCTTCTAGGAATAGATCCAATATGTTGAGATTGTCATCATATGCCATCACTTGTATCAAGAGTATATACATACCAGGACCCGAGGATAGAAACGGAAGTATCTCTATATTACCGCCCACGACTCCACCCTCATTCAGGATTATACCATTTGAATCCATCACAAGAATGTAGGCTTCAAGTAAATCAGAACGAGATCCTATTGTCAGATACATGAATTCTTCCGTTGTTAGATTGAATGTGGCGAAATGGAATTGTCCCGGATCCATTATGATGGATATTTCCTCTCCAATTGGAAGTGGAAATGCTGTCCTCTCAAACTCGTAAGAAATTGATAATGGGTCACTAGTAGTGTTTGCATAGTCATAGAATGTTGGATACAAGTCAGCCATTTTATCTAACCATCCATAACCAGGACTGATGGTACCGGGCATTGTAGTGGTTCTTGAAGCAGGTCCAGTCCAACTATAGGATGAGTCATCCCAATTTGTTGACAGATAGTCATACTCATCCACATCGACATCTTCATCGTGGACTAGTTTAGGGAACGATATCCCGCTGAAGTCTTCAACCGCAGGGGCATAGACATACGTATGACCGTTCTCATCAGCAGTCATACTCTGTTCCGTTGTTTCCAGCTGTGTTGGTACAAACGCAGCACTAACTGGCAGCAGAGTCATACCCAACAGCATCAATGATATTGCGAATACCGATATTACAAATCTCTTGTATGGCATAGTCACGTCTATGCACCTCCTGAACTAGGCTTCTTGAACTTCAAGAAGTAGACCACGCCTATCACCACAACCACACCAGCAATTCCAACTCCCGCTATAATGAGGAGTGTGAAATCGGGTGGTGGGAGAGTAGGTGTCCATCCCTCATAGGGGATGACCTGAACGGCTACCGTATCAGTAGCAGACTGTTCTCCTCCGTCGAAGACTGTAACTGTGAAATTATAATCACCAACTGCCAAATTATCGAGTTCGAAGATAATACGGCCACCACTCCAATCGCCCGATACCATGATTGTTTCATTGAACTCAATCTCAAAGCTATCAGGATAGTCATCAGTAGGAGTCCAGATAATTCGGTTTCCTGTAGATTCAACTACAAAGACAATGTCCTCAGGACTGTCAATAGAAGGTCCAGTGGCATCGTTAATGACCAGAATTGAAACAGAGTCAGAAACAGAGTTACCATCAAGGTCATAGGCGATCATTGTGAAGTGATGAACCCCAACAGATAGTCCATCTATATTGAGGGGTACTTCACCAGAGGTCCAAGAGCCTGTAGCATACTCAGATCCATCCATCATAGCAACATAATTACCAGGATGTAGGTCATCAGCTTCCCAGACTATCTCGTTCCCTGTAACTCCCAAGAATATCTCAAAACTAGGCGGGTTATTGATAATTGGCGGAGTGTCATCGAACACATTGATTATGATTGTGTCAGATACAGAATTCAAATCGATATCAGTGACTGTCATAACCAGAGTATGAACACCATAGGCCAGTCCATCAATATTCACAGTGATAGTAGGATTCACGATTCCAGGAACAGCATCCTGCTCCCAGAGAACACCACCAATCGTGACCGTGTAGTCCTTGAGATAATTATCGTAAGGACTCCAGGATATCTCATTTCCAGTGGTTCCCTCAGCATACCACACATCCATTAACTCATTCATGATGGGCTCAGTTGGTTGGAACTGCATTGGGTAGTTATCAACAGCACCACCACCATCAATACTGTATGTACCAGTACCAGAGTAGTCATCCCACCAGTTACCTGTATCTACAGTATCATCCCAAAAATTACCAGAATTGCTATTGTATGCATTAGCATCTCCACTAAGACCAATTGTATTGTAACTGATATACCAACCAGCGTTAATCACAGCATTCCCAGTAATGTAGATACCGTAATTGAAGCTCCAGAGAATAGTATTGTTCTGGATATTCCAGAAATCAGTTTCTGAGAAGTAGATTCCACAATTACTTGAATAGTAGACCTCATTTCCAATAAAGACACCAAAATCGCTGAAGGTGGAATAGGTGTAGAGTGCATAGTTACAATACTCGAACAGATTGTTTGTAATGTTCATGTAGTAACTATCGCCACCAACTCGAATTCCGTATGATGATATGTTATAGAATTCGCAGTCCCAGACTGTAACATTGTTGGATTGTCCATTGTCATATAGTCCACTATTGGAAAGGTCTACAAAGCTTGCATCCGTCATTGTTAGGAAATCAGCATTGTGACTCCATATTCCATACATACAGTTGCTCATGTCTACAAATCCAATAGCCACGAATGGACTATCCTTTACAAAGATTCCAGTTTCAGAACCGATGATAACACAATTAATGATGGTTGTATTGTCAGACTGCTCATTGAAGATTCCGTAGAGATTGTTGAGAGATGTCACTCCATCAATGGATGTCCGTAGTGAGTTGTAGAGGCAAATTGGTGCAGTTGCTCTATCGAATGTTCCGCCAGTGATAGTTGTGTCATTGCATGCTACAAGTATCAGCTGTCCATATGAAGCACCACTATAAGATCCTGAGGCCTCATCAATTGCATAGAGCACTGGCAATCCATTGACTTCATTACCTGTGAAAGTATGGTTAAAATCATAATCCATTTGTTCTTCAGGGAAAAAGAATCCACAATCAGTTAACATGTTTCCAGAGAAGGTACAATATTCGGAATCATACGAATAGATTCCGAAATCAGGTCCTGTGAATATCTGATTCCCTGTGAAGGATGAAGTATCACAGTTGTCCAGTTCAATACCTGTAGTAGCACAATCGTAGAAACTATTGTCATCAATTGTATGGTTTTCTGAATTTCGAATATACATTCCATATGCAGTACTACTATAGACATCATTGTCCCGAATGTATGTCTCATCAGAGCCCCACACGTAAATGCCACCATCAGTCTCAGTCATTGTGTTCTCCCAGGCTTCGAACATGCCATGAGCATTGACCCAGAGTCCAATATCATCACAGTCAGAAATATCATTGTACCAGACATCGGTGAATGCACCACCACTGATGAGAATACCGACATTACCACATTCAGAAATTTCGTTCTCACTGACCGAACTGCTGTAACAGGTCTGCAAATCAATACCATTACTCCCAATTTCGGATAGAATATTATCTATCAATAGGGTATCATTTGAACCACTAACATAGATGCCTGTGGTACCTACGTCAGTAATTGTATTATCTTCAATATTTGCATCCATTGAATTGGCTACATAGATACCATAAGTACCAGGGTCAGTAAATGAATTACCTTCAATTTGAACATCAATGGAAGTGCTTACATACAGACCATAAGATGTACAACTGGAAACATCATTGAGGGTTACATTTGTGTGATGGGCTGCAGCATCAAGAAACACACCTGTAGTTCCTGCGTTTTCAATTGTGTTACCTTCGAAAACAGTATCATTGGAATTGATTACATATAGGCCATATCGATAAGCGTCGATTGTATTTCCAGTAGCGGTATTAGAATCACCAGTGTTCAAGTAAACACCATCATAATTATACGCAATAATGTCGCAGTCTATCACAGAACAGAAGTAGGAGAATGGGAACTGAACTCCCCACTGTGCATTGGATGTGAGTCCAGTCACTGTTGAGTGATTGCTGTAATCAACTCTCATGCTATATCCTTCAAGAATTACATCATTTGTACTTGTGAATGTAGGTGAAGAGTACGCATTTACAGCGTACTTATGGTCTACAGCTGTTAGAATATTGTCATGCATCGTGAAAGTATCACAGTAGCTAGAAACTACACACCTGTAATCGACAGAAACCATGACACTCGATTCGAGGGTACAGAGATTGGAATATTGGAGATCAAGTGCATAGTTGTTTGTTCCAGATGCAGTAACATCAATATGCGAGAACAGTGTATTGTTTGCATTCATCGCATGTATCGCATGACTTGGAGATGAAACTGTTACATACTCAATTGTTGCATGAGATGTATTTTCCAAATGGATACCATTGAGAGCTGAGTTCTGACCAATAAAGGAGTCACGGATAACAAAATATGCGTCTGTATTGAAAATTGCAATACATGCAAGTCCAATACCATATGTAATATTCAGACCTGCAATCACATATGGATCTCCTGATGTCCCAGCTCCAGGCCATCCTTGTGCAACAAAGTCACCAGTCCCATCTATTAGAATAGGGACATGGTCGGTATGGTCACCAGGGTCCAATCTTGTTCCTTGAGAAAGAACAGTAACGTCATCTGGTTGCATAACCGTTGCAGTAGTTGAAGGGCCAAACCCAACAATTAGCAGGGGCTGTGCAATCAATATTGCAAGTAGTACGTAAAGAATAGGATTTCGTTTCATCTTTTTCTACCTCCCTAGTAACTGTGGTTTTTTCTTCAGGATGACCACAACAACCACGATTATCGCAACCGCAGCTATACCAACACCTGCCGCAGCTAATCCCATATCAACAGGTGGAGCTACTCCACCTCCAGTACCGGTACCCTGGAATTGTACAGGTGACATTCTTTCAAACGAATTGGACACATGCGGATCAATTGCTATATCCAGTCGACCCTCACCACTGAGAGTACGATCGACCCAGAAGTACATCGTTACATTGTCACTAATACTTCCGAACTGGAATGTTCCATTAGTAGTGTATGAACCACTGAATGTATCATCGAGATAATCCCAAGTAAGTAATTGCACTTTTCCATCGATTTCTTGGTAAATTGCGCAACTCCAGTCGTCTACATCTTCTACTGTTACTGATACATTCATCCATAGTTCAGATTCACAGTCAAAATTCAAGAAGTAGGTTTCAATCGATTCGCCTGGATCACCAAGAGTGAAATTATACCATGAATCACCCATATCAATTGCAGCGGTATCATTGAAGAACCAAGGAATACCATTTTCAGCGGCAATTGTATAGTCCAAAGTGTAATCATTAAGCTCATTTCCAGGAAGACCAGCAGTGTTGTTTTCAACATTGTATGGACTAATCGCAACGATAGCAAAACCATCGATAAAGGAGTTGAAAATCGAGGAGGAGTAATTTGAGGGATATTCAACCCAACCAAGACCTGATTGTCTATTGCCAAGGTCAGTATCGCTATTTCCAATCCATCCACCAAATGTGTTGAATATGTAGAAATCAGTGTCTACGGTGATATTGTCATGCGTATTCAATGCCCAACTAACATTTAGCCAGTCAAGAGCGTTCGTATCAAACCTCACACCGACAAGACCACCATTCTCAACTGAAACAGCACCAAGTCCATCGATAACTGGTCCGAGATTGAACTCATAATGACCCTGGGCTGTACTTGAATCAGCAGCAGCCATTACTATGTAGTCACCAGCTGGTAGGTAGTAGAATTGGGCGTCTGTAAGAGAGCTGCTATAATCAATCTCAGTAAAGCGATACATCATATTATCGTCAACAGTCCAGAGAAACCAGTCGTAATCAGTCGCACCGGTTGAATTAACTCTTAGAACAGAATCTTGCGACAGCAGTAAAGAAAAGACATCATGACTATATTCTGATTCATAATTCTCAATATAGAACTCCTGGTTTATTGGGAGCGCAGGTGCCATTGGATCATCATGATACAAATTGAATTCCACATTCTCCATTCCTATTACAGTCATGTAATAGTACCCATCTTGGAATGATTGGAAGAAGAATGGTCCAGAATCAAATGAGAGATAGTCCATTTGCCTAGAAACAAACATTCCTGATTGGTAACCATCACTTGTTACATGGATGTATGGTTCAAATGGATCGTAGACGTCACTATCGAGTGCGGGTAGATTCATGGAATATCTAATCCGCTCCGGACTAGATGAATTGGAACGGAATTTGTAAGTGATAGCAGTAGGTGCGGTTTCCGAATGAACCAAGTCACCATTTTCATTCTCTGCAGCATATTCACTACCGGGTAGAACTCCTTGCGTTAAACTATCTAAAGGAAGATTGATGGGGGTTATCGATTCAAATGAAATATCTAGAACACATAGATTGTTTGTTTCAGAATACAATACGAAGTAGATGAAATACATTCCAGGACCATCAGGTCTGAAGGGTACTACTTGGATATCACCACCATCCACACCAAATTCTGCAAGGATCACCCCTTGATCGTTAGCTAAATATCCCTCAAGGAAAGTTGTATCCTGTCTGGATGCAATTGTCATATGTACAAACTCTTCATTAGTCAAGTTGAAAGTCCCATACATAGAATATTCAGGATCAACTATCACCGAATTCTGTTCAGTGATTGAAAGTGGAAGGACCCCTCGCTTTGATTCTCCTCCAACAGAAAGAGGTTCACTTGATGTATTGGCAAAATCAATGAATCGTGGTAACAAAGTTTCATCATCAAGCCATCCCTTGTTGAAGTAATTCCATGGCAGATATGTAAAGTCCCTAGTTGCAGGACCATCATATGATGATGTTGACCTAGACCAATAGGTTGATTCGTAAGAATATCTTGTGACATCAACATCTTCATCATGGACAACGTAATTATCGCTTAGCCAATCAAGATTACCATCAACATAGACATAGGTATGTCCATTATCATCAGCTTCAAAAGATTGCTCAGTCATTTCATTAGTTACGGGAGCGAATGCAGCATTGACTGGTAGCACTGCTAATCCCATAAGCATCAGTGTGATCGCGATTACCGATAAGCCAAATCTATTTTTCATTTATCATTCTCTCCTTTTTAACTAAGATTTCTTGAACTTCAAGAAGTACACAACTACCACTATAGCGATTACTCCAGCAACACCACCAACTACGATAATGACCATCGTGTAATCGAGCGGAGCAGGTTCAGGTGTCCATCCCTCATAGGGTAGAACTTCGACATTAACTGCATCTGATACTTCATTACCGCTACTGTCCCAGACTGTAAGAGTAAAGGTATACTCTCCGACTTCAAGACCATCAATTTCAAGAATAATGCGTGAACCACCCCAATCATCTGTTAGGAGAACGGAGTTGTTAGCACTAACCTCATAACCCGAAGGATAGTCATCAGTAGGAGTCCAGATGATACTGTTTCCTGTTGAACCGTAAATAAATGTAAGATCAACAGGACTATCGATTATCGGATTCGTAGAATCACTGATGACAATGATTTCAACGGTGTCAGTTGCAGAATTACCATCAGCATCGTAGATAGTCAAGCTGACTGCGTGATAACCTGCTGCTAGACCGTCTACATCTATTGAGAGATAGCCACTTGTCCAAGTGCCTGAAGTATAGGCAGCATCATCCAGCATTGCAGTGTATTGACCTGTGTGAAGATCAGAAACTTCCCATGTTATCTCTTGACCAGAACCGCCAACGAATACTTCCATGTTTGGTGGAGCATTGATAGTTGGGTCAGTATCGTCAAAGACATGGATGGTCAATGAATGAGTTACTGTGTTATCTTCGATATCCCAGACGGTTATAATCACTGGATGGTCTCCATAGGCAAGTCCATCAACTTCTATAATAATATCTGACAGGGTCAGATCAGGACATGCTGTTGCAGCCCAAACAGAACCATCTATAGATACTGAGTAATGACTGAGGTAGTCATCATAGACTAACCAAGAGATCTCATTACCCGTGTCACCTTCTGCATAGTATAGATCCAATGGATCGTTGATTATTGGTTCAGTTGGTGCGAACTGCATTGGATAGTTATCAGTACCGCTGCCAGCAGAATATGTGCCAGTTCCCGAATAATCAGACCACCAGTTACCTGTGTCTACACCATCATCCCAGTTCTGGGCTATGCTATCGTATCCATTCTGGGTAGTGCTAAGACCAATTGTGTTATAGTAGACTTCAGTTCCGGATGAACCTGTCAAATATACCCCATAATCGTCGTTCCAGAGTATAGTATTATTTGTGATTTCCCATCCATCACCACTTGTGATATAGATGCCATAATCAGTATTATGAGATATCTCATTGTGATGAATTATACCGTTGTCGGTTGCAGAACCAGTTACAGAAATACCTCTCAGATTGTGTTCTATCACATTGTCAGCAAAGTAGTGGTCAACACCACCCGAAGCATAGATACCGTAAGTAGTATTGAAAATATAGCAGTTAGTGATGTTCCAATAACCCGCATCTGTAAAAATTCCTTGGTAGTTCATGTTAGTGATTTCACAATCGTCGACAACAATATTGGTCGAAGAAGAACCAGATATTCCGCGATAGGAATTGTCAGCGGTATAGGAACTGATAGAACCATAATGTGAATTGTAGAAATACACACCGTAGTATCCATCTCTGTAGTCCATAGTTTCGATACTGAAATCATCACAGTATAGAAGATACACACCAGCAGAAGTGAACTCCCACTCAGAGTCTCGTCCAAATGTTGTGATGTCAGATATCGTGAGATTATCTGTATAGAATGCAGTTATTGTTCTTACATTAGGTACAGATACTATATCACTTGTAGTAATGTTGAAACAATAAAATAGTTGCACTGGATCTGTAACTTGACCAACACTGGTACCTATGATATCCATGTAACTACAGTTCAATAAGATTACTTGAGCATAGGTTGCAAGGCTAACTGAGCCAGCTACTTCACTGACACCATAGTAGATTGGTTGTCCATTGACTGTATTGCCACTGAACGTATGGTTGAAGTAAGACATTGGACCAGACGATTCGAACTGGAATCCACAACCAGTGAATACATTGTCTATAAATGATACATTGGTATCTTGGGAGGATAAGAGCCCAAAGACTGGAGCTCCAGAAATTGAATTTCCATTTATTTCACAATGGGCTACAGAACTCAGACGAATACCGAATACGCCAACATTAGTAAGAACATTGTTCACAATACTGCTATTGATACCCCGAATTGTGATACCGTGCTCAATGGAATCGAGTGTATTGTCCTCAACTCGTATCCTATCACAATTGGATGATTCGTAAATTCCATCATCTGCATCAGTGATTGTATTATGATGTATATGCATATCGTCAACATTTTGGAAATAGATTCCATATTCATAAGCAGATATGATATTATTATAGACATCTAAGTCCTCACCAAATACAAAATGCAAGCCATCATCAACATTTGAAATAACGTTATCATGGATGCGACACCACTCACCTTCTACAACATAGATACCATATTCAGCGTCATCTATCTGGTTATCACTGACATTTACATACTCAGGAGTATTCTCGAGAACTATTCCACCAAGATGATACTCTAATGTATTGCCAATGAAGGTTGAATTGTCAGGATTATTTCCATAGATACCGGTTTCTGCCCAGTAGATGTCATTGTTGTTTATTGTACATCTGGGAGAATCGTGTGATTCAATTCCAGAACCTCCAGAGTAATCCACTGTATTACCAATTACCTCTGTATCAGGGCAATCTTCGATGAGGATTCCAACTGGTTCACATTCAAAGACTGTATTCGAATTGATGACGCTCTCCTCACAATTGTTCACAACAATTCCATAAGCTTCAGCATCTGCAAGATAGTTACCAGTGAAAGTGAACCTGTGAGAGCTGTAGATGCCTATAGCATAGTCACCGTCATCATCACATACGAATTCTGAATCGATAACTGATGAATCGTTACACATATTCATGTAAAGAGTTGTTTCCGGAGATTCGCTATATGAGTCAGCAATATCAATCTCGCCACATGTATCGAATTGCATTCCATAAGTTACGTCTGTTAAGGTTAGGTTTGTTATCTCTACATCATAACTATTGTACATGGCAAGACCGCGGAAACCATCGACTATTGTGCTATGAGTGATCACTGTGTTATTGCATCCGTCCATTTCAATTACGTTGTCATCACCAGGGTCTGCATTCCAAGAATTATAATTCAGAGTAGGATTGGGACTATCATACCAATATGAGCTTCTAGAGTTTTCAGAGTCAAATTCACTGTTCTCTACTAAGCAGTTCCATGAGTACTCAACAAGAAGTGAATGCCCAACGGCATAGGCCTCGGTGTGTGAAATTGTTGTATCATTGGATTGATACAGATATATTCCTTCAGTAGGAGCGCTTACTGTACAGTGCTCAACAACACCTTGACTAGCATTAAGGAGAAATATCCCCCTTGTTGATGATCCCTGATCAAGGTAACAATCACGGATAACGAAGTATGCTGTTGTATCGGTGATTGAAATTAATATCATCCCATTGGCATAAGTAATGTTCAGACCTGAAATGATGTATGGATCCCCGGATGTACCAGAGCCAGGCCATCCCTGCGATACAAAATCATCGTTTCCATCAATCAGAATGGGTACATGATTTGTGTGATCGCCAGGCGCAAGTCGAGTCCCAAGTGCGGGTGTGAACACGCCATCATTTTGTCCCGGAGAAACAACTCCGAGATTACCCACTAGCAGTGGTTGTGCAACCAGAATAGCTAGCAACACTAAGAAGATTGGATTCTTTCTCATTTTATAGCCTCCTCTTTTTCAGAACTACAATTACTATCACCACTGCTACGATGGCGATACCTGCACCAGCTGCTAGTGCAAGCGTACCTGTGTCTACACCAGGTGCTTCAACACCTTGATACATGACAGGTGGCATAAACTCAAAGCTGTTTGTAAGGAACTGGGTGATTTCTATATCCAGTCTTCCTTCGCCAGCTTGTACTCGCTCTATGTCAAAAACAAAATACATGACATCACTTATACTCCCCACTTGGAACGCACCCTCACCTGAAGTAGAACCAACAAGAGTATTGTCGAGAGCACCCCAGCTAAGACGTTGAAACTTTCCATCTACAGCCTGGTAGATAGAGCATTCCATATCTGACACATCTTCCATATAGAATGAAACGTTCATCCAGGTGCCTTCAGTGCAATCCACTGAAAGTAGATAATATTCACCAACGTCTCCAGGGTCACCAAGAGTGAAGTTGTACCAGCCAGTTTCAATTGAAATAGAAGCAGTACCATTGTACCTCCAAGGCGCACCATCTTCAAGCCCTACAGTATAGTCGAGTGTATATTCGTTGAAGGAATTTCCCGGAAGACCTGCAGTATTATTCTGCACATCATAAGGACTTATCACAGCAATACCAAAACCATCGCAGGCATTCTCAAAGATATCATGAGTGAAGTTCGATGGATATTCAACCCAACCCACTCCAGATTGTCTGTTACCTAAATCAGTGTCAAGGTCCGTCACGTATCCACCATAAGTATTCAAAATTTCGATATCGGTGCTAGCTGTGATGTTGTCGTGTGTATTCAGAGCAACAGTAAGATTGTACAATGACAGCACAGAGGTATTAAACCGGACACCGATAAGACCTCCATTATCTACCGCAACGGATCCTACTCCATCGATAACAGGTCCTACATTGAATTCATAGAATCCCCATGCGTCTGAATCAGAACACTCGGCGGATACTAGATATTCACCTGCAGGAATGTAATAGATGGCAGCATCTTCAAATGCATCGTTATCTTCTACTTCAAGCCATCGATACATCATATCATCATCGACGGTCCATAACTCCCATCCATATCCATATGTGCCTTCAGTAGAATTAACTCGCATTACAGAATCTTGTGCCAGTTGGAAGGAAAACACCTGTAATTCATTGTCAACTCCAACATTCTCAATATAGAATTCTTGGTTAATAGGTAATTCATCGATTACAGGCTGGTCATGGTATAGAGTATAGCCAACATTCTCCATTCCTATGACAGTTGCATAATAGGTTTCATCCTGGAACGATTGATAGTAGAATGGATCACTGCTTTGATCAAGATACATTCCATAACCCAAAGGCAACAATTCAGAGAAGAATACATCAGCTGTGATTAAAATCCAAGGTTCATATCGATAATAGATATCTTCAGTAATCTCTGGAATATTCAATGCAAATTGCAGCCTAGCAGGAGTAGTCCTAGTTGTACTGAATTTGTAGGTTATTGCAGTAGGAGCCTTTTCCTGCTGGACCATCGCACCATCATCTTGTATGACATGTTCGCTTCCAGGTAGGACTCCATCAACTATACCTCCGATCGGAATCGTAGTTGGTGTGATGGGGTCAATACTGATGTCTGCAATACATAGATTATCATTCGCTGCAAAACTCATCAGAATCATCTGATACATTCCAGGTCCTGTGGGGTGGAAGGGTACAATTTCTATATTCCCACCAATAACATATCCTTCTGTTAGCATTCGGCCTTGTGGATCGAGAATAAGCATCATAAGTTCAGCAGTGTCGGTCCGTCCACTAAATGTTACATGAACAAACTCTTCATTAGTCAAATTAAAAGTACCAATATTCATCGCATTGGATTCCAGAATATACGAAGACTGAACACCAATTTCAACTGGAAAGACATTACGCTCAGAATATGCCCCGATTTCAAGAGGGGCATTTGACTTGTTGACAAAATCGTGAAAGCTTGGTAACAGTGTACCATTATCAAGCCAGCCACCAACAAAACCTGAACCCTGTGCAAAAGAGTATCTCCTTTCTGCAGGTCCAGGAAAAACAGAGAACGGATTATTCCATGAAGTTTCTTGGTAGAAATATTTCTCTACGTTCATATCTTCGTTATGTGTTATCGTGGATTGTTCAAAGAAGATTTCATTATCCACATACAGATAGGTATGACCGTTCTCCTCTGCTACAAAACTCTGGTCAAAGGTTTCGGTTTGTGTTGGGATATAGGCTGCACTTACTGGCAGCAAAGTCATCCCCAACAGCATCAAAGATATCGCGAATACCGATATTGCAACTTGTTTACTAATTATATTCAAGTTCATGCACCTCCTGAACTAGGCTTCTTGATCTTCAAGACGTAGATCACACCTATTATCACAACAGCACCTGTGACTCCAACTCCTGCAATAATGAGGAGTGTGAAATCAGGTGGCGGAAGAACAGGCGTCCATCCCTCATAGGGTATGACCTGAACGGCCACTGTATCAGACGCAGAATGTTGTCCTCCATCAAAGACTGTCATGGTGAAATTATATTCACCAACTACTAGATTATCTAGTTCTAATACTATATGACCTCCACCCCAACTATCTGCAGCGATAACGGTTCCATTGAAAGAAACTTCAAAGCTGTCAGGGTAGTCGTCAGTAGGAGTCCAGATAATTCGGTTCCCAGTTGTATCTACAACAAAGACAATGTCCTCAGGACTGTCTATAATGGGTGCAGTGGCATCGTTAATGACCAGAATTGAAACTGAATCCGAAGCAGAGTTCTCATCAGCATCATAGACTGTCATTGTGAAGTGATGTACGCCATCTGACAGTCCGTCAATATCTATGCTGATTGTACCACTCGTCCATGGACCAGTAGCATACTCAGAGTCATCAATCATAACAACGTAGTTGCCTGGATTGAGGTCATCAGCTTCCCAGATTATCTCGTTTCCTGTAACTCCAAGGAATATCTCGAAGTTTGCGGGGTTGTCAACGGTCGGGTCTACAATGTCAAAGACATCAATTAGAATCGTATCAGAAACTGAATTCAAATCAACATCCCAGACTGTAATGACTGCGGTATGCTCACCATAAGATAAGCCATCAATGTTTACATTAATTTCGGGGAATTGAAGGTCATTGACTACTCCTGAGGTCCAGAAAGCGCCATCAATTGTAACTGTGTAGTCATTGAGGTAATCATCGTAAGCATACCATATAGCTTCATGACCAGTTGTTCCTTCAGCGTAGTCCTCATCAAATGCTTCATTGATTATTGGCTCGGTGACGATATATTGCATTGGGAAGTTATCTACTGAACCTGCACTTCCGGGGACAGAATAAGTCCCTGTACCACTATAATCATCCCAGTAGTTACCTACACTAATCCAGTCGTCCCAATTATTTGGTACACCATCATCAAATCCATTATCTATAAAATTCAATGCGAGTATGTTAGAGTACAGCATAGATCCAGGATTAGGAGTTATCATTATCACTCCACCATCATTCCAGCGAATAGTATTATTGTATGCCAGCCCGAATGCAGTATTTTGCCACCATATACCAACCCAACAGTCATGGATTTCATTGAGAGTCAAATTCATGTAATCTGCGGTGTCAGTTTCAATTCCCATTTCACACCAATAGATATGGTTGTTTGTAACGGTCCAATTCTCAGAACTATCTAAACCAATACCAACAGCGATAGCATCAAAAATGTCACAATCGACTATTGTTCCACCATCGGAGTTTTCAGCATAGATTAACTCCGGTGAGTCAGAGAGTATACATGAATCAATTATTGCGTAGTGAGAACTACCAACCACGATACCAACTTCTGATGTGGTAATATCAACGTTTTCGGCAGTAAACCAATCAGAACTAACTGCTAGAATGCCAACATTGCTCCAGTCATAGTTACCTGTGATGTCAGAGTTTCTAACAGTAACATTCTCACAATCGATTATAGCCACTCCAAATATGTGGTCAGTTATTGTAACACCACTGACATTCACATTCTCACAGTTATGGAAGTAGATCGTTGCTGAATTAATGAATGAGCCACCTGTGATTTCAACTTCGCTACTATTTGCAAGGATAATTTGACCATAGCTAGTTCCATCAATGTCAATATTTTCTACACCTATACCGTAGTACAGCGGCAAATCATTCACAGTATTCCCTGAAAATGTGTGGTTTACATCGGAAAGGGATGCTTCTACTGAGAAATAGAAACCGCCGCCAGTTAGTACGTTACCAGTGAAAGTTAGATTGGTACTATATTCAATCTCGAATCCATAGGGAACACAGTTCGTGAGTGTGTTTTGGATGAATGACGTGTTTGCGAGTTGCCATATGTCAAATCCTCTATCAGTACAGTCAGTTATAACATTGTTAGAGAACTCACTCTCTTCGGATTGGTCGACAAAAATACCTGTCACACAATCAGATACTGTTTCATCCCGGATATAGAGATCATCACAGTCTGTGAAGTAGAGACCTACATCTGCATTGGTTACTGTATTCTCCCAAGTTTCAAGAACATCATGAGTGTTAGCGCTGATTCCTTCACTGTCGATGTCTGAAATATCATTGGACCAGATATCTGTAAAGGCTCCTTGATAGAGGTAAATGCCTACACCAGCATGTGCAATTGTGTTGTCATGTACCTGCCAATTACTACAAGTATCCAGTTCAATTCCTTCATCTGTGACTGTGTCAATGATACTATTACTTACAGTTCCATTATCTGATAATTCAAAATAGACACCATCTCCATCGATATCCGAGATAACATTTCCATCCAAGTCAACTCTGTGAGAGGTAGCTAATTGAATACCGTATGTGTTGCAAACACTAACTGTATTTGAAGACACCTCACAATCGTGTGAATCAGCCAGATAAATTCCAGCAAGTGAGATATCAGTAATCGTATTTGTTGTGACTGTGCTATTGTGAGCTCCAGATAGTAAGATACCAAAATTATCTGAACCAGAGAGAGTATTTCCTGTTACTGTCAACCATTCTGATGTAGTTGTATAGATGATACCATTGACAATAGCAGGAGCATCAATAGTACAATCAGAAATAACTGCATTATTGCATCCAAGTAATCGTACACCTAAGTTGTTTGTTGCACTAATTGAGGTTCCAGTAATCGATATTCCTGGACAGTCAGATGCATAAATACCATCTAGCACATCGTAGATATTCAAGTCGGTCAATACAAGATCATGACAACCAAAGAAGCTGACACTGATTCCTCCATATGTTATTGTATCCTGATCCATTGAAGTGGAATTACAAGCTGTAAATAATAGATGAACCATAGAACTACCATCAGATGCGTAAGTGTTGTCCTGTGAGTCAATATTGTGGCTATATGAAAATACAGCGCTGGTATCATTAGGAGAATTGAACTCGTTCCCAACTAGAGAGCACGAGTCTGAATATTCAATGAGAAGTGCGCGGTAAGTAGTAGAGCCCGAGTCACCATAGTTCTCAACAAATGAGTGCATGATTTCTGTGTTGTTCGCATTATCACAGTAAATTCCACCACCATTACCGTAGATTGTTGTATACTCGATAGTGGCTGCGGTGGTATTGATGAATTCAACTGCCCAGTCTTCAGAGCCCTGATTCAAGTAACAGTCACGGATAACAAATGAAACATCAACATTATACACTTGAATTGCAGGTACGCCCAGATCATAAGTAATGTTGAGCCCTGAGAGGACATATGGATCTGCAGGAGTACCAGTACCAGGCCATCCTTGTAGGCCAAAATCTGCATTATCATTAATTATTATTGGTACATGATTCGTATGTGTGCTAAGTCGTGTACCCTGAGCGGGAATTACAGTATCTTCTGCATCTATTGCGTTTGTTGCCATCGAAGGGCCGAACCCAATAACTAGCAGGGGTTGAGCAATCAGTATTGCAAGTAGTACGTAAAGAATAGGATTTTGTTTCATCTTTTTTCTACCTCCCTAGTAACTGTGGTTTTTTCTTCAGGATAACCACAACAACCACAACAATCGCAACCGCTGAGATTCCAACACCAGCCGCGGCTAATCCCAAATCAACAGGAGGAGCCACTCCGCCTCCAGCTCCATTACCCATGTACTGCAATGGATCCATGAAATCAAACGCATTGGTAACATGCGTTTCAATCACAATGTCAAAACTACCTTCAACTGCTTGAGTTCTGTCAATCCAGAATACCAAATTCACAGTGTCACTGATACTACCGAACTGGAATGTACCATTAGTAGTGAATGAACCAGTAAAGGTATCATCGAGAGAATCCCAGTCCAAATATTGGTAGGAATAGTTTACCTTTTGGTATATGTCACAATCCCAGGTTGACACATCTTCTACATAGACAGATACGTTCATCCAGGTTCCAGGATCACAATCCAACGAAAGTAAGTACCATTCACTAGCATCACTGGGGTATCCTAGTGTAAAATTATACCAACCAGTTCCGATGGATATTGAGGCTGTATCGTTGAAATACCAAGGAATACCATCTTCAACAGCAACAGTATAGTCCAAGCTATGACCAAAGAGTTGGTCTGAAACAAGACCTGCAGTATTGTTCTGTACATAATACGGACTAATTACTGCGATTCCAAAACCATCAACGAACTCGCTTTCAATCCAGGATGTGTAGTTATTTGGATATTCGAACCAGCCAAAACCAGATTGTCGGTTTCCGTAACCAACATCAGAGTTCATCACGTTCTCACCAAACGTGTTGAGTATCTGCACATCGGTTGATACGGTAACATTATCGTGTGTATTGAATGCAACACTCACATTATACCAGTCGAGAGCATTAGTATCAAATCGTACACCAATAAGACTTCCATCATTAACAGAAACAGGTCCAGTACCCTCAACCACGGATCCGAAGTTAAACTCATAGTGACCAAATGCGCTATAGGAGGTTGCGCGAGCTTTTACTATGTAGGTCCCCGCAGGAAGATAGTAAACTTCAGAGTTTTGGAAATTGGGATTCGTACTGACACCAAGGTTTCGATAAATCAAATCATCAAACACAGAATAGATACGCCAACTATAACCGTTAGCAGCTGTTGTATTCACTCTGAATATGGAGTCTTCAGACAGATCAAGTGTGAAAACCTCATTTGTGACATCAGATTGCATATTTTCGATATAGAATTCTTGGTTTATCGGAAGAGGAGCGGAAGTAGGTACATCATGCATGAGTACGTATTCAACATTCTCCATTCCCATGACAGTCATATAGTAGCTCTCATTCTGGAATGACTGGAAATAGAATGGATCCTCATCATAATTGTAACTGTCTGTATATCTATACACCACATCATTCATTGTATATGCATCACTAGTTATGCGAAGTCGTGGAATGTATGGACTGTAAACATCAGATTGGAGCTCTGGTAGATTCATAGCCCAACTGATGCGCTCTGGAACTGCGGTGTTTGAGTAGAATTTGTATGTTATAGCAGTGGGAGCTGTTTCCGTATGAACCAAATCGCCACTTCCAACTTCTGCGATATATTCGCTTCCTGGCAAGACACCTTCGATGATTGTATCCACAGGGAAGTTGATTGGAGTTACTGATTCAATTGTAACATCTACAGTACAGAAACTGTTGACATCGGTCCAAGCGCCAATATAGAGAATATACATTCCGGGGCCATCTGGTCTAATTGGCATAACATCAATGTTCCCATCTGAAAGAAACATTTGTCCATACACAACACCTTCAGGAGAGGCAACAGAACAGGAGAGCATAATATCATCCTGTCTGGATGCTACTGTTACATGAATGAATTCTTCATTTGTTAGGTTGAATGTACCATAATGTGGTACTGACGACTCCAAGACAATGGAATTTGTGGTGCCGACGTCAAGTGGGAAAACTCTACGTTCTGATTCAGCTCCGATTTCCAGTGGGTCAGATGTTGTATTGGCAAAGTCAATAAATTGACCTAATGCAGTTCCATCATCGAGCCATCCTCTCTCAACATAATCCCATGCCTGGAAAGGATATTCTCTTGTAGCAGGACCTTCAAATGAGGACCCATCTAAAGTCCATGAATCATCATCGTACTCATACGTGGAAATGTCTACATCTCCATCATGGACGAGATAGTCCCTGCTTTGATAATCAAGTTCGCTACTTACATACAAGTAAGTGTGACCATCATCATCAGTTTCAAAAGATTGCTCAGTCATTTCATTAGTTATGGGAACAAACGCAGCACTGACTGGTAGTACCACTAGTCCCACAAGCATTAGCACCATCGCGAATATGGAATAGCCTAAACTGTTTTTCAACAGCGGCGCACCTCCTCAGAATACTATTTCGGTACATTGACAGATAAAACCTTTGTCGTATTTTGTTCTATTATAGCAAAAGTTCGTTTATTTATTGAAATCTTCATTTTTTGAGTAAGTCGAAAATACCCAGTTCTTCACAATATTCCAACTAAACGTGCAGTAAATATATCTCATACATAGTTTTGGTATTGACGTGCGCGGTCCGTTTGCTTATTATTATGCAAGGGAGTTTAGACGTAGGATGAACTACCATGGGATGCGAAGTACAACTCTCTGTTGAACAACCATATATCAGAACAGACTATGTTCTATTAAACACCCTACTGCACGTAGTAAGGGGAATCATCTTCATCGCACTCTCTTTTGTGGTTACAACTACCACAAGTGTGCTTCTTGGAATTGGTATTGTGGAACTGATAGTTGCCTGGTGGTTCTGGAGTCTGAAGATTGAAGCATGGGGAGTTTCAGCGGGGATGAGTTTCTTTCATGTAATCTTCCCAGAAACTCTAGGAGTATCAATGATCGCGGGAGCTTTCATCCTTGTTATTTGTGGAATTCAATTTGTGACACTTGGGATAATTCGAAATGACGGAGGATACAGCTTTGTTCGCTTAGCTAGTGTTGACACTCAGGAGGTTAGAATTCCCGGAAGTCTTCAACGTCGTGTATTTGGTCTTGCAGTACTAGCTCAAATATTGAAGTCATTCTTTGTTCTTCTGGGAGCAGTTATGCTCTATCCGATTTTGGGTTTCTCAGAACCGATACCATGGCTTAGCTTCTTCTCTGTAATTCTAGCCATTGTTATCCTAGGCGTATTGGATTTACTTGCAGGTATTGGAATGTACTTGGGTAGAGACTGGGCTTTCCAGTTAGCAGTGATCATGGTCCCACTGTCATTCATTGAAACTATGCTGACCCTATTATCACCGGTGTTTCTCATTGCAGTATGGATCTTGTTCCTTCTCAATACATGCTTAGTAAAGGATGGATTTTACTACAAGCTGAATCAACGAATACGAAAAGAACCATGAGACCATACCCAAGAAGTATATAATGTACAAAACTGAAATCTTTCAGTGATATATTGTGAGTCTAGTATCTGAAGTCAGAAGTTGGTTGTGGGTACCTGTTGTTTGAAATCACCATTGCTGGATTCAAAGATACATGAAAAGTAGATGATAAAAGGAAGACCCCCTTCACGTCATAACGAGGGGTAACACGTGGGTGAACCTACTTCAGAGCAACTGCATTGGAATCAACTCAGAAAGCAATTTCTACTTGATGAGAAAGTTACGAATTATTGCGATGTCGCAAAATACCAGCTAGGTCTCCATTCAACGGATTACTGGACCCCGTATTTTTCAACATGGGCAAGAATAGGTGACTTCGATGCTAAGGATATGTTTGAGTCATTAGATAGTGGTAGAAAATTAGTCAGGACTCACGCCTTTAGAACAACGATTCATGTGATGCATATTGATAATCTATCAATGATAATCAGTGCCACAGGACCATCTCTATTCAAGGCATATCGAACTGACAAGTACAGGAAGGTCGATGTGCTCACCGACCAAGATATTGAGGCTATGTTTTCCAGTGTTAAGGATGCATTAAAGGATGGACCTCTACGTACAAGCGATCTCAAGAAAGTTGTTCCAGATATCGGAGACCATGTGCGTTCAGCTTTGTTGATGTTGATGGCACGAGGTGAAGTAGTTCGTGCCAAAGCAAAGCATGCAAGGAGTAATCTAACATCATATGCGTTGCTAGATCAATGGGTTGATGGATTCAAACTGAAGTTAATTGATGAACAAGAAGCCATCACTAATCTAATTCAGCATCACATCGAACGATTCGGACCGGTCTCAGTTGATGATATTGCGTGGTGGCTACGTCAAACCAAGACTACGGTCAAGAATGCTATTTCCAGCCTTGGTGAGGATATAGTCACAGTCAATACTGGCCAGAAGGACAAGTACATGCTGACTTCTGATTTTGAGATTGCCGCATCTGTTGAGAAACCGAAACAAGCCTTGGTTTGGTTTCTTCCGTATGAAGATCATTTTCTCAAAGCATTCATAGACCGAACTGATTTCATTGAAGAATCAGTTCAACCTATGCTATTCCCAGCAGATCGAAAACACTTCTGGCCTTCAAATCCAGATGGCCCACAAATAATGCCTGGAAAAGGATCTCGAGCTACTGGAGAGGTTCGACCTTCAATATGGTTGAACGGACGAGTTGTGGGTAGGTGGGAGCTGGATGATGAGGGTAAGCAGAAGAAGGTTGTAATGAGTGTTTATGCGAAGGTTGCTAAGAAGCACCTGACCGATATCGAGCAGGTTAGGATGAACATTGAAGAATTTGTTAATCACCGATTACTCCCTATCTCTATTTGAAAATGACAATGTGATACCCCAGTTAGACATAACGTACAAATAGGTAGATGTGCAAAGAATACCTACCATCCGGAGACGTTTGATATGGGAAAGGGTTTAGCCATACTTGGACTCCTACTAATAATAGTAGGAATATTGCCAGCTATTTTACCATTTATAGCCGGCTTTGAAGCATATGCAGCATACTTCTTCTTGGGATACTACACACTAGCCATAGCAGAATTTAGTTTTTCAGAACTGATGCTCATTCTAATGGGAGTAGGTGTTCTATTCCTGATTATTGGAGCAATCAAATAATCCGTGTATATGCCACCAAAAAGAGAACAAGGGGAGATTATTCTCCCCAAAATTATTTTTTACAATTCGTTTAGTCGATTCCCATTCTTGCAGCAATCTTCACGATGATGAAAACCACAAATGCCACGATTACGAATGTAATCAGACTGTCCATGATGGGACCACCAGATAATTCGTATAATAGATCCTCAGGATCGATAGCTGGATACACAATTTCAACGAGTGGCATAATGAAACTATTCACAAGGGCGGATACAATATTTCCAATGTATATACCCAAGATGAACGCCACAGCAAGACCAAGGACCTTGTAACTTGAGATGAAGGCTACAAATTCATTGACCACACCTTCTGGTGGTGGAGGTTGTGGTGCAGGAGTCAGTAGCTTTCTAATCTCTCTAAGTTCTTCTAGCATTTCTGTATCTGTTGACATTTTGTCATCCCAAATGATATTCAGAGTTGATGTGTCACCAATAATAAGACTCTTTCAAGTGTAGTTGATTTGATAAGTTAGAATGACATTGTGTATCTGATGAGTTTCTGGTTCATAGTTTCAATAGTGGGAATCATTGCAGTTGTTCCCTTTCACTTCATTTCCGTAGAACATGCAAGATTAGATGAGAAGTATGGTCCTGAGAAAGGGAAGAGAATTGGTTCTATTCTGGGGATGATATCAGGGTGGGGAATCTTCATCTTCTTGATTGGTCTCTGGATTTCACCGCAACCTATCTTCCTTATCCCATTCCTTCAGGAGATTGTATTCATTATCCCAATCCTCGGTCTGTTTGTACTTCAAATTCCAATATTACATCTCATTCTGGGTATAGTTTTCATCATTCCAGGAGCTTGGCTAGGAATCAAGGGAGTCACTGAGATTGGCTTGAAAGAGTCCGAAACGCATAGACCTGAAAAAGTAATCACTACGGGGCTATATTCACGAATGAGACACCCACAGTACACAGGTGCAATGCTATCACATATTGGAATTACATTTTTGTTATCTTCATTCTACTCATTACTTGTGACCCCACTAGTGATAATCATCAACTACATTCTGTGCTGGAAGGAAGAGAAAGAGCTTGTGCGAGAATTTGGGGAAGATTATGAGAAATACCAGAAATCAGTCCCAATGTTCATCCCAAGAATGAAACAAACAGACAAACAACAGTAATAACTCAATATTTTCCAATTAACCTAATCTGTTGTATTATTTTACACAGTTTCAATTCCGTACGCCATTCACCCTCTGAGGGAATTGCAATGAAGAATAAACGACTCATACTCACATTCTTGGTTATCATTCCGATGCTTTTTGGGTTAGTTCTATCACCCACAAATTACTATATGAATTCAATCTCGGATAATGACAATTCGGATTCTTCGGGATTAATTGATTCCTATGAAAACGATATGAGCACTAAGAATGCATTTGCACTATCACAGGACACCCAAGAGGGAGTCTTGAACCCAAATACAATGACTCAGAGAGGTCATCAAGTTTCAGATGTTTTCCGGGCAAGAACTGATTCCGGACAGAATGCTCAACAAAATATTACAATCGACGAAGCAAATGACTGGACTGTATCGAAATCGGAAATTCAAGTTGGTAATCTGAGAAAACTCTATGCAGAAAACGGTACCTTTGAGGACGAAGTAGACCCTTGGGCTAGCTCAACCTATGACTCCAGCGGTGGTTCACAGACCCAAAGTGCAGTATGGAATTCAACAGAGGGATACGTCACATTAGTGAACTATGGAGAACTTAAAGAAAAGAATCCACCTCAGGATGATACATACACACATCATTTCGAGTCTGAGATACTATGGGAACAGACCATTACCAACTCACCTCAAACAGATAACTTCAGTTTGAGCTTTAGTTATAGATACGTTTCAGGACCACTTGATCCATCACCATATGATCTTGCGGGAGATGTCGAGCTGCGAATCTACATTCACACGGACTCCTACTACCTGAGTCTCTGTGAGATTGATGCAAGAAATGTATGGTACACGATATCTGATTTTCCAATTGAGCTCACTGGTGCTCCTGCAACCTTCGATATTGCGATTGGATTTTATTTCGAATATAATGACCTCGTGATGACAGAAAATGGTGATTATGATGCTGATGGCTCACCCGATGGTCTAATCAATGCACAAAAAATAGAGCTTCATCTTGATGATGTTGGATTTGCTAGCCAAACTCCTGTAGACTATGGGAGTGTTGATCTTACGTTCAATGTTGAGGGTTCCTCGGGACCAATTACTGGTCCCCCAGGTGAAACAGGATCTGCAACAATAGTAAATCCAGATCTCTGGGATGTTAGTCCACTTGAAATAGAAGTAACAGCAAATACCTCGGTGTCCTTCGATTTTGGTGTAATCACATACTACCAACGTGATATTAATAGCTCGTGGACCACTGATTTGGCAGAGCATGGAGTTTCTTATTCAATTGATGCTGGACAGAGTGCAAATCTGGAGATGTATAGCTATATTGCAACACCTGCAGATTATCAGAATATTACCTTAGAAATACAGTATCCAAATGATTGGGAAAATGCGACCATTAAGGACTCGCTAAATAACGATATCACAGGACTATGTACTATTTCAGCAGGGAGCATTTTCATACCTAACAGTCTGTATGATAGAGTAGGATGGTGGAAAATCACTCATCAGTCCTTTAATTATGCAAAATCGGTTGAGGTTCAAATCTATGACACGGGGATGTGGACTGCAAGCTCAAGATTCTACCCAGGTAATATCACACGAACCCATGTAGAAATAGGAACTGCAAGTGTCACTCCAGGCAGTGGCAGTCCAGTCAATATAGATTGGATGATGCCCAATAGTACTCTATGGTCAACAGATTCTGGTGCAACAATCATCGGTGGATTGGCGAATAGTTCAACCCTCGCCTTTGGTGGAACGAACACCTCTGTTGGAATTTGGGAGGCCATAATATTCTGGAACAATGGAAGTGAATTAGCTTATGGGATTGCTACATTTGATCTATACCACCGAGCTTCAGCCATTGTTCAATCTCCTACAATAGATACTGACCATGGACTTGTAATATCCAATCAGATTATCCTGACGGACTCAGATTTAGGAGAGTATCTTTTAGATGGAAGTGTATCAATGAGTGCAAATTGGTCAGCAACTACTGTGGATTTCACACAGAATTTCGTACAGAATTGGTGGTATGCTGATTTCGACACTTCACTTCTGGAAAATGGTGTGTTCATAGTAGTTGTGGATATCTCAAGACCATATTTTGATCCAATATCAGTTCAATTCACCATTTCTTTGTCATTTGAAACCTCATTAGCAATTACCAATGCTGGACCAGCTCCTGTAGAGAATGATCTGTTTGATGCGTTCACAGTACAATTAGACTATCAGCTGTGGAATGGTACAGGGATTGAAGGAGCAGCGCCTTCTGTATCATATACTGGTCCCCAGGAAGGTATCGAATGGGGCTCATTCATCGATAGCGGAAGCGGTTTATATTCAATAGACATAATTTCCAATATCTCAACAAGCTACGAAATTACAATCACACTTTCAAAACCATATCATCACAATGCATCGGATTCCTTTACTCTGAGCATTAATGAAATTAGTACAGAGTTAATTTTAGTCAACGGAACTGCAGATGTCGTGCAATATGGAGATAGTTACAGGCTTGTCGTGGAATATAGGAATAGCACAGGCTATGGTCTCACAGGTGCCAATCTTCAAGTTGTCACGATAACTCCTTCGACTGGACTAACTAATGGAAGCTTCACTCACATCACCGGTGGATTTTATGAGATAACCTTCACTCCTTCAACAACTGGAACTTATTCCATTGTCCTAAGTGCAGATGTCTTCAATCACGAAATTCATTATGAAACATTCACGCTCACGGGAGTAGTTATACCGACTGTTCTGACAGCGATACCCTCCAGTGTTTCGATAACAGTCAATGAAACCTTTGTCCTGCAACTTAGCTTCGAGGATGAAGATTCAAATCCAATAGACACTGCCACCATCGAATTAATTGACTTACCCAGTGGAATTTCTGTTTCATCAGCAACCTGGGTTACGAATGGTCTCTATAACATCACAATTCGCTCTTCTGATATTGATATCTACAACCTACTCTTCAGGGCAACAGCCACTAACTATCAGAGTTCGATTGTAGGATTCACTGTTTCTGTTACTGCATTACCTACAGTTTTGGAAATAACCAATGCAGGAACAATACCCGTTGAAACTGGGCTGAATGAAGTGTTCACCGTTCAGCTTAGCTATGAATTCCTGAATGGAACGGGCGTCCCTGGTGCTCTACCAATCTTCATATTTTCAGGACCCATCGAGGGTCTCTCATGGTATAATTTCGTAGATAGTGCTAATGGACTATATTCTATTGATATTATCTGTAATGTTTCTTCAACATATGGAATTATCATCACAATGACAAAACCATACCACTACAACACAACTGATTCCTTTATACTGATAGTTGGAGCAACTGGAAGTGAGCTTGAATTACTGAATGGAACAGCTGATGTTGTACTTTTCAGTGAAAGTTACCGATTAATAGTAGAGTACAGAAATAGTACAGGATACGGTTTACCTGGTGCAGATGTTCTGGTAGTTACAGTAACTCCAGGAACAGGATTAGTACATACTGGTTTCGCTCACATTGTTGATGGATACTATGAGATTACCCTAACTCCTAGTGCAGCAGGAACATTTTCTATAGTGATTAGCGCAAACATCACTAATCATGAAACTCAATATACAACTTTCACACTGACTGCAAGTGGTATTCCAACAATTTTGACTTCAATACCCTCTGAAGAAACTGTCGCGATCAATCAAACATATACTCTGCAGCTCCGGTTTATGGATGAGAGTCTTAACCCCATTGATGATGAAAATATCACATTGGTCAATCCTCCTGAAGGTCTGATATTTACTGATGCCATTTCAGTTGGTAATGGTTACTACAACATTACTTTGGAGTCCTCTACAATTCAAACCTTTGACTTATTATTCAGGGCAATCGCAGATAATTATCAGAGCTCAAGCGCAGGATTCACCTTTGTAGTTACTGAGATTCAGACATCATTGAGCTTTGCTGGTGACATTTCATCCACGGTAGTAGAATTTGCAGAACCATTTAGTCTGATAATATACTACAATAGTAGCAGTGCAAACCAAGCCGTTCAGGGAGCCAATATTGCTGTGGTTCCAGCTGTTGCTGATCTTGACATTCAGGTCACTGAGTTCACTGGATACTATATTGTTACAATAAGAGGTAATGGAGTAGGATCATGGGCTCTTAGTGTTGTAGCAAATAGGACAAACTATCGGATAGCAACAAAATCGTTCTTCATTGAGGTTGAAGAGATAGACACAACTGTTGAAGGATCCAGCCCATTGGAAACTCTTCTCATTGGGCGATCCTATGATTTCACTTTCAGTTTCATATTCGATTCCAATAGCAGTAATATACGTGGAGGAATTATTGTACCAACAGGTAGCGCTTCAGATTGGGTAACCTACATCGAATTAGGTTCTGGTCAATACTCTGTAAATCTAACACCACAAGAGCTTGGAGAACACAGTGTACTCCTAACCTTTGAGAAAGTTGGATTTGAATCACGTTCGTTCAGACTCACTTTCGAAGTGAGTAGAGTACCACTAGCTGTAGAAGTATTGCAGGGATTGAGTGGTCCTGAAAATCTCGAATCAGTTGTCAATGTTCAGATAACAGAAGAGGATACCGGAGACCCTGTTTCAGGAGTAGAGGTATTTTGTTTTGTATTGGATTCTAATGGTGCAAGGATTACTGATTACATTGCCCTAACTGAAACAGCCACTGTAGGAGTTTATAGTGGTTCTATTCCAATGCCTGTGGCAGATGGAGAGTACCAGCTCGAAATTACTTGTGAAGCTGCAGATTATGTAATGAATGCAGACTTTGCAGTAGGTTTAGAGCCAGCAAGAGATGTTGTTACCATGCTATGGGTGACAACAACACGATACTATCCAATTATGATTGGGCTCTTCGCACTTTGTGCAGGATTAGTCTATAGAAGATCTGCAAGAAAGAAACGTATTCGTGAGAATAAAGCAACCCTAGCAATAAAGCATCGATTTGATGATATCAGGAGTCTTATGGGAGTAATCGTGCTTCACAAAGAAAGTGGTCTACCAATATATTCCAAGATTCTCAGAGATGGACTTGAAGAAACCGTAATTTCAGCTTTCATCACAGCTATCACTAGCTTCCGTGGTGAGTTTGACATCGAGTCATCCTCGGAGGAATGGGGATTGATTCCAATCTCAGATATTGTCAGGGTAATTTCAACGAACAAACTGGTATGTGCATTCATAACAACTGGTAATCCATCACCTGAACAGAGAGAGAGGATGATATCATTTGCAAAGACTGTTGGATTCATCTTTGATGATACAATGGAAGAGGTTCCGATAGTAGTTCTAGACCATCATACTACACAGCAGTTCAATTCACTCTTCGAAGACCTTCTGGATGGTCAACTATTGAGAACTTACAAGCTTGATGAAGTAAAGAAGTTCCCAACAACTAGTTGTGCGAACGAGAGAATTGCTAGTAAGCATGGAGAAGAGTTCAAACTAGAAGAACTCGCATCAGAAATTGCCTCATGTGGTCTTGAAGAAGGTCGTGTGTACAAAGCTATCATGGATGCTTTGGAGAATGAATTCCTTGTTACAACGGATGATTCACCATTTGCAACCGAATTACTTCGGGCTCCAGATACAATTTCAGACGAGAGCTGAGAAAAGAAATAGCAAGGTGAGAGGTTAGTCCTCTCACCATATGTTGCTAACTGTAGAATCGTCTTACTGCAACATAACCAACTAGGAGAACAACTGCAGCAACACCAGAGAATAGAAGTATATCGTTCATTGGTATTTGGGAAGTTGTGGAACCAGTTGTCGTTGTTGTCGTTGTCGTCGTGCTTGTTGTGCTTGTTGTGGTAGTCGTTGTGGGGACATTCCATCCAGCGAGCATTGCAACTAGCCACCAGAATGCGTAACCTTTCTGATCACAACTTGTGTATGTGGTATGACCTGCCTCATTTCCAATAAAATCGGGGTGTTCTGAAGGAACCTGAACAGTTCCATCACCAGGATCATGAGCATATGTGTTTTGAACCCCATTACTCCAAACATCAAGATCTGCAAAATCGAACAGGACCTTATCGTTGTCAATGCAATATTGTCGTATCATCTCATTATTGACCCATCGATTATATCCTGAGCTTCCAGTAGCTTGAGCATTACCTGTCATATAGACGAATGTAATTCCTGGGTTGGCTGTTTCAAGTGCAGTCATCGTATCCAAGTATTCTTGAATTCCTGCTGCATCATAACCATCAACCTGAGTACACCAAGACCATAGAGAAACTGTGATACCCGGATTGTCATCAAGTGTGTTTTGAGTAATATCTGTGGCACCCTCACCTTCCCAATAGTAGTTCGGTGTAATGTAAGTATGAGGAGAATTTCCATCATAGATACAGAGTGCACCTGTATCTGTTGGTAGAACTAAACTCGTTCTAGATACATCAAATGTTGCATTAGCAGATTCAATCTGCGATAATCCTGTAGTTATCTGCCCTCCATGACTTGTATGAGCATAATGGATCTTTACATCATCCTGAGCAGCTTCTATGTATTCAGATGGAATAGCATTGAGGTCGATACAGGTATGATCAATAATCAAACCACCAGTCCATTGTGCTGGAGCGAATGTAGTATCCTCTATAGCATTAGATGCAGATACTAGATTCAACGAAAGCAGAAATGTAATGGTAATTACTGTAAGTAGAAATACGCGGCGTGACATATTTTCAACTCCTAACCTAATCAGTCTGAAATATTAGTGCTCAAATGCTTTTCTCTTGAGAATTTAGATTTCTTTTCAATATTTATCTAAAAAATAAAAGGAGTGTGTAACGACAACACTTATATCAAAATTAACCATTGTTAAGTTATTAATATTTTTGGAGAAATTAATAATGGAAGACATGATTAAAATGTTAGCAGATGCTCCTGAGGAGCAAAAGCTTCAGATGATTACTGAACGAGTGAAGATGATTGCTGGCCAACCTGATGAACAGAGAGTTCAGTCTGTGAAAGGTTTGGTAATTGCAATTTCCAAGCTTGATGATAAGAAGAAAGGTCCATTCCATGGTACACGTATCAAAGCCATAATGAGCCTCTCGCCCGAAGAGAGAATGGCGTTGATGGTTGCACGAGCAAAAGCTGTTTCCGAGCTTTCTGAAGATGTCGATAAGGAAGACACAAAGTATGTTTTTCAAACGGTGAAAAACTATCCTGAAGAGGCTCAGAAGGCATTCATGGCAGCCCTCAAGACTGCTTTCGAAACTGCTGGTGTGCCGGTCCCAACCATGGCATAATTTTAGTAAAAGAAACTCGTTTGTACTCTGACAGATCCGTTTGTGAATCTGGCAGAGTGCACTTTTTCTTAGATATTTCATAAGTGGGGTTAAGATTTTGATAGACGGATTAGTAAAACGTTACAAATCAATACTGATGATTGGAATGCTGATAGTAGTAATTTCATTCTTCATTGGAATTTTGAGATTATTCAATCAAGTTACATTAGAAAGCATAGTAGACACTGCATCTGCAGCATACCTATCTGCGGCCGCAATTGAAGCAGTTCTGCATGCGTACGCAGAAATTGTGCCATTATACGGATTAGGTATTTTAAAACTTGGAATAGGATTTGCAATTGTCACAATTGTAATCAATCTTCGAACAACTGGTGAAAACGCACGTGCAAGTTTAACGAAAATTAATTTGCAGCCGCCAGAGATGAAACCACCTCTCTTTGCTCGGATTTTTGCGAAAATACTCGTTCTGGGAATACTTATCGAAACTTTTGCAGTGTTCGTCACAATGGGATGGATGGCGGCAGAAGTTGCAATAATTGACCCAAGTTTAGCTCATATCTTTGAGATATTTGCTGAGCCAATTGAGGGTCTAGGTGTTTCACTATTGATTGGTGGTATTGCCCTCGGACTCGCTACAATAGTTCTAAATCTAAGTACACAAGCGATTAGTCTACCAGGTAGACTTGTGCAGATGGCAACAGGTAAGGAAGCCACACAGGAGAATGTCAAACAGTTCTTCCCAAGGTGGAACCTCATGCTTACCTACGTAGGTATGATCATCACAGCAACCGGGTTGATTCCACTTGCCTTCATTCGACTCGTCGTGGATATCCCAACTCCAACATGGGAAAATTGGATGTTTATTGGAATTGGAATAATGTTATTCTCAATTTCATACTGGCTCCTAATTATCATCAAATGGTTGAGAGCGCAGAGAATTAACTTGGGACAAGCTGTAGCAGAATCAACTGGCATAGATGTTCCAGCGGTTGAAGCGCCGCTTACAATTACAAAGCTGGCTCCCATCTTAGCTATTGTGGGACTACTTTGGATGATTGTTTTTGCTGGCCTTGGTCTGCTCTTTTCAGCAGGGATGGTTGGCTCTTTCGGTCCTCTAGTGAGACCAGGAAAAGCTATTGGAATGGCAACTATCTTCATGGGAATAGGTCTAGCTTTGTTAACGATTGTTGTCAATCTAAGACTGACCTCATTTATGCTCCCAGGATCATTTTCCAAGATTGTAAGTGCGATAAAGGGAGAGAAGGTTGAAGGTGCACTAGGTTTTGCTACTAAAAATCCATTGTCACTTGCCCCGAAGAAACTCTTTGGTGGTATGTTACTCGGTGCAGTTATCGCAGCAATGGGTACCTTTCCATTAGCATGGATTAGAATCGCAATTCCAGACCTGTTCTTAATTGCAGAACGAATGATTGGAACAACTGTTGCTCTAGGAATTGGAATGATCTTCTTCTTCATCGGCCTCTTCTTTGGTACAATTGGGACCTTTGTAAGTGGGCGTAAAACTATGATCAGTGAAGGAGTAGAAACCTGTGTCTACTTTGTATCTGAGAAACAGAACAAATAGATGAAACCTCTAGGGTGGTGACCACTTGGTCACTACCACTCTTTTCTTTTAACAAGACATAAGACTGTAAAAATAAGTGGACTTGATGGACATACAACTTGTGGAGTAAGCTAGGTCAAATGGACGAACAAAAAATATGGCTTTCGATCTTTGCTACGATAATCATCGTTGCCTCTGTTGTGATAATATTCAATCCAGGTGGAATTGAAGGAGTCATAAGAGACGGGTATAGGTTGTTGTCAATCTTTTTCGGTATGCTTGCAGGAATAGCTTTGGGTGAAGTCTTCAAAATCAGGAGTAATCGGAAGACTGGAAGAGCATTGCTTTCTGATCTGCTTGAGGAATTAAAAGTGAACGTTGAAGCACTCAAAACAGATATGCCTCTTCGAAAAGGGTTCTGGATTCTAGGTATAAGATCGGGTCGTGCAGAGTATATCCCAGATGATCAGAGGAGAATGCTTTGGGAGATTTACTCAAGAATCACTCACTATAATGATGATATTGGAATGATTCATAGAAAGATGATTGTAGAGGGAAAGGATTCAATATTCCTAGAAATGCGAGAAGAGATAGAACGGTTTAGAAAGGAAATAAACACAAAAATTGTTGAATTCCTAGAGCTATATTCGTGAATGATTCAGCAGGAGAGCGCATTTGTGTTTGTTTCATGTTCAATACTTGGCGGGATTAGATCATCCTCCTCACCGGAGAAAGTCCTAGCTAACATGATTCGGTCTCTTGTTCATGTGAAAAATGCAGGATATGATACCATTGAGCTCTGGTACAGCAATCAACCGGACTGGGTAAGAGATACGATACAAGAAGCTCTTGATGACCTTTCACTTCAAGCATATTCAATACATTTACCAAAATTC
>Ga0114923_10000113_pt1 | contig 62582 bp, 65 predicted proteins | sample SumtaG_FD_89578 | JGI IMG/M metagenome (GOLD analysis project Ga0114923, IMG submission 89578) | Deep subsurface microbial communities from Indian Ocean to uncover new lineages of life (NeLLi) - Sumatra_00157 metaG | ecosystem: Environmental > Aquatic > Marine > Oceanic > Sediment | place: near... | reverse complement strand
GAGTCAAGAGCAAAAGTTGGAGAGAAATTTAGTGTCTGGAGAGCAAAAAATGCAGGTTGTTATGCAGGATGGCATCTTTTAGATGATTAATAAATTTAAATTTTATCTCCGAATTCTTTAAAAACATCTCAAACTATTTTTAATCATCGCAGGTTATTTTCAAATGTTTTATATAAAAAAATTAGTGATGCATGGTTTCAAGAGTTTTGTAAAAAAAACAGAGATACCTTTTACTCCAGAAATAAATGTTGTTCTTGGACCAAATGGTTCTGGAAAAAGTAATATTTCAGATGCATTATGTTTTGTTTTGGGTAGGTCGAGTACAAAATCAATGAGAGCCAATAAAACAAAAAATTTAATTTTTATAGGGACAAAAGTAGCATCTCCTTCAAAAGAAGCAATGGTTGAAATAATCTTTGATAATTCTAACAGAGTATTTTCAATAGACAAAGATGAAATTTCATTAAAAAGAATTATAAAGAAAAATTCTCAGAGCATTTACAAAATTAATAATGAAAAAAAGACCAGGCAGGAAATTTTAACTTTGCTTGCTCAAGCAGGAATAGACCCTTATGGATTCAATATAATATTACAGGGAGAAATTCAAAATTTTGTAAGAATGCACACAGATGAAAGAAGAAAGGTTATTGAAGAAGTTTCAGGAATTTCCATATATGAATCAAGAAAACAGAAATCTTTGAGAGAATTGGAAAAAATAGATATGAAATTAAAAGAAATTTCAGCAATATTAAGAGAAAGGACTAGTTACCTTAATAATCTGGAAAAAGAGAGGCAACAAGCATTAAGATTCAAAAAACTTGAGAAAGATTCAAAAAAATGTAAAGCGAGCTTAATTTACCATAATTTAAGGAAAAAGAAAAAAGAGCAAGAAAAAGTAAATTCTGAAATTTCTAAAAAGAATGAAGAAATAGATAAAATAAATAAAATAATCAGACATATTGAAATAAATATAAATAATTTTGAATCAGAAAGCAACTCCATAAATTTAACCATAAAAAAATCTACTGGATTGGAACAGGAAAAACTTAATAGAGAAATAGCAAATATAAGAGCAGAACTTGCAGGTACAAATGTAAATTTTGAAAATTACAAAAGAAAACTTTCTGAAATTTTAAATCAAAAACAAGAAACTCAGAAGATAATAAACGATGATGGGTTTTCAATAAAAAAACTCAGAAAAGAAACTCCAAGTATCTCTCAAAAACAAGAAGAAATTGAATTAAAACAGCAAGAACTAGAAAACTTGGAGAGAAAAAGAAAAAAATTTTATACAATTAAATCAGAATTAAAGTCAATTAAAGAAAAATTCCACGATAAAAAATCTTTTTTTCAGAGTTTAATTGATGAATCTGAATTTTTGATTAAGCAGACAGAAGCTCTTTATATAGAATTATTTGATAAAAAAACAGATGTAAATAAGTTAAATACATTGAAAATTTCTTTAAAGCAAAAACAGGAAATCATAGAAAAATTATCTAAAAAAGAAATAGATTTAGAGAAGATTTCTTATGCTAATGAATCTGAAATTGAGAGACAGAATAAATTAATGCAAAAAATTTCTAGAATAGACATTTGTCCTATTTGTCAAAATAAAATAACAAAAGAACATATAGAGTCAATAAATAGAGAAACAATTCCAAGAATTACTTTATTAAGAGAGGAAATAAAAAAATCAGATAAAGAATTAGGTCAAATATACAAGAACAAAAAAATATTAAAGCAAGACATTGAACAAATGACATCGGAAATATCAAAAAGAGAATCAGATTTGATTAAAATCTCAAACATCAATGAAAAACAAAATCAAATTAAAAATTTGCGCCAAAAAATAGAGAATTCTAAGAATGAACTTGTAGAATTGGAAAAAAAGCAGAATACTCTTGAAAAACAATTTAGAGAAGACTCAAATATAGAACACAAATATGAAACAGTTAGAATGGAAATTCAGGAAATCTCTTTAAGAAATAAAAAAAACATAAATTCAGAGATATCTTTTAAAGAAAGAGAGCTTGAGCGTTCAAAAATTTCATTAAAACAATTTTTAAGAGAAGAAGAAGATTTGAATGAAGAAATTACTGAAACTAGAAAGCATATTAAACAAAAAGAAGAAATTCTTGAGAAAAAAAAGGAGCAGGAAAGAGAATTAAGCAAAAGATTCCACAAATTAATTTCTGAGAGAGATGAGTTACAAAATAAGATTAGAATGAATCAATCAAAGCTTTTAACAGAAAAAAACACTATTCATAATATAGAACAAGCCATAAATGAGTTCAAAATAGAAAGAGCAAGAATAGATGCAGAATTTCAAAATTTAGAAATTGAAATGCGTGAATTTAAAAATATAGAAATAATAAAGGTAAGTGAAGAAGTTCTTATGAAAAGGTTGAATAAAATTGAGGAAATACTTTCAAGAATAGGTTCCTCTGTTAATTTGCGCTCCTTGGAAGTTTATGATTCTGTGAAAAAAGAATATGATTCAATAAAAGAAAAAGCAGAGACCATTTTAAAAGAAAAAGAGAGTGTTTTTAAGATAATACATGAAATTGATATCAAAAAGAAAAAGACCTTTCTTAAAACATTGTATGAATTAAATGAGATTTTCTCGGAAAATTTTTCTAAATTAAACACAAAGGGCAAAGTTTCATTAGAATTGGAAAACAGGAAAAATCCTTTTGTAGGAGGAGTTAATATTTTAGTAAAAATAGGACATGGAAAATATTTTGATGTAAAATCTCTTTCAGGAGGAGAGCAAACCCTTGTTGCTCTTTCATTAATCTTTGCAATTCAGGAACTTAAACCATATCCTTTTTACATACTTGATGAAATTGATGCAGCACTTGACAAAAAGAATTCTGAGAGACTCTCAGGTCTTCTTAAGAAATATATGAAAAGGGGGCAATATATTGTAATAACCCATAATGATGAAATTATTACAAGTGCAACAAATATTTATGGAGTAAGCATGCATGACGGGATTAGTAAGATAATTAGTTTAGAAGTTTGATGATTTATGGTTAATTTATTGAAAATTAAATTGTGCTCGTAACTCGCAATTATGATTAAAACAACTAAAAAGGATGTGAATATGGAACCTTCAAGTTTGAATGATTAATATAATTTAATATGGCTAATTTTTAATTTATCAAAATTTATATCAAGACCTGATAATTTGAAGCATAGAAATCTCTAAGTTTTTCGCAAAGAATTGCCAATTTTAAAGCATCTTTATTTTCATAAAATCTTTTTGGATTTTGCTTTAGTGAGTCAAGTTGTCTTAAGGTATTTTTAAATCCATATATTGTATTCTTCAAATCTTGCTGTGAATTATTTAATGTATTATAACCAGCTAGTTCAACAATTTTACGCAGGTTTTTTACAAAATAAGGTTCTCCATTAACAATAGAAGTTAATCCTCTTACAATTTTTCTAAAGAAGTTTTTTGTATCATCAAAGTATACTTTAGAATTTTCACTAAAATCTGTTTTTTTATTTCTAATTGAATGAGACATAAAATTGAAAAGAACTTCATATTCAAATTTTTCTATATCATACATAATTTTTTGAGGTATTTTAGGATATTTAAGTTTTATGCTATTTCACTAAATATTTAAACTTCCGTGTCTCTTTTTAGTAATGGACAAAAGACAATTATTGCAAAGCTTAAAACAAAAAGGTTTTTCAAAGGAAATTCTTCATGCTTTTTTCAAGGTTAAAAGAGAAAATTTTATTCCAATAAAAACAAGAAATTATGCTTATGAAGATATGGCTTTAGCTATCTCAAAAGGGCAAACAATTTCTCAGCCATATACTATTGCTTTGATGCTGTCTTTACTTAAATTAAAACCAGGACAAAAAGTGCTGGAGATTGGTTCTGGTTCTGGTTATGTTTTAGCTTTAATATCAGAAATAACTCATAATAGAGTTTTTGGAATAGAAAGAATAAAAGAACTTGCAACAAAATCAAGAAAAAATTTGAAAGATTACCCAAATATTAAAGTTTATTGCAAAGATGGTTCTAAAGGGCTTGAAGAAAAAGCTCCATTTGACAGAATTTTGATAAGTGCTGCATGTGAAAAACTGCCAAAATTACTTGTTTCTCAATTACAAAACAATGGAAGAATTGTTGCTCCTCTTGGAACAAGACAAGGGCAATCTTTAATTGCTTTTAAAAAAGTAAAGAATAAATTAAAAATAAAAAAAGAAATTCCGGGATTTGTTTTTGTGCCATTTATTTCAGATGATTAATTAGAAATCTAACTTACTTAAAAAAACATCTTAATGTAATTCTTTGTTATTTAACTATCTCCACAGTATAAATTTGTTATTTTTTCAGAAAGACTTAACAATTTCTTAGAATCTTCGCTATTATAAAATTCCTGAGGATTTTGTCTTAATTGACTTAATTGTTCCCTTTTTGCTTTAAATCCTTTAATCATATTTCGAACATCTTTTTGAGAGGCATTTTTTGAATTATAACCTGCCAATTCAATAATTTCAGAAAGTTTTTGTCCTCCTTTTTTGAAATGATAATATCCTTCAGTGGGTTTGTCAAGTACAGATTCTAATCCTTTTATTACATCACTAAAAAACTCTTTTGCATCATCAAGATATATTAAAGCAGTTTCACTAAAATCAGTTCTTCTGTGTGTGATTGCATAAACTATACTATTGAAAATTAACTCATACCCAAATTTTTCTGCACTATTCATATTTATATATAAAATAAAGAATATTTAAGTTTATCAGTGGTATAGAATAATAAAAAAAGAAAACACCTCTTTTTTGATAAAAGAAAGTTAAAAAAATAAAAATAAAAAATTAAAAGGAATTTTAGTAATAACTTTCTCCGAATTCTTCAGATGTTTTTTCAGGTTTCTTTCCAATCAAAACGATTAACACAACTAACAATACTAAAAAGATTATTGCTAGAACAACTGTCAATATAACAATTGGACTTGTGATTACACTACCAGTACCAGTAAATTGAACTGTTCCGACAATATTGTCTCCAGAAAGTACATTAACACTAAAATCATATTCTTGTGCATTTGGACTTACTGTAACAGTTTTACTTGAACTAGCTGGAATAACAACAATAGTTTCACTAACACTTGCTGGTGATTCTACAACAATTTTGAAAACCTTAACATTATCTGTTGGGTTCAAAATAATCAAGTCATTACCTGATTTTATTACAGTTTCTGCAAGTGGGTTATTGATAGCTATTTGCATTACCTTACTTATAGTTAAATCTTCATTTACTACTTCTACTTCAAGTGTGTAAATTCCAGATTCAGCATTGTGTGGAACTTCTAAATAAACTCTTCCACGTAAAGTGTCAGTGTCATCATCATCTGCAGGATCTTCTATGGCAACCATGTCACCAAGATAAACTGTTTTTTCAAGTTCTAATGCAGGAAGTCTTAAAGTTACATAAACATCTTCTAAGTCATTATAACCAGTGTTTTTCAAAACAATATCTACTGGGAAAGATTCGCCAGCTTCAACAGAATCACTAACAATAACTGATTTAAAATCTACATCATATGTAGGTCTTTGAACTTTTAAAGTAATTTCATTAAGTTCTGTTTCGTATTCTTTACCATCTAATTCAATGTTAAGAGTTACAGTACCATTAACTTCATCTCTAAGTTCAGAAGGAATTTTAAGAGTCAAAACTTTTCTATATTTAGAACCATTTTCAACATCAAAAGATTCACTTATAGCATTAATATCTACTTTGTCACCTTCAATTTCTGCTTCAACTGTAACATCAGAATCGTCATTAATAGCTGTGAAATAAACTTTTAAAGTAATTGTTTCACCAGCAAGAACACTAATATCATTTGTATCAGCTTCTATTCCATTAATAGTAACACCAGTAATATTTGCTAAGCCACCAACAGATGTATAAGCACTAACTGTGCTAACTAAAAGTAAAATGCTTGCAATCATCAAAAAAGAAACCAAAATATTTTTGGCATTCATTTTATAATTTTTATACATTTAATTGCAGAAAAACTTGGTTTTCTGTAAATTTACAAACAGAAAAACTCTTTATAAACTTTATGGTGACAACACTTAAAAGTAATTTTATAGTACTAAAAGATTAACTGTGTGTCAATAACACAGAGTGACGTGATTTCACTGCTTATTACTATTAACTTTTGCTCTAAAATAAAAGAAAAAAGAAGGATAAATATCCTTCTAAAAGCTTAACAATTTGATTTTTGTATCTGTTGTTGCAAAGTTTCTCGCAACAATTGTTTGACACATTGCTTCTTCTGCAGCTTTGATTATTGAACTAGTCACAGTTCCATCAATTACCAGTATTATAGAGGTTTTTCCTACTTTTCTTAAAGCACTATTTAAACTTCTAACTGAAACTTTCTTAATTTCATTTAGATTTTCGTCTAAAAGAATCGCTTTTCCTGTCCCCTGATTCTGATTAAAAAGTTCTTTGAGTTTTTCCGTATCTTTTTCATCTAATTCTTTTTTTTCTTCAGAAATTTGTTTGAATTCTGTTGGTTTTGCCCCAGAATTTTCTGAGAATCTTTCTTTATAAAAAAATTCTGCTATTAGGAGTTTCTTCCTCAAATTCATTAAGATTTCTTTTCCAGTTAACTCTTCAACTTCTTTGCCGTCAGGAGCAGTTACAACATATTTTACATTAGCATTGTCAACAACATTTTTTACAATTAATTTCCCACCACGGTCTCCATCAACAAACAAAATTATATCTTTTTCTTTGCTTAATTCTCTAATTTCTTCTGGGAGTTTTGTTCCGTTCATTGCTATAACATTATTGACCCCATTTCTAACCAAATTAAGAACATCTGCTCTTCCTTCAACAACAATAATTTCTTTTCCTGAAAGGTCTCCGCAAGGCAGTTTACTTCCCCCATATTCTTTGATTTTCGCAATTTTAGAAGCATCTTTTATTTCATTAGAAATTTCTCTGGAATCTGTTGAACCTTTAATTTCTGTCATTAATTTTTTGGCTCTTTCAATGATATAATCTCTTTTGCTTCCCCTGACATCCTCAATTCTTTCTACTTCTATTTGTGAGTCACAAGGACCTATCCTTTCTATTGTTTCAATTGCTGCGGCAATTAATGTAGTTTCTGACTGATCTAATGCTGTAGGAATTTTTATTGTACCATTAGTTCTTTTGTCTTTTTTTTGAAGTTCTACTTCAATTCTACCTATTTTGCCTTCTTTTTGCAATTCTCTCATTTCTAAATCAGCACCAAGCAAACCCTCTGTTTGCCCGAATATAGCCCCGATTACATCAGGCTTTTCTAAAGCACCTTCAGCTGAAAAATCCGCATGTATCATGTATTTTATTGATACAGGACTTATTTTTGCCATTTTTGATTTTATATTTATTTAATTTATAGAAAAATATCAATTATACTACCAACTTTCTAAAATAAAACTCACTAATATCTAATGGTTTTATCTATCAGCATGATTAATGTGAAAGTGATTGTGAATATCTAATGTAATAATTTCAATGATATTTCTCTAATGATTATTTTAGTTAGAATGTGTTTTTAAAGTTTTGGATTAATGTCTGGCAAGTTTTGAATATTTTTCAATGTAAAGACCTATCTCAATAATTGCTTCTTTATCAGATTTAATTCCCCTATCAACTGTTTCCCAAATTTTAAAACCAAGTATAGAACCTGCTTTTTTTTCTAATAATCCTTGTGCTTTTTCTTCAGATCTGGCAGAAATAGTAGCAAATAAGTAAGCACAAGAACTGGTCTCAAAATCCACACGATAAATTTTATTATTCATTTAAAATAAATTTAATCTAAACTTAAAAAGATAATTATAGTATAATGATTATTACTCAACATTCAGTTCTCTTTTCAAAATAAAATATTCTTTAAGTTTTCCAAGTTTTTCATATAATTCTAAAATCTTTTTTTTGATTTCCTTTTTTTCAACATCACTAGTATGCATTTCTAAAAGTTTTTCGTAAATTTTTAAAGCATGATTCCTTCTTTTTTCCTTCTCATAAACTTCTGCCTGTCTTTTATAAAAATCTTTAATAGCAAAATAAATATCTTGCTTTTCCATTTCATTTGCCTGATTTAATGCTTTATGCATTGCCTCATCAGCCCTGTCAAAAAACCCCATTTTGATGTACAATTCTGTTTCTTTAATGTAATTTTTAATTTTCTCAGAAAAAGCTATGGAAATTATGGCAAGTTTGTCAAACATTTTAGCAGAATCAACAAGCATATTTACTCTTTCATAAATTTCTGCTAATTTTGAATAAAGAAATTTCTGCAAATGAAAATCAAGATGATGCTCTGTTTTCAAAAAGTTTGTTAAAAAATCCAGCTGAACAAAATCTCCTTTTCCAGCAAGTTTTTCCTCAATTTCATGCTTTGATATATTTTTGTGTAGCATTTTTGTGAAGGTGCAACAAAATAAAGAACAAGAAGTATTTAAGAATTATTGAACTAAAGTTCTTTTTGTCTTACATATTGACCAAGATAATTAACAATACCTATAGCTCCTATACCTTCATCTTCAAACAAAGGCAATCTTTTACTTATAACTTCCAAAGCCCTTGCTCCATTTTTTATTTCTCTATGCATTTCTTCAAATTCTAAGCAATATTTTTTTAACATTTTTCTGCAAGCGTATATAATTTACATGTTTTATCTGGGATTTGTATTATTAAACCCTTTTTTTCTGCCTTGTTGATTGCAATAATTACTTCCTTTTGACTTAGATGTTTTTCTAATCCATGATTTACCAAATTTATTCTTCTTGTCTTTCTAATTAATCTAGGAAGACTAAGATATTTCCTATTTCCCAATGCTTCTATGACATATTCTGTATTTCTTTTTGATTTAAAATTAAACATTTTGATATTTTAGAGAAATTTAATTAAAAAATTATTTCTTTTTAAGAATTTCTATACAAACACCTGCAGCTACTGTTTTTCCAGCATCTCTTACTGCAAATCTTGACATAAAAGGGTTATCTTTTTGTGTTTCTAAAGCTAAGTTTCCCTGTGGTTTGATTTTTACTTTAGCAACATCTCCATTTTTTAAAAAATCAGGATTTTGTTTGATTACTTCTCCTGTTTTTGGGTCAATTTGTTCTAAAAGTTCAATAAATTGACAAGGAACTTGAGCTGTATGAATATGAAATACAGGAGTATATCCTTTAGCTAATACAGTTGGATGATTAATAACTGCGATTTGTGCAATAAACTCTTCTACAACTGGAATTGGTTGTGTAGCATCACAAATAACATCTCCTCTTGCAAGGTCTTTTTTTCCTACTCCTCTAATGTTTATTCCAACATTATCACCTGCTAATGCTTCAGGAAGATTTTCGTGGTGCATTTCTATTGTTTTTACTTCTCCTTCAATACCTTCACCTGTTCTTCCAGGAAGAACTTTTACTTTTTGCCCCATTTTCATAATTCCTGTTTCAATTTTTCCTACTGGAACTGTTCCAATACCAGTGATATCATAAACATCTTGTACAGGCATTCTCATTGGAAGGTTTGTTGGTAATTCAGGAGTTGGAAACAAATCAAATTGCTCCATGATTGTTGGTCCTTTATACCATGACATATTTTCAGATTTTTTAGCAACATTATCTCCTTTTAATCCAGAACAAGCAATAAAATTAACTTTTGCAACATCTATTCCAACAGTTTTAATTAATTCAGAAACATCATCTTTAACTTTATTGAATTTTTCTTCATTGTATTCAACTGAATCCATTTTGTTTATAGCAACACATAAGTTAGTAACACCCATTGTTCTTAATAACCATAAATGTTCTTTTGTTTGTGGTTGCACTCCTGCAGGTGCTGCAATAACTAAGAAAGCAGAATCAGCTTGTGAAGCACCAGTAATCATATTTTTTACAAAGTCTCTGTGTCCAGGAGCATCAATAATTGTAATTTGGAATTTTTGAGTCATAATTTTCTTATAAGCTAAGTCAATTGTAACTCCTCTTTCTCTTTCCTCTTTAATTTTATCCATAACATAAGCAAATTCAAATCCAACTTTACCGTGCTTTTCAGCTTCTTCTCTAAGTTTTTTCATCTCTTGCTCTGGAACAAGACCAGACTGGAATAAAAGTTGTCCAACTATAGTTGACTTTCCAGCGTCGACATGTCCAACGAACACAACATTCATATTTGGTTTTTCTTTTGCCATATTAATGTAAAATTTTCGTAGAAAATTTAATACTAATTTAATAAAAATTTAGATTTATAAATCTTTCTCTTTGATTTTTGATTTGCTACTTTATTGATTTTCACTCAACCCCTTCGTGCAAATTTGTAAACAAGTTTGTGCGCACAAAAAAGAAAACTAATTTATTGGTTTTCTGCCAACCCTTTCCTACCCCTTATCTTCTTAATGACTTCTGCCTGTATGCTTGCTGGCACCTTTTCAAATTCCTGTTCTAATATAGAGGAAGTTCCCCTGCCTTGTGTTGCAGACCTCAAATCATTGCTCCACCCAATCATTTCTGCTACAGGAAGCTTTGCTGTCATCTTAGCAGTGCTTCCTTCCTGCTTTACTTCAATTATCTGTCCTCTTTTTCCTCCAACTAACTTAGTTATTCCTCCTAAGAATCTATCAGGTATTTCAATAACATGTATTTGTAATGGTTCAAAAAGTGATGCATTAGCTTTTTTCATTGCTTCAACAACTGCTTCTCTTACAGCAGGATAAACTTGTGCTGGTCCACGATGAATAGCATCTTCGTGAAGTTTTATATCAACTAATGAAACTTTTACTTTCATGCACGGCTCACGGGCTAATGGTCCTTGGTTCATAACCATCTCAAAAGCATCTAATACCATTTCAATAACTTCTCCTATATGAACTTCCCCACGAGTTTCATCCAGAAAAACATTTCCCTTATAAATATCTCTAATATTTCTAATTGTATCACCAGCCCATCCAAGTTCAGAGAATTTCTCAGCGACATCTTTATTTTTCTTTTTGACTCTTCCTTCTCTTAAGTCACCACTTTTGATTGCTTCATAAACATTATCTTCTAAAGGAGCAACTTCCATGAAAAAACTATTGTGCTTGTTTGGACTCCTTCCTTCTATTTCTGGAGATTCTTTATTTACTGTTTCTCTGTAAACAATAATTGGGGCAGAAGTTTTAACATCTAAACCTTTTTCAGTTTTGATTCTGTTTTCTATTATTTCTAAATGCAATTCACCCATCCCAGACATCAAACTTTCACCTGTTTGTTCATTTATTTCTATTTTAATAGAAGGGTCTTCTTTTGCAACCTGTTTCAAAACTTCTACTAATTTGGGTAAATCCGCTGCTTTTTTGGCTTCAATGGATTTTGTAACAACAGGTTCAAACAAATGCTTAATAGACTCAAATGCTTCCATGGGTTTTTTGCTAATAGTTTCTCCTGTAAAAACATCTTTTAATCCTACTATTCCAATAATATTCCCTGCACTAACTTCATCTACAATAATTCTTTGAGCTCCTTTATAAACAGAAACTTGCTGAATTCTAACATTCCTTTTTGCAAGATTCATATATGCATCATCACCTTGTTTGATTGTCCCGGAAAATAATCTTCCGGCAGCAACTTCTCCAGCATGTTTGTCTACTACAATTTTAATAGGCACAAAAACAGGTTCACCTTTAGCATCACAATTAATTAAATCTTTTCCAACATCAGAATTAATTTCTCCATGCCAAATTTTCGGAATACGATATTTTTGGGCATCAACTGGATTAGGATGATGTTTAATAGACATTTCTAAAACAACCTCGTGGAGGGGTGCTTTTTTAGCCAATTCTTTTACTTTCTCTTGGATTTCTTCATCACGACCTTGATAGGCTTCAATGATATCCTTAAATGTAATACCTTTTTCTTTCATATATGGAAAACTTAAAGCCCAGTTGTTAGATGCTGAACCAAATGCAACACTTCCATCACCAACTCCAACCTTCCATTTTTCCTTGTAACCTTCAGGAGCAATATCTTCAATTAGCTGATTTACATGTTCAATAATAGAAATAAACTTTTTCTCCATTTCTTTTGGTGTTAATTTTACTTCTTTGATTAATCTATCAACTTTATTTATGAATAAAACTGGTTTCACTAATTCTTTTAAGGCTTGTCTCAATACTGTTTCTGTTTGGGGCATAACTCCTTCTACAGCACAGCATAAAGCAATGCATCCATCAACAGCTCTCATTGCTCTTGTGACATCTCCTCCAAAATCAATATGTCCTGGCGTATCAATTAAATTAATCAAATGGTCTTCTCCAGAAATTTTATGAACCATACTTACAGAAGCAGAATCAATTGTGATGCCTCTTGAACTTTCATCTTCATGAAAATCCAAAGCAAGCTGTTTTCCTGCAAGTTCCTTTGACATCATACCTGCTCCGGCAAGTAAATTATCACTAAAGGTAGTTTTACCGTGGTCAATATGCGCAACTATTGCAATATTTCTAATTTTATCCTGCTGATGCATTAATTTTGTAATTTCTTTTGTTTTATCGTCTGCCATTTTAATGATAATTAATTACTTCAATTTCTGAAATTTGATTATAATGTCTTGGAATCCCAAAAGACAAGAAAATCACCCTATCTGCCATCCAATCAGTTAGAGGTGTTATCCTTTCTTCGTAACTGACTATAATTTCCTTTCCAATTTGTTTTTTTATATCTTTCGGAATTTTGCTGTATTTAATTCTGTTATAAAATTTTGTTCCATTTACTTTTATCTCTAAATCCCGAAAAATTAATCCAATTCTTTTAACTGCTTCCAATTTTCCTATTTTTTTTATCATTTTAATAACTAGAATAATTAATTCTCGAGAAAATACTTTATAAAGATTTTGCAGAGATTAAGGACCAGAAAGCTCTTCTTCTAAATCACCCATGCTACCTGGTTCATCAAGATCTATTCTTCTATTGTTCTCAAGAGATGGGTGAAAAATTAATTCTTCATTTTTTCCATTTTTTTCTTTTAATACTTTCAAAGTCTTGTCATAAGGTAATCCGGTGTAGTTATTTTTACTTATCTCGTATTTATCTTTACTCATCTCAAATCCATTATTAACTTATATTTAAATTTTATTGAGAACCAGTATAATGTTTGAGATTATTTTTCTGAATAATTACCTCGCTGAATCTGCCTGCTTTTCAGATTCATTCTTTTTTTTCATTGCAAAGCTTTCACCATTTTTTTCAAAAGCTAAAATTATTTCTTCTGCCAATGCCTGAGCAAAATTTTTTTTCTTATTAAAGGCTTTATCAGATGCTCCATGAACAATCCATTTTACAGTTAAATTGACTCTTCTTAACGGAGAAACATCAACTGCCTGAGGATACCTTGCTCCACCATACTCAATAACAGTTATTTCATCTCTTGGTGCAGAATTTTCAATCGCCCTAACAAAAACTCCAACAGGATTCTTTTGTGTTTTATTTTCTATAATCTTAAATGCATTCAAAACAATTTTCATATTTTTTGAATATTTTCCTGTAGACCTCCCTACAGTAATCTTGTGTTTTTTCCCGCGATGTCCTGCTACAGAAACTTTATTCATTAATCTTTCAACAATATTAACTTTGGTACTTCCAAACTTTCTAACATGTCTTCCCTGACTTTTTAATATTAATTTTGGTTCTAAATTTATAACCGTCTTTAATCCAGGGTCTTCTACATTTATTTCACTTAAATCATATAAATCAAATATTTTAAATGGTTTAATTTTTTGTTGTTTCATTTTCAACGCCTTCCTTTTTCTATTTTGCCGCTTACAAGTCTTGCTAAAGGCTGGTCATTTACTTTAATTAACTTAAATCTAACTCCAGGAATATCACCTTTACTTCTTCCTTGTTTTCCACCTATTCTTTCAATCATAACTTCATCGTGTTCATCAATAAATTTTTGTGCGAGATTACCAGGTATAAATGCAGTAACTTGCTTATTATTTTTTGTAAGTTGAACTCTGCAACATTTTCTCATAGCAGAATTTGGCTGTTTAGCTTCTTTTTGAACTTTTTGTAAAACAATACCTTTTGCTTGATTAGCTCCTTCTAATGGGTCTGACTTAGCATATAATCCTAGAGTTCTAACTTTATACTTCCTATCTTTCCATCTAAATTTGGTTCTATTCTTTATTTGTTTTTTAGCACTTTTTAATCCCATTTTTTTATTTTTTTAACTAAACCTCTCGTCCTCTTAGATGTTGCTTCAACTAATTCTGTTCCAATAATATACATTGCAGAAGAATAAAATGAAATTCTTCCCATCTTATTTAAATCTTCATTAGGTGAAAGACTGAGGGCATAACCTCCAATAGCAATAGCCAAAGCTAATCCTTTTGAGCCCTTGTATAATCTATCTAACAATCTACTTCTATTTTGATTAATTGTTTTATCCATAACATTTTATTAATAAAATTGCTTTATAAAATTTCTGTTATTCAAAATATTTATATAAACAAATTTGCTCTTGATTCTATGAGAATTTTAACAGAAAAAGAGGCTGAAGAGTTTTTAGAAAAAGAGGGTTTTGAGATTGTGAAAAGAGAATATATTGAAGAAGAATCTGAAATAAAAAAAGCCATAGATAAGATTGGTTTTCCTGCTGTTATTAAAGTTTCTGGGGGGAAAATTATTCATAAAAACAAACTTGGAGGAATTAAAATAGATATTAAGAATTATGAGCAGGCATTAAAAGCTTTTGTTGAAATTAAAAAAATCGCTGGTTTTGAAGGAGCTATGATTCAAAAACAAATTAAAGGAAAAGAATTTTTACTTGGAGTTAAAAAAACTCCTGAATTTAGTCATGTTATTGCATTCGGTGCAGGAGGAATATATACAGAGAAACTAAAAGATATAAGTTTCAGAGTTTGTCCTTTTGATAAAAATGAAGCAAAAAAAATGATTAGAGAGATTAAGATGGCTAAAAATTTAACAAATAAAAATGTAGATATGGTGGAAAAAAATTTAATTAAATTATGCCATTTAGTAAAAAAATATCCTAAAATAAAAGAGCTTGATATTAATCCTTTGATTGTCAATCCAAATAATGCAATTATTGTAGATGCTAGAATAGTTTTTGAATGAAATTAATTTTTATATTTCTAAATAAAACTTAAAACCAAAGCCAATAAAATAAAAAATAGCACGAACAAAATGGCTCTTTTCTTTGATATATGAAGAGTCCTTTTTGATATGAATTTAGTTATATTAAACAACAAATCTGTATTAAAAAGCCAAAATAAACCTATTACACTAAAAGAAACATAAGTGAATATTGCCGGCAAAGCTGTTTTACCTATAACTAATCCTCCCATAACAGCGTCGATAACTCCACCAAAATTAGTTCCAATAATATAAGGTATAACTTTTTTCAAATTTACAACTCTTGAAACAATTAAAGGAATAAGCAGTGCTATTGTTATGCTTGTAGATGTTAAAAAGAGAGCAATTACTAAACCTATGCAAAAAGAAAAATATTTTTTCCCCATATATTTGTTTATTTTTTTCTTAAGATAATCTTCTCTCCAAAGCCGAAGCATAAATTTAGGCATTTGCTTGAGACTGCAAATCAAGAGAACAAGTCCTGAAAGAGCAAGTAAATAAACTGGAATAAATTTTATCAAATTAATTAAAGGAAGAGTAATCATATCAACAAAACCAATCTTAAACGGCACTCCCAAACTAACAAAATAATTCCCTGCTTTTGAAAAGAAATTAAAAAAGTATTCAAGAAAAAACATAACAACAGCAATAGGAACAGCATACACAAGATTAGCCAATCCAATTTCAAATCCATGTCTAAAATCTCTTCTTTTTTTAGAGAATATAAACAATGCAACTAAAAGTGCTGTGATTGTTGTTCCAATTCTTGTACCAAGAACCATATAAATCAAAATTGCTGGTCCAATAACACCTGCAAAATTTAAAGCCACTAAAGTAGAAGTTGCTGCCCCACTTGATTGCATTACTAATGTTAAAAGCCAACCAATCCCAAAAGCATTTAATCCACTTATGTTATTTTGCGTTATTTTTGTCAGAACATCTCCCATCTCGCTAAATGAATGTCTAATTAATACTAAAGAAAATAAAAATAAGTAAAGAAATAATAAAAAACCTAAAAAATTCAGCACTCTTTTTTTTCCATCCAACTCTTTCATATTTTTTTGCCCTTTAATTTTTTATCACTAACTATTAATCCATCTTCTAATTCTATAAGTCTTGAAACATATTTTGTATGCCATGATTCATGAGTTACCATCACAATAGTTTGTCCATATTTTGTATTGAGCTCTTTTAAAACTTCTAAAACTTGTTTAGATGTTCTGGTATCAAGATTTGCACAAGGTTCATCTGCAAATAATATTTTCGGAGTTTTAGCAATAGCCCTTGCAACAGCAACTCTTTGTTTTTCTCCACCAGAAAGTTCATTAGGCACCCTGTTTAATTTATCACCCAACCCAACTTTCTGTAATGCAGCACTTGCTACTTTTATAGCTTCTTTCTTAGATTTTCCTTCCATTAAAGATAAAATAGATACATTTTCTAATGCACTCATTTCATTAATTAAAGCATAATCCTGAAAAACATATCCTAATTGTGTTAACCTATAATAATTTCTTTCTTCTTCAGGCAAATGAACAATATTGAGATTATTAATTGTATAATCTCCTGCTGTAGGTTTATCGAGTAATCCAAGAATTCTTAACATTGTTGTTTTCCCACTTCCACTTGCTCCCATAATTGCAATAAATTCTTTTGGTTTTATATCAAAAGAAACACCATTTAGTGCTTTCACTACAATTAAATCTGTTCTATAATGTCTCTTTAAGTTTTGTATTTTAATCATTTATCTTCCCCATATTGCTTTTAATATGCTCTCTTTTGAAACGCTCCAAGCAGGAAGTATTCCTGCAATAACTGATATGATAAGCATTGTAAAAATACTTTGAATTATTAATCCAAATTGAATTTCAGGAATGATAGTCATAGTTTCATAAAATGTGACAGGATTCACAGTAAAATAAAACATAAGTGCAAAATACAAAATCAATCCTGCAAGTATTCCTATTGAAACATAAAACATGCTGATAAATGCATAAGACATTACTATTGAATTAGGAGATATCCCCACCGCTTTTAAAATTCCTATTTCTCTTTTTCTGTGCAGAACATTAATATAAATAATAATTAAAATTAACGCAGCCCCCACAATTAAACTAACATATTTTGAAACAACATTTATCATATCAATACTTTGCATTGCTTGTCTTATCAAAGCGTCTGATTTTTCATCTGCTGTAAAAACTGGTTCTTTAACACCTACAGCAATTATTTTCTCTTTTACTCTGGCTGCATCACCTTGATTTTTTACTCTTATAACAATACTTGTTGCTTTGCTTTCATCAATATCAAAAACATCTTTAATTTCTTGGTAATGAACTAAAGCATTTAAATCAACAAGCTCAAATGTGCCTTCCATTATTCCCTTGACTTTATAATTTCTCACTACTCCATTACTGTATGTTACATTAACAAAAGAACCCACTCTTACTGATCCTAAATTATCATAAATTTCAGAACCAAAATAACCCTCTGCAAGCATTGCACCAATTATAATTTCATTTCGTGAAATATCACCCAAAAATTCTCCTTCACTTATAATATAAGGATACTCTGAAATATCATACTCTTCAGAAGGCAGTACTCCTGTTATTGATGAACCAACAACATTCTGTTTGTATTGAATAGAAGCTCCTGCATCTAATCTTTTTGTTGCAAATGTAACACCAGAAACTGCTCTTACTTTTTGTAAAACAGCATCTGCATTATTTATATAAACATTATCTCCACTTGGTTCAACAATAATATCTCCATAAGAATATTGCATAAATCCAGTAAATAAACCCATCATACCTCCAATCATAGAAGGCAAGAATACTAAATTCATAAAAATCAGTGCTAAAACAAAAACAATAAATGCTAAGGTTTTTTTATTTCCTCTTTTTATAGAAGTCCTTGCACTAAAAAATCCAACTTTGATATCATTGAGCATTTTTCCCTATTTTTTCTTCAAGGATTTTTTATTTTTTTCACCAGAATTTTTTCCTTTCAGAATTTCATCTATTATTTTATCTTTTGATTTTTTTGTTTTAATAATTTTTTTACTTGAATTTTCTCCACCAAAACTTTTATTCTTTTTAGGAATTTTAAACTCTTTATGGTTGTTTAATGGTTTATTTCCATTGTTATTTTTTCCTTCAAGAAGCTGTTTTATCACATCATCCTTTTTTCTTTTTGTTTTAAAATAATGTCTAACAAACCAAAAAAGTCCTGCAATTAAAAATATGGAAAATATTAATACACCCCAATTAGTTTTCTTTTTTAATATCATAAGATTAATCATAAAACTTATTTCATTTTCTCCAAAATCATCTGTATAAGAAATGTTAACTGGGAATTCAATATCTCCTTTTTTATCTGCAATAAATGTAAAAACTGCTGGTCCATCTTCACCACCATCAAGAGTTCCTAAAAATGATTGTTTAATTCCATCAAAAGGATGCTCTGCAGTAACAATAACAGAATTTGCTGTTCCATCTCCAAAATTTTCAATCCTTAATGTTAACTCCACTAAATCTCCTTTGTACGGCAAGGTTGGTTCTGTTTTTACACTCGCTATATTCAGCTTAGCTTCTTTCCCAATTATAGTAATCTCTATATCATAATCCTGTGTTATAAATGCATAATGTAATCTTAACTGCAATAAATGTGAACCTGGTTTAGCATCAGCAGCAGTTTTCATGTGATATGTAATAAATCTTTCACTATTAGCATATTGTAATGTAGGTATTTCAATTATCATTGCTTCACTTACTTTTATATCTGGAGGGAGAGTAATTATCTCTAATTTAACAATTCCTGGATTAAGACCCCCACAATTTTCAACTTGTATTCCAATAGTAAATTCTTCGTTTAACCCTACAGAACTAGGGCTAATATCGCTAACAACAGCATTAACACAATAGTCTTCAGCATTAACTGGAAAAATTAGAAAAACAGACATAATTAAAAATAGTGTTATCAATCCTCTTTTCATTTTTAAATAAAGAATATCTTATTTATAAAATTAATGGAAAAGATAAAAAATATGCAAAAATAAAAAACCAATAGCCTTAAAAACTCTTTAAATTAGAAGATTATATTACTAATATGGTAGGCCTTGAGCATAAGTCTCAGAAAGGCTTGTTGTTCAAGAAAATATTTCTTGAAATATTGTTAATGAAATAAGAAAATGAATAAATTTGAAAAACTTGGGCTTAGCCCCGAAGTTGTTTCTGTTTTATCTAATTCAAATATAACAGAGCCAACCGAAATACAAGAAAAAACAATTCCTTTAGCTCTTGCTGGACATGATATAATCGGAGGATCTGAAACAGGTTCAGGAAAAACCTTAGTATTTGCTTCTCCTTTAGTAGAAAATTTAAAATCAAACAATTGTGTCCAAGGATTAATTCTTACTCCCACACGAGAATTAGCAGAACAAGTAGCTAATTCGATACAAAAATTTGCAACAAATAAAAATCTAAATGTTCTCGCTGTTTATGGTGGTGTTGATATTCAAAGACAAATTAGAAAAATAAGACAAAAAGATATTTTGGTTGGAACTCCTGGAAGAATACTTGACCATTTAAATAGAAGAACTCTTAGGTTGGACAATATTAACTTTCTTGTTTTAGATGAAGTAGATAGGATGTTTGATATGGGATTTCAACAAGACGTAGAGTCAATAATTAGAGAGTGCCCAAAAAATCGCCAAACAATGCTTTTTTCCGCAACAATTTCTAGAGTTGTAAGTCATCTGGCAAAAAAACACACAAACAATGCCAAAGAAATTACTATTCAATCAAGCATAGTTCCACAAAAACTAACACAAATATATTACGATGTGGAAACACACAAAAAATTCTCTCTTTTAATACATCTTTTAAAAGAAAAAAAAGCACAGCTTTCGATGGTATTTTGCTCAACAAGAAGAAATGCAGATTTTGTTGCAAACAATTTATGGAATCTAGGAGTAAAAGCAAAAGCAATTCATGGTGGGCTTGTTCAATCCAAAAGAACCAAAATAATTACTGATTTCCAACAAGATAGAATAAGTGTGCTTGTATGTACAGATGTTGCAGCACGGGGTTTGGACATAAAAGGTGTGAGCCATGTTTATAATTACGATATGCCAACAGAAACTAAAGATTATATTCATAGAATTGGTCGAACTGCAAGAGCAGGATGCGAAGGAACTGCAATAAATATTCTAGCAAGTAGAGATTATGAAAACTTCAGTAACATTGTAAATCGTGAAGAAGTAATTATAACCCCTGTTGAACTTCCAATATTTCAAAGAGTAATGATTAAAATAGATTTTGAAAAGAAAAAAGAATTTAATAGAAGATTTCAAAGAAATACCAATAATAGAAGCCCACAAAGGAATAACAGGTCAAGATCATTTAGAGAAAATAGAGATGAAAGAAATTCTAATAATTTTAGACCAAAAAGAAATTTTCAAAAATCACGTAAACACACAAGAAATTCACGAAAAAATTTTAGTTCTACAAAACAAAGTTTTCGAAAAAGATATTAATTAGAGTATAATAAGTTTTATAATTCCCACTCTTTTTCTTTTCATATTCTAAAATGTGGAACTTATATCAAAATAATAAATTTCTTAAACCTTTGAAATTCTCTAATGGTAAAACTCAGGAAGATATTGTTAAAGAAATTTTAGACTTAATTAGAAAAGGAAATAAAATTATTTTTGTTCATGGAATTTGTGGAACTGGAAAAAGTGCTATTGCTTTGAATATTGCTAGAAAATTGGGAAAATCTTCGATTGTTGTTCCGGGAAAAAATTTGCAAAATCAATACAAGAAAGATTATAGTGAACAGAAATATTTGTTGAAAGATAATGGGAATAAATTAAAGATTAGTGTTATAACTGGAAGAAATAATCATACTTGCAAATTTTTAGAAGATAACAAAAATGCTGTCCCAAAAATTAAAAAAGAAATTAATTCAAAACTTCATGATATTTTTTCTGGAAAAAAAGAAGAAGTTAGAGGAACAATAGGAAAAGATATTTCCGCAGATAACCAGAATATTCCTTGTAAAATAGAAATTAAAGAAAAAAATTTGAGAAGAATTAAGGAATATTTAAAGCAAAATAAGAAAATTAAGATAAATGATTTTGCTTCTATAAAAGATGTTAAGAGAATGTCTATTGCTCCTGTTTGTCCTTATTGGTCGCCTGTTATGCCTGAAAAATATGAATTAAATTTTGGGAAAGCAAAGAAAAGAACTTATACAGGGATTTGCGGAGAAAACTTTACTTTTTATCAAAGAGTTCCTGGGTGTAAATTTTATGAGCAGTTTAATTCTTATATTGATGCAGATGTTCTTGTATTTAATTCTTGGAAATATAAATATGAATCTCTTTTAGGAAGAAAACCTTTAACAGAAATTGAGATAATTGATGAGTGTGATGAATTTTTAGATAGTTTTGCTAATCAAAGAAATTTGAATATTGAAAGATTACAAAATTCCCTTATACAAGTTGCAGGAGTAAGCAAAGAAACTTACCAAATTTTAGAAGAACTTTTAGAAATAATTAAACAGATTAAAAAAAATAAAAGATTTCATAAAGCTACTGAAACAGGTGAGATTATTCCTTTAAAAGAAACAGGAATTTATGATTTGTTTAGAGTTTATATGAAAAATAGTGAATTTGTAGATGAGATTGACCCAGAGAGTTATACCTTTGAAGTTTATGAAATTGTTAGAGCTTTTGATGAATTTTTAGAAGAAACTTATGTTACTGTCAATAAACAGGAAAATGGATTAATTGCAAGTTTAGTTACCACTAATCTGAAAAAAAAGTTTAATGAAATGGTTGATAAAAATAAGATTATTGTTTTAATGTCGGGAACAATTCATTCAGAAGAAGTTTTGAAAAAGATTTTTGGCTTAAATGATTTTAATATAATTGAAGCTGAAACAGGAAAGCAAGGGAGGATTAAAATTCAAAAGACAGGTTTAGAAATGGATTGCAGATATTCTAATTTTTCTAGCGGAAAGTTTTCTCGTGAAGATTATCTTAAAGCTTTAGATAAATGTATCGAAAGTTCTGTGAAACCTACACTAGTTCATGTTAATGCTTTTATTGATTTGCCTACAAGAGATGAATTAAGAAATTTGGAAATTAAGAATTTAATTACTACAGAAGAATTAAAAAATATTCAAAATGAAAATAAAAATGGAGAATTGATTGGGAGATTTAAGAACAGAGAGATAGATGTTCTTTTTTCTACTAGAGCTTCTAGAGGAATTGATTTTCCTGGTGAAGAGTGTAATAGTATTATTTTTACAAAATATCCCAATCCAAATGTTCAAGATGCTTTTTGGAAAATATTGAATAAAACAAATCCTCAAGACTATTGGAGTTTTTACAAAGACAAAGCAAAAAGAGAATTGTGGCAGAAAATTTACAGAGGATTAAGATTCAAAGAAGACCATGTTTATTTGTTAAGTCCTGATTTGAGAGTTCTTGAAGGGTTTGAAAACGGGTAATTAGAATAAAACCATCATTACAAAAGACATAAAAAAGAGGTTATTTCAATTTTTTAGGAAGGTGAGAATAATCATTCATAATTTCTAATCTCCAATTTTTGAATTTATCTGTCCAATAAATCATATTTATGCAAGAATTTTTTTGTCTAAAAAATAATAGTTTTTTAGTACTCATTTTTAAAAAATGAGAAATTATTAATCTATTTGTATTTCCATGGTCAACTAGTAAAATAGTTTCATCTTTATTAGGTTTTTTAGAAATTTCTTTCAAAAAAGATTTCAACTCTTTAAATTGTTTTTTTTCTTCCTTATCCCAATATTTCCTATTTTCTCTTAATATTTTGCCTCTATGTTCTCTTAAAGAAGAGGTTAATGTAATAGGGAGTTTTAACTCATTGGAAATAATTTTTGCTGTTTGTTTTGCTCTGGCTAGGTCACTTGCATAGATTTTGTCTATTTTAAATTCCTTTAATTTTTTTACAAGTTCTTTTACTTGACTTCTTCCTCTTTTAATTAACCAGTTACTTCCTTTTTCAGTTGTTTTCCCGTGTCTCACAAATATTATTTTCATTTAGTATAAAGAAACAAATATATTATATAAAACTACTTTTTTAAAATATAAAAGCCTCAGCTGGGAATCGAACCCAGGACCTCGTCATTACCAATGACGTACTCTGACCAATACTGAGCTACTGAGGCATGAAGATAGTAATTCTACTAATTTTATAAATATATTTTCTATAGAACAAATGCTTATAACTAGGAAATATTATTCTTTGATATGCCAAATTTATTAACAGGCTTAAAATATCAAGCACCACTATCTGAAGCAAATACAGAAGCAGAATTATTAGAGATTTTCGCTGATCTAAGGAAATTTTATAATCAGTTAAGTTCTACATTTAGAATTACGGACCATAGTGGAACACCATATAATAATTTTAGGGAAGTATTAGAAGCATCTGTTGGAAAAGATTCTGTTAGCATATTAGTTACTGGAAGTGGAGATGTTGGTGGATTAGTTATTAAAGATACTTCTTTAGAATATGATCTTTCTGCAATAAGTGCTGTAACCAGATTTTGGGATATTAATAGAGATGGTAGTTGCCATGCTTGTAAGGAGCAGGTAAGAGTAATAGGTATGGATTCTTATTGGGAATGTAACACTGGAAAGGAATATGGAAGAAAAGATTGTCTAGATCATAAAGCAATAAAACAAAATTCTGAAGGAAAACCTGCAAGAAAACTTAAAGAGTTAATTGAAGAAGCTTCTAAATAATTAATAGTTTATTAAATTTTAAGAATCAAAATATCAAATTATTTCTTCAATAATTTCAAGAAAACAAAAATTAAAAGAGTTATTAGAAAAGCTACAGAAACAAATGCAAAAACTATAGCTAAAATTGAAAATAAATTCTTAAATATTTCTTTATTAGATACAAGATATAAAATAAAAGATACTAAAGATATAACTGTGAACAAAATCAGATTTTTTAATATTAAAATTATTTTCTTTTTATTAGACCTAACTGCTTTTGTAGGTTTACTTATTTTCTTTTTATTAGAAATAACCAATTTTTTAGGTTTATCAACTGTCTTTATAGTTTTTACAGATTTTTTCTTGGATACTCTCTTCACACTCTTTTTTTTGACCATTCTAAATTTTCTATGATTTATAAAACAAAGCACACTTTTTAAGTATTTCGAATTGATAAATTACTTTAAAACTTTATTTATCTAATGTTTTATTACTACTCCAATCCATATTAATAGCATTCATTGTTATAGTTTTGACATTTGTAAAAACAGAAACAAGCCAGGAAAAATAAAGTTGGGTCGCACTCGTTATTCCAGTAAGACTTTTATAATCTATGTCCTGCCCTTTAAGAGTAACACTGAAACTAATATACGTAAAAAGTATTAAGAATATTAAAAAGATAGCAAATAATTTGTGTCTAAATCTTTTCATTTCTACTATTACCCATATTGCTATAATTAATATTGCTATAATAAATAGTGTAATTCCAACCTCCATGAAAATTAAACGCAATAAGAGTATAAAAATATTTCGAATAGTCCTTACAGGAAGCTCACAAGCCCACTCGCATCATGGGCGATAAAACACTCATGAACATTGTTCGTCGAAGCTTAGGTTCTCATCATGATTAACAAAATATATTACCTAATCTGTTCAAAAACATAAATAGCCCTACCAGGATTCGAACCTGGGTCAACAGGTATTTCCAAGCTCGCTCGCGATAAATTAGAACTTGCTTACCAGAACCTATCATACTTGACCGCTGTACTATAGGGCTATAGAATTAAACACAAAACCACTAAATTTAAATATTTCCTATTTCTATATAAAACATGAAAGAAAAAGAAATTGGAACAATTTCGAGCTATTTTAGCCACGTGAATGTTGCGGCTATAAAACTGTCAGGTACCTTAAAAGTTGGAGAGAAGGTTCACATAAAAGGACACACAACAGATTTTGAACAGGATGTTGAAAGTATCCAAATAGAAAAAAAGTCTGTTAAAACGGCTAAGAAAGGAGACCACATAGGAATAAAAGTTTCTGAAAAAGTGCGGCCTAATGATAAAGTTTTGCTTATGAAATAGAATAAAAATCCAAATAGGTTAAGAGAAAGTTTATTGTTCTGAAAACAAGAGGTGAAATTAATTTTAAATGAATTTATTTAAAGAAAAAAAATTTAAATACACTCATATCTCTAAAAAGAGAATGCCCCTGTAGTCTAGAGGCCAAGGATATCACCCTCTCAAAATGGTTTTTTCAAAATAGAAAGAACCTAAAAAGAGGTGGTTTAATCTTGAGGAAAGAAAAAATCTATGCATCTTAATGCAACCTCATAAAATTTTCTGAGGAAAAAACTTGGAAAAATTTTTGGAGAACGGTGGTGACCCGAGTTCGAATCTCGGCGGGGGCATAACTTTTAGGTTCATAATAATATATTAAGAAATTTAGATTTTTATTTAATCTCTGTAACAAAATAAACATTATCTTTTTGTAAGGTAAAAGATTTGCTTTTTGTTTCTTCATTTCCATATAAATCCTTAACTAAAAATTTTTCAAAATCCAAAGAGAGAGTTTCTTGTTCGTTTCCAAGTTTTAGTGCTGGGTTATCTACACCCCAGGCCCCTTTACCAATAAAAAAAACATATATAGGGGATTTATCTTTAAAAGAAAATTTAAATCCTGATACTCCTTCTTTTACTTCATAAGACTCTACTTTTCCTCTTTCAAAATATCCTAATTCAGTTGCAAGTGTTTGTAATGCATAATATTGTAAAGTTTTTGAACCCTCTTTATCTACTAAATATTCCTTAAAAAATTCTTCTTCCCTTTCTGGGTTTTCACTAATTTTTTTTAGGCCATATTTAAACTCATCTGGCACCATGCTTGTTATACATGCTGAAAATCCGTCAGCAGCATATGTGATTGCTATTCTAGCACTATCTGATAGCATTCCTCCACCTGATTCAAAAGTAACAACTGGCTTGTCTATAGTTCCTATTACTTCCCTAAGAGAATCCATAGAATCACAAACATGATAAATATCAAAATAATCTTTTGCTCCAAGAGGAATTAAAGCAGAATAGTAATTTTTTGTTTCATCTTCTCCTACTTCTAATCTAGGATGGGCAATAATAATCTGACATTCTTCACAAACCTCTTTTATTGCTTCATAAGAATTTTTTAATATCTCAACATAATCTTTAAGTGTACCTATAAAAAACGGACCAATATCAATTTCATTCATTATCTCCCAGTAGATTATAGGATTTTGTTTAATTTTATCTTTTAAAGAATCATCTATTGGATAATTTCCAAAATCATCATCACCATCATAACGCTCAACAAGTTCTTTTAAAAAAGATTTATATGCTTCCATATCTTGGGGCTTGCATCTATAATCAGGAAATTTTTCAAATAAATGATTGCTTTCTCCTCTGATGTTTTCTGGAACCCTACACTCTTCTTTACCTTCTTGGTCCCATAAAGCATAAGGCCATAATTGCGCAGAAATTACAATCCATGAATCAAATGCATCACTTACTGTTTTATCTGTTGTTGTGAAGTCAAATTCTCCTTTTGAAGGTTCTATTAAATTCCAAATAAAGTAGTCAGTCCTTGATAATATAGGACTCAATACTCTCCAGTCTTCAGGAGTCAAACTGGCTATATCATTTTCTTTATCAAAATCTTCCTGAACTCCGAAAAAAGGAATAGAAGACTCTCTAAGTTCTTTGGGAAATGCTTGTGCACTTTCTTTTATTCCCGCTTGACTTTCTCCACCTTCTGTTTCTTCTCCTTGTTTAAAAGGATTAACAACAAAAAATATAATTCCAATTACTATCACTAAAATTACTGCTCCGATTATCATATATTTTGATTTCATTCTTCCCAAGAAAATGTCACAACGTTTTGTGCCCCGCCTATCATCATTCTAACAGCCACCACCTTAGTATAAGTGTTATCCCAAACAGGGTCAAGATAAAAATAATTAGGCATGCCAGAAGAATCCACTGTAGGACTAACCATTTGTTTTGGATTAGTTCCATCAGAATTTATAACAAACATTTTTGGAAATTCCCCATTAATCCCATTTTTCATGAATAAAATCTTATTATTCTTATTCCATATTCTTTGGAATGGCCATTGATAACTATCTTCTGGTGCATAAATCAGGTGTTTGTTTGAGCCATCAGAATTCATAATCCAAATTTCATTTAATTTTGTTGGGAATATTTCAACAAGAGTGTTCCATGTTGGTCCTTTAACATAAACAATCTTAGAACCATCATGACTAAAAGATGGGAGACTGCCTTCCCCATCTGAAGAAGTAGTTAATGGAATTTTTCCAGTTCCGTCAGAATTCATTGTCCAAACCGATGCCTTTCCACCTTCATAATAAGTATATGTAATTTTTATTCCATCAGGACTCCAGGCAGGATTCCCATTACTATCTCCAGTTGTTAATTGAGTTTTTCCTGTTCCGTCAGAATTTATAACATAAATTTGATTATTTGAATTATAGGCTATTTTGTCTTCTACAGGACTCCAGGAAGGGTCAAAACCTAAACCGATTTGTATGAGTCCAGTTCCATCAGCATTTACTAAATATAATGTTTGTGTTTGTCCTTTCATAAGGCAAAAAACTATCTGACTTCCATCTGGATTCCAATCAGGGTCAACAGCCTTGCCCTCTTGTTCTGTAAAAGAAGTAAGTTGAGTTAAATCAAGAGGCTCTATTGTTTCTTCCTGTAATTCAGATGTTTGTCCAACGTCTTCTTGTTCAATATCCTCTTTTTCTGGTCCAGATTTTAACAAGAAAAAAGCAACAATTCCAATTATTAAAATTCCTACAACTATTCCAATTATCACACTCTTTTTCATAAAAAAAGAAAGAGAATAAGTTTAAAAAGTTATCCTAGAATTTTCCCCAAATCATTAGGATATTTCCTAAGATAAGCATCTGCTATATCTTCTGGATGTGGAACAGTGGCTTTTGGATCTGTACCAACTGCAACAATAAAATCCTTATGTATCCAGATTATTGAATTGCCAACAACATATACTTCCTGTCCTTTATATTCTCCTAAAATAATTTCTTCTTCGTTTGACAGCCAGTGGATAGAATTTTCTACATCCTTTCTATTATCAAATGGGCAAACAACTCCCGCAGTTCCTTTTGCTTCACCATCTTCTAAATAACCTGCCATACAACATTTTGCTATATCTATTTGCTCACCATCTTCTGAATACACCGCCACTTGTTGTTCTTCACGTTTGCCATATTCAGATATAAAGTATTCATAATCCTTAATATTTTTTTCAATAAGCAATTTAGAACACATTTTTAATCCTGGTTTTTCATCCTCATCCTCTCCTCCAAACAATTTTTTAAACCATTTAATAATTCTTTTTATTAAACCTTCTTCAATACACTCACCTGAAATACAAACATTACTTTTACACTCAAAACTATTATCACATGCACCTTCTATTTGACTCACAAATTCATAATTATCTGAACAATATCTTCCTTCTTTCCTATACCCCATTGGATAACATTTTCCTTCCAGTTCACAACCATCACATTTGTAAAATACCCTCTCTTCTGGAATTGCTTCAACCTCTCCCGCCTCTTCTTCAGGAATACAGGTTCCGATTCCACATGGAATTGGTTCTTGTGCTTGTTCCTCTTCCCTCCTAACTTCAACTAGGACACTTGCTTCAACAGAACCACAATCATTGTATTCTTTAGTATATGCTTTGAGTTTAGTTCTACCAAAAATCATTTTGTCTCTCTCTATTATACCCTGGTATATTTTATAACCATCTCCATCTGTTCTGCCTATTTCAGGAGTATGCCACATACCCTCTGGTTCATAAGTATAACTTTGAAAATAAAGATCATAATATGGTATATGATTTCCCTGTGAATCAAAAATCTCTATTACACCTTTAAATTCATCTCCAATATAATAAACTTCTTTGTCAAAATCTATTGTTATCCTTGCTGCGCATGTTTCAGGCTGGGCTACAGTAGATTCTGTTCCTTCAGTAGCTTCTTCTGTTTCTTTAGCTCTAAATTCAGTTTCTGTACTATCTTCAACTTTACTACAAGAACTGGTTTCTTCTGTATGAACTTTATATAAAATTTTTCCTTTTGAATCACCATCCCCCACTACTTTACCAAATTCAAAATAGCCTTCATTATTTGTCATTTCTGGGCTTGGGTTATAATCCCAATGATCAGTAGCATATTCATATATCGAGAGATAAAAGGGATAATTAGAAATTTTGTTTCCTTGTGGATTAAAAATTTCAACTGTAAATTTAGCATAATCTCCTTCATAATAAACATCTTGAGTAAAAGTTATACTTATTCTTTCTGCACATCCCGTAGTTTGTGTTTCATTAATTGTTTCTGTCCCATTGGATTCAGCACTTACCAAACCAATTAACAACACTAAAACAAAAAAAGATATCACCCACTTTTTCATAGTTTAATTAATAAATGGGTATATAAAAAACTTTGTAAATCTCCAACATTTTATTTTATAAACTTTGATTCTTTAACATTATTATGAAAATTAAACATACTTCGCACACAAGAATAAAAAAACTTGCAAACATCAAAAAACAGCGAGGAAAATATCCCATACTTGCAGAAAGAATAGTTCAGATGTCAGATATTATTCTAGAAATTTTAGATGCACGATTTATCACAGAAACAAGAAATTTTGAAATAGAAAATCAAATTAAAGCAGAAAACAAAAGAATAATTTACGTTTGCAATAAAACAGATTTAATTGACATGAAAAAAATCAACAAAGAAGAAATCGCATTAAGCCCAAAAGTCTTTGTTTCATGTAAACAGAAAAGAGGCATAAAAGAATTAAGAAACAAAATAAAAATCCTCTCCACAAAAACTGAAAAACCAGTAGATGAGTTGCTTGGTAAAGTAATAGTCGGAGTTGTAGGATATCCAAATTCTGGAAAAAGCTCAATCATTAATTTGCTTATTGGGAAAAAAACCGCTGGTACAGCATCAGAAGCAGGATTTACCAAAGGAATTCAAAAGGTAAAACTCACAAAAGAAATACAATTGCTAGACAGCCCAGGAATTATTCCTAATAAAGAATATTCTGGTTCAAAGCAACAAGCAATATCAAAGCACACAAAACTAAGTGCAAGATCATATAGTCAAGTTAAAAATCCAGCGATAATTGTATCTGATTTAATGAAAGAATTTCCATCTGTTTTTGAAGATTTTTATAAGATACAAGCTAAAGGAGATTCTGAAATCTTAATTGAAGAACTTGGAAGACAAAAGGGTTTTCTAAAAAAAGGTAATAAAGTTAATGAAGATAAAACTGCGAGGTTGATTATCAAGGATTGGCAAGAGGGGAAGGTACGAGTGTGAAACAAATCACATTAACTTTATAAAACCCCCATCATATTCTCAAACATGACAGAAGAACATAACTTGAAAACTTTAAAGGAAGATTATAAGCAAATACAAGCAAAGTATAACCTCCCAGAATTTGATGAACTTAATGATGACTTTAATATAGAAAAACTTTCAGAAATTGAGACAGAATCTTTAGTAAGGGAAATAAGAAGAATGATAGCAGACAGATTTTATAATTATCTTAGATTTGTTGAATCAATCTTAAATCCAGTCAATTCTCCAATGTTCATTTTTTCTATTGTTAAAATACTAACTATTAAAGAAAAAGAAAAATTAACAGAAATTTATAAAAAATTAGCAAAAAAAGAAATAGATTTGATTGAATTAGATGTTAAATTTGATGAACAAAAAGAAATTACATTTATTAAAGAATCCTATAAAATATGGCAGGACATTAAAGAAGATATGTTGGATATTATTGAAGTAATCAAACAAAATTGGGACAACAAACTCGATAAAAACAATAAGGGTTATTTTGGGTAGGAAGATTTATAAATAAATTTAATTCTTTTGGCATATGATATTAGATATACATTTAGAATATTGTGATGATGGAGGAGAAAAACTAAAAAAAATTGCTAGACTAGATAAACCTTTTTGTATTTCTCCGATTCCAGCACTTCTTAAACCACAAAATAAAGTTTGTGGAAGTATTTACTCCAAGAATTATTTCTATTCTCAGAGTATTGTTAAAATTCTTAAAAGACTATCTAAAAAATCCAATGTTATTCTTGGTCAACAAGGTTTACAACACTATTGTGTAGATTGTTTTAAAGAAAAAGAGAAAAAAGATGCTTGGCATGAAAATTATTGCTTCTACTCTAAACAAAAAACAGTTAATGAACAAATTAAGTTCATGAAACAAGGCAAAAAAATTATAGAAGAAGTATTAGGAGTTTCACCAAAATTATATGTCCCTCCAAACCACATGTTTGATAACAATACTATTATTGCTGCAAAAAAATTAGGATTTCAGTATTTAGCAGACAAGGCCATGATTAAATTATATCCATATACTTCTAGAGGACTAATTATTCTGCCCGAAACTAAATTAAGTCAAAAAGGAGAATTTGTTTATACTCATTATGATAAAATAACAAATAATCTTAATCAATATCTTAATTTTATTAAATCTCCAAATTATTTAGGACAAATAATTCCTAGAAAAGTGTCTCTATTAAAAATTTCAAAAAATAGAAAATTAAAATTAAATGAAAAGAAAAAAAGAGATTTAAAAAAATCTAAATCAACCCCTTAAAAACTTCTTCTAAATTAATTTCAAAAATTGCAACAGGCATCTTTATTTTCCACTTGTTTACAATTCTTGGATGAATTTCTCCAATAAACCCGGCTCTTTTGCTATTTATTGTTATTTCAGCAGCCCGCCCTTCAATAAAATGCTGGGGAAAATCTTCTGTTTCTTCAACTTTTACATTTATATTAATCATTCTAAATAAATATTCAAGAATCTGTTTTATTTCTGTAAAGTTTCCAGGAGTAATAGCCACTGCAACATTATTTTTTTCAATTATTTTTTCTTCATTAGTCTCAAAAACTCTCCCAATCTCAAAAAGCTTTTGAGGATATTCTGAATCAACATTTTCTGAAAGAATTTTTAATATGTAATGTGTAAGATTTTTTCTTAAAATTGTATAATCTGTTTTTGACTCCTCAAGTTCTATAAAACCCTTTTCTTGTTTTTCGGGTATTCCCATTTTGATAAATTGGTCTTTTTTACTTGTTAAATGGTAATTTGAAATTTCTAAAAGATTAAGCCCCATTAAAACCTCAGAAATTTTTCTTTTGATTACTTCTTCTAAGCTTTCCTGACCAATAGTAGAAACTTCTGGAATTTCTGGAATAAAATTTTCATAGCCATATGCAATAGCAACATCTTCTATTAAATCAACTTCATGTAAAATATCTACTCTCCATGAGGGAATTTCAACAATTCCTTTATTGTAATCATATCCCATTTTTTCAATTAATTGTTTCAATTGTTTTTGAGTTAGATTTAAACCCAGTAGTTTATTTGTATTCTCTAAAGAAATTTTTGCTTTTTCTGGGATTAATTTTGGAGTAACTTTCTTATTTTTGTATTTCAACTCCATTTGATAAATTTTTCCACTCATTTCTGCTAAACTTGTTACAAGTATATCAAGACATTTTTTTAATATTTCAAAATCAAAACCAGAGCATTCTACAAACACCTCTCTTGTTTTTTCTGTTACTCTTCCTGTTAATTGAGAATTAATTATCGGAGGCATGCTAAGTATATTATTGTTAGCATCAACAAAAATAGGAAATTTAATTTTTCCTGCTAAAAGGTGGGCATAATCTCTTCCTGCTGGATGTCTTTGAAGAATTTGGAGTCCAGACATTTTTTGATTACATTCCAATGGAACAAATTTTATTTTATCTGGTTCTAAAGCTTTGAAAGTTATTGGCAATTTAATTTTCTCTAAAGGATAAATACCAATCGCAACCTTTTTTCTGTTTCTTCCAACAGTAATGTGTAATTTTTCCTGAAGTTCCATTAATGCCTTTATTTTTTCAGAGTTTAATCTTAATCCTTTCACAATTGCACAAGCAGTATATGGACGGATATTTTTGACAGAAGAATCTATAATAACTTTATAGTTTTTCTCTGGTTTATTTAGATTATACTTTTTTAATCCACTTCTCTTTCCTAAAAAAGAAAGGAAAGACCTTTTAAATCCCTGATAAGAAAGCAAATCTGGTCTGTTTGGAAATATTTCAATTTGAATTTCTTCGTTATTAATTTTCTCAATAGGAGTTCCAAACATTGCAATTCTTTCCTGCATTTTTACATCTAGTTTGCCTATTTCTCTTTCAAATTGTTTTTTATTGAGATTTATTATAGCCATTTTAATCCAATGTGTTTACTTCATTTAATTCATAATTAACTATCTTATCAAAAACATCAAATAAGAAATTGCCTTTAAACTTTTGTCCAGATATTAATAAAGGCAGCCAATATTTGTCATCTGCCCACATTTGATTATAAGGAATATTACTTACATTAATCCATACGGGTTTCATCTCCCTTGTTTCTAATGCTTTTCCAAAGAATTCTGTTGCTCGAAAAAAATTGATTAAATGATCCTGTTCATTACTCTCAAATTGAAATTTTATTTCTCCCATTCTTTCAGGATTTATAATAGTTATATTTGATTCTTCGAAAGTTTCTCTTATAGCACATTCTTCTAAACTCTCTCCATCTTTTAACCCTCCCCCAAATCCATTATATTTTCCTTTTCCAAATTTTATTTTCTTCCTACCCAAAAGTATTCTTGGAGGTTGATAAATTATTGAAACAGCTTCTAATCTTGTTACCATTAGTTGTCAATTTCCTTTAAATTTAATTTAGGATTTATTGCCATTTTTATTGTATTGCTCCAAAAATTATTGTATAAACATAACTAAATGATAAAATTAAGGAGGATGCTGCATAAATTACTCTAAACCAACCTTTTGCAAAAGAAATAGAGGTTGATAATAAAATAAAAACATACAAACAGATGTATATAATAACAAAATAGGACTGTAAAGTTGATAATAAAATTGTTATGAATTTTGTTAAAGTAGCTGTTAAGAAAACTAAACCTACACCAGAAAATATTCCAAATACAATATCTGACGTGTGGTCTATTATTTTATCTAATAATTTATTTATCTTTTTTATCATTTTAAATAATCTCCTCAATTAATTCTGGAAATTCTACTGTTCCCATATCTCCAGTAGTATAATGTCCATGCCCCTTAAGCTCAATAATTTTGCCACCTAAGGCTTTATTATAGATTTTTAGACTTTCTCTACCATCTTCTTCTTCGTGATTTGCTGTAAACATTATAATCTTATTCACTCGCCCTTTAATTGTTTCATCAATAGGATAAGTATAAAATTCTTTTGTATGTTCATCATCCTTGTCTGGAATTTTCCAAGGAGCAACAAGAATTAATTTGTCAATTTTTTGTTTTGTTTCACCTAACCACTTAACTAAAAAAGCACACCCGCAACTATGACCTATTAAAACACTATTTCCATCAACTTCATATTTTTCAAACTCTTTTTTAAATTTGTTATATTCTGGTGCCCATGGCTCGGGCATTAAAGGGGTTTCAGCTTCTATTTCTTTTTCTTGTAGTTGTTTTTTGGTCCAAGGTATCCAATGTTTATCATAAGTTCTTGTTTCAGAATTCATTGCCTTTTCAACATTAGAAGGGCATCCGTGAATTATTATGCATTTCATTTTATCCAAAACTTCATTTTTCTTAATTGATTTATGTTATTCTTATACAATTCTCTTAAGTCTTTTATTTGATAATAATCCATAAGAATCCTATCAAATCCAGGACCCCAAGCAAGCACAGGGATATTTTCTCCAAGCAAGGAAGTTGTCACTTCTGGTCTAAAAATTCCTGCACCACCAAGTTCTAACCAAACTTTCTTTTCCGGATGAAAAATATCTATTTCAACAGAAGGTTCTGTATAAGGGAAATAAGCTGGTCTAAATCTAACTTTGTCAAACCCCATTTTTTCAAAAAATTGTTTCAAATATCCAAGCAAATGTCTAAAATTTACATTTCTGTCAACAACAATTCCTTCTGTTTGATTAAATTCAAAGCCATGAGACCAATCAAGAGTTTCATTTCTAAAACATTTCCCCAAAGCAAAGAACTTCTGAGGCAATTCTTCTTCTTTCAATTTTGTTAGAGTCTGTGCAGACAAACAAGTAGTATGAGTCCTTAAAACCAATTTTTTCGCTTCTTCTTCATTCCAAGAATATCTCCATCCTTTGCTTCCACTAATTCCTTTTTCATGACTTTGCTTAACTTTTTTAAGAATAGTTTTATCTGGAAGTTGTCCTTTTTTATCTATAAAAAATGTATCCTGAAGTTCTCTTACAGGATGGTCTTGTGCTGTAAATAAAGAGTCAAAATTCCAAAAAGAGCTTACTATCATGTTTCCGCTCATTTCTTTAAAACCCATATCTGTCCATATTTTTCTGGCATAATCAATTGATTGATTAACAAAATGCCTTTTTCCTCCATTAATTTCAGGTACAGACGAAACAACATCATATCTTCTAAATTTTCTTCTTTTCCAAGAATCTTTTTTTAAAATTTCAGGAGTTATTTGTTCAATTAAATTCTGAGTTATTTTCACTCCAGAACTAATCACTTTTTTCCCAAAATCAGTAATTTCAATACTTGCTACTTTTGCTTCTTTTATCTGTATTATGTCTTTTCTATTTTGAAGAGATTTTACAGCGTTAAGTTGTTCCTGAGAAAGAGAATCATATTCTAAAGGAAGATTTTCAATTAAAAATTCTTCTAAACTTTTTTTAGATATTTCTTCTCTGTTAGCATTAAGAATTATTTTTTTATTTTTTAATTCAATCAGTGCTTTTTTCTTTAATGCTCCTAAAGATGCCTTAAATTCATCATTTGATAACGAACTTTGTTCCTGTGCTTCTTTCAATCCAAGAATTCTTCTTTCATCTAATAAATTTAATAGCCTTCTTTCTGGCAAACCTTTCTTTTTATACAAAGCTCCATTAACTCCAATTTCTACCACCTTTTTTTTCTTAAAAAATAGCTTTAAGATTTTTTTATTTTGCAAATATTTCAAAGAACGCAGTACAGAAACCTTATCCAAATTAGATTTTTTGCATATGTCATTTATTTTTTTTTCTTCCAGATACAGAAGAATTTTTCTTTCATGTGGACTTAAAGAATCTATCAATTTTTGAATTTTCATGCTATTATTTTTAGGCAGAATATATTAAAAATGTTTGTTTTGTTTTATAATTCTTTAGTCATCCATGTGGGCATACCAAGAACTAAACCGAGTGCTTTTACATCATAAACACTCCTTTCATTTTTTTCTGGAAAAACAAATTTCATTTTTAATCGGTTTTTATTGCAAAGTTTAATATTCTGCTCTACTCTTGCCAGAATTTCTGCCTTTGCTTTTTTCTTTGAATTAAGTATCTCATCTAAATTTATTCCAATTATAACATTTTTCTTTTTAGCTATTTTTGCAAGAATATGATTAAATCCAGAATTTTTTTGTTTTAATTTATCTTTTCTTAATGATTGATTTAAAAGTAAAATATCAATTTGTTCTTTTTCTAAGATTTTCCTATTTAAATCATCGCTATTACTAGAAAAAATTATTTTCTTATCTTTGTTATTTTTTAGTTCTTTTTTTAATTTCTCAAAATTATTCCCTTTGATTAAAACATATTTTTTCATAATATTTTACTGTCTAATTTATCCTGAATTATTGTTCCTTTAAATCTTTTTTTATTTAAAGCATTATTTAATTCTTTCATATTTTGCCCTATAATATAAGTGGGAATTTTATTTTCTAAAATTATTTTTGCAGCTTTTTGGTCTAATACAAAATGCTGTCCGGGAGTATATTTAATTTTATTTGCCATTTTAAGGAAATCTTTCCATGAAATTTCTTTTATAAATCTGGCATTTTTAAATTTCTTTGGATTTTTATCATACAATCCACTAACATTTGTCAGATTAATAAAAATTGTTTCAAACTTTTTTGCAATCCCTGCTGCTGTTGAATCAGAAGTCTGAGCTGGTTTATATTCCAAAGCACCACAAAATACAACATCTTGTTTTTTTATATATTGATTAAGAATTCTCATTTTATGAGGAATTCCTTTAAGTGGGTCTTGATTAAAAAAATAACTCATAAATCTGGCATTCATCCTGGTAGCTGAAATTCCCGAAAAACTTTGCATTGTTTCATTTATACCAGAAGTTTTTAGAGCAGAAATATATTTTCTTGCAATACTTCCTCCACCACAAACAATAATAAATTTGTATTTTTTAGTATGTGACAAAATTACTTTTTTGAATTCTTTAATAAATTTAACATCTATATCATTCGGAATAATAAGACTTCCTCCCAAACTTATTACTATCACCTTTTTTTTCATGATATTATAAGTATGAATATTAGTTTTTAATAATTTCGTTATGTACTTATCTCATATAAATTTATAAAATTCAAACATTAATATTTTATATGACAATATTAAGTTCTCCAGAATATCAAAAAAATTTAGAGCGTGCAATTAGCGAATTTCGACAAGGAAATATTACCAAATCTGGAGAATATATGGATAAAAATTATGTAATGCTTTTTGAGGAATATAACAAAATAGGAGAGGTTTTAAACCAAGTTAAAGAAATATTAGAAGAACATTATTTAAATGAAGCAACTCAATTAAAATCATTAGAGTTATTAGATTCATTAAATAAATTTTTAACTGTAGAAGGAAATCTTTTAAGAGAATACTTTCAATTACAACAAACTGGTAAAATACCAACCAATTGTCCTGAATAAATTTACTTTATTGTAAATAATTTATTATCATTTACATCAAAAATATCTAACCTTACCCCTGCATCAATCCATCCATGAGCATAATTCAATGCAGCAAAGGCATTTACTAAATCTCCTTTCTTTTCAAAATGCCTTGCATCAGAAAGATAGTTAGAAACCATCTTAATTATTTCCTGAGCATAATTTTCTTTTCCTTTAATTATATTCTTTTGTGCTTTTTTTAGAGCAGTAGATGTGATTTTAAAATATTTCTCAAGTTTTTGTTTTGTTATTTTATTTTCCATATCACTAAGCACCCAAACAACCTGTTTGGGTTTGCCATATTTCATAATTATCATCAGATTGAACATTGCTAGGAAAATTAAATTGAATGTGAGTTTTATCATATACTTCTGGCAAAATTGGAGTAATATAATCTGCTATTAATAAGCAACCAGTTTCAGCACTACCAGGAAATCTAACATAATAATATGAATAATCAACATCTGTTGGAAGGTCTTCACTATCAAAATACATGGTAGCTCCCGCAGGCCACACTGAACCTACTACTCCACTATTAACACTTGCTTCAATAATACAGGCACCATTAATACAAATATCTGTTCCTCCACATTCTCCACAACTAATTTCTCCACAAGTACCATTTAGAATATCTCCACAAACCCAGCTTCCACAAGGATTTTCATCTGGAACACAATCGTCTGGAACACAAATTCCGTTGGTACAAGTACCATCACATGGTCCACAATTTACTATAGTTCCACAATTATTTGTTTTGTCTCCACACTCCCAGCCATCACAAGTTTCTTCTTCAGTCTGTGAAACACAATCATCTGGAACACAAACCCCATTGGTACAAGTGTCTGTTCCACCGCATTCTCCGCAAATCACATCTGCACATGTACCATTTTGAGCATCTCCACAAACCCAATCTCCACAAGGATTTACAATAGGTTCACATGTTTCAGGATCTGGCTCTTCCCCCTCAGCAGAATAAATATCAAATGTATCAAGAACTCTTCCAATACTTGTTTTTCCAGAATCAGATTCATAAATAAGAGCAATTGAAACTTTTTCAATATCAGAAACATCTAATTGAGTTAATTCAAAACTAAAACTTTTTTCTCCTAATTCTTCTAAAGTTATATTTGTGTCTATATTCTCGCTATCTGTTTCAGTATAATAAATAAACTTAATTCCTGCAAAATCACCTGCACCCGGATTTCTCTTAATATTAATAGTTATATTTTCCGCATCTATAAAAGCTGCTTTAATTTCTAAATCCAAACTAAATCTGCCAAAAGAGATTCCTTCTGCTCCCTCAGAAAGAAAATTTTTTACCACAAACCAAATAATTCCTATTGCAACAAGCACTAAAAGAATTATAAGCAAAGTAGTAACAATAAGAGATAAACCTTTTTTATTTTTTAATTTCCTAAATTGAAAGAACATTTTTTCCCTCTTTTTCATTATATAGGAAGATATCTGTTATTTATAAATATAATTTATTTTGGTTAAGTTGGTCGTAAATATTCAACAACAATTCTATAATCATTATTTAAAAAATTTAGGTCTGGCATTAGGCATCATCTTTTTTATTATAAATTTAGAATCAGTTACTTCAGAAATTATTGCCGATAAAATAAACCTGCCAACTGCAATTTTTATAATTCCTTCTTGAATAGGAATCTTAGCAGTTTCAGAAAATTTTTTTATTACTCCATTTATTTCTTCTTTATTCAAAATTATATTTGTTTTTTTTCTCCCCATTACTCCACCAACAATAATATTTTTTCCAGAACCATTAGATTCTATGAATTTTACTGCTGGGTCTTTTAAAAGAGGATTTAATTTTCCCAAGTCTATTTCAACACCAGAAGCAATCGGCTTGATATATTGAAGTCTTGGCGGAAGCCTTGATTCAGGAATCCTTAAAACATTAGGAATTAGTCTTTTTATCACTGGTTTTCTTCTTGGAATTTGAAATATGGGCTTCTCTCTCAAAAATATTCCTGAAAGTTTGGGTTCTTTTTCTATTTTTTCTTTTCTTACAATTATTTGTCTTATCTTTGCCTTGTCTTCTTTATCCTTCTCTTTCAAAAAAGTTTTTAATTCAAGAACTTCTTTTGGGGTAGAATTTTTAACTAATTCTTTAGTAAATTTCAACAAAAAAAATACCTTAAACTCGGGAGAAATAAGATTTTTCCCATATCCTTTTACTTGCATTTTTTCCATGCTTGATTCTCATTGAAATTCTGGTTTAGAAGAAATTGATTTTTGATATTCTCCAGCTTCCATAGTTTGTTGTTTATTTTCTTTTGGTATCACTGAACTGGATGGTCTTAATTTTCTAAGCGGAGGTAATGGTCTGCTTGATTCTGAAGGAAATCCAGATGATTCTTGTTGAGGAACCCCTTCATGCATTAAAGTTAATCCTCTTGCAATTGTTTTATTTTGGTCAGCTAAATTATCAAGTTTCTGCATAATTTCCTTGTCGTCTCTTGTTTCTTTCTCTAAATTAAAATCCTTTTCAGCTAATGATTTAGCAGATATTTCGAATAGTTCTAATAATTTAGAAATTTGATTCGTAAGGCTATCAAATTTTATAGATAGATTTGCCATAACTTTTTGCAGGGAAACAAAATTTTCTATTAAAATCTTTTCTACTTTAACTTCGCTGGAAGTTTGTGTAATCTGGGGTTTGTGAGATACTTTATGGATTTTTGAATGTGCTTTAGAAATAACTTTTTTTACCTTATTCTTTTTTTTAATCATATTTAAAATAGGGTTTTGTTATTTATAAATTTAATTAAATCTAAAAAATATCTAATTTTTCATCCTCTTTTCCAAATTCTGGTTCTTCATCAAATTCTTCTTCATGTAAATCATCATAAGAATCTACTTTATTTTCTTGTTTTTCAATATTTTCATCTGGTTCTTGTTGAAGTTTTTCAGTTCCCGCAACTTTTGGAGATGCTTCTTGTGTATTTTGAGCATTATAATTTGTTTCATCTTCAGTTTTATCATTTTTATTTTCTATATCCTCAATTTTATCAATTGTCCTATCAACATCTGGTTCATATTTTTTTAAACCAGGATTAAATTTCATTACTGGCTCAATAGATTTCTCCTCCTCTAAAATAGTTTGAGGTTTTACAAAATCTTTATTTATTTCACTTTTATTTGCTTCCTCCTTATTTTCTGGCTGATATTGTCTTGGCTCTTTATCTGTTCCTTTAACTAAATTTTCTTCAATTTCTGCAATATATTTGGCTATCTCACTTGCCATATCTGCATTCACACTTATACTGTCAATTCCTTTTTCAACTAAAAATTTAACCATTTCTTTTTCACTTCCTGCTTGCCCGCAAATGCTTGTTTCAACATTGTTTCTTTTACAAACCCTAATTACATATTCCAACTGATATAATACTGAAGGATGTCTTTCATTAAAAAGTTCCTGAACTTGTTGATTTCCCCTATCCACAGCAAGCATATATTGTGTCAAATCATTAGTACCAAAAGAAATAAAATCAATTCCTTCTGCACAGAATTCTCTTATTAATTGAACTGCGGCAGGTGTTTCTATCATTATTCCAACCTTTGCATCAGGAAAATTTATTTCTTTTAGAAACTCCTTTACTTTTTTAACTTCATCAACAGAAATAACCTGGGGTAACAATAAACCTATTTTTTTTTGGTTTTCTGAAATTCTTTTTAATGCATTTAATTCTGATTTGAGTACTTCTGGATTTTTAATGCCATATCGAATTCCATGCATACCCAACATAGGATTTGCCTCTTTTTCTTTTGGAGCTCCCTCTAAATTTTGGAATTCATCACTTCTAATATCTGAAGTTCTCACCCACAATTCATCAAAATATTCAGAGATTTTTTTAACGCCCTCAAAAATTATTTCTTCATATTCTTTTATTTTATTTTTTTCTAGAAAATAATTAGGATGCTTTTCAGATTCTGCAATAATTCCTTCTATTCTAACTAATCCTGCTTGTTTTATTTGTGTTTTAGATGCACGCTCAGCAAAAGTTGGCAAATCAACTATTATTTTTATTTTGGTTTTGGTTTTTGCAGTTACTGGAAGAACCTCTTTTTGTATTGTTTCTGAAATTTTCCCTTTGTAAACATTGCCTGTAAAACCATTTACAGTAATTATTTCACCTTCTTTTAATTTAGTAGTCGCTTCTTGAGTTCCCACAATAGCGGGAATTCCCATTTCTCTGGAAACAATAGCAGCATGAGCAGTTAAACCCCCTTCATCTGTAACAATGGCTGCAGATTTTTGCATGGACACCACCATGTCTGGATTAGTCATCTTAGTCACTAAAACATCCCCTGTTTGTATTCTTTTCAAATCTTCTAAACTTTCTATGATTCTTATTTTCCCAGAGGCAATTCCCGGAGAAGCCGCAAGTCCTTTCAGTATTACTTCGCCTTCAAGTTTTGTTGCTTTTTCAACTCTTTTTTCAATAGTTGTTATTGGTCTTGTTTGAACTATATAGATTTCTTCTCCTTCAATTGCAAATTCTATATCCTGTGGCTTTTGATAATGCTCCTCTAATTTTACTGCAAATTCTGCAAGTTTTCTTGTTTCATAATCTTTTAGCACCTCAGAATTTGCTTTTTCTTTTACTAATTTTACAACCTCTTTTCTTCCTCCAGAATCTCTTGTTATAGCAATCTTTTTATCTGATATTTTTTTATCCAAAATTTTTAAATCTGAATTTTCCTTTGATACTATATACCTATCAGGAGTAATTTGCCCAGAAACAATTCCTTCTCCAAGACCCCACACCGCTTCTATTATTATATTATCATTTTTGTAAGAAGGGTCTTTTGAAAATATAACTCCTGATTTATCAGCATTAATCATTTTTTGTATTATAACTGCAAGACTCGCCTGTTCATGTTTAAATCCTTTTTTATTTCTGTAATATGTGGCTCTTGCTGTAAATAAAGAAGCAAAACATTTTTTTACGCTTTTCAAAAGTTCTGTTTTTCCTTTTACATTCAAAAAAGTGTCTTGCTGACCAGCAAAACTTGCTTCTGCTAAATCTTCTGTGGTTGCACTGCTTCTTACAGCAACAAAAATCGGTTCTGAAGAACTTTTAAGTATGCCTAAAACTGTTTCATTTTCAAAATCAGTCTTTTTCACATCTAAGTTTTCATATGCCTCAAGAATATCTTCCTCCATTTCTTTAGGGAATTTTCCATTCACTATAAGGGTCCTAATCTCTTCTGTAATCTTATTTAATTGTTCTGTATCTTCATAATTTATTTTTTCCAGGAGCTGTTTTATTTTCTCATTTAATCCTGCTTTTTTTATAAAATAATCATAAGCTTGAGCAGTTACAACAAATCCAGAGGGCACAGGAATTTTCATATTAAACATTTCCCCAAGATTCGCACCCTTCCCTCCAGCAATATTTCCTGAAGTTTTATCTAATTCAGAAAACCATTTTATAAAATCTAATTTATTATTCTCATCTTTATTATTCTTAGAATCCTCTTTCTTTTCTAACATTTCAAATAAAAATTTCAGAACTTAATAAAGGTTTTTATTTAATCAGAAACTTCTTACCTTAAGTTTTTCTTTTCTAATTTTTTTACTTCCATGAGCTCCCAAATATTTTTTCTTATTCTTTTTTACAATTCTCAAAACAACTATAATCCCAAAAACAATAATTATAAAACCTCCAATTAAAATCCATAACCAATACAGTTTAATAAATTCAATAAAATTATTTATTAAATCTTTAATTTTCCCTTTCTTTTCAACTCCTTCTAATTCTTCAGCAGGAATCTCCTCATGTATAATCTTGACAATTAAATCAGCTTTGTAGTCTGTAATATTTTTTAAAAAGATTTGTAAATCATAAAATCCATCATCATTTAAATTTAATTTTTTAGTTTCATTCACAATTAATTCAAAAGTTATTGGCACACTTGAGACTGTTAGAGTTGCTGTTTTATTGACAATCTTATCCAGTTTTATTGTACGAGTCTCATTCTCAAACTCAAATTCTATTTTCCAGTTCTCTCTCAAAGATTTTTCATAACCTTCTTCTAATTGGCTTTGGTTTGGTTTGTAAGTTGGGTAGCCTCCTCCAGAGGGGGTTTCTTCCTCTTCTTCTGTTGTTGTAGGCATTGTTCCCGCCTCTACTTCAAATGTTATAGGATAACTGCCACTATAAGTAAAACTAATATAACCCGTTGAATTACTTGTTAAACCGCTCCAGACAACACTATTTTTCTTAACCAACATAGAAGCACCAACAGTAAAATTACCCACTGTATGTCTAACTGTTGCTAATGAATCAGTGGCTGTCTCAGTCCATTTTTTGTAACTATCAGTAAAATTAAAAATTGTAACATTCACGCTTCCAACAGAAGAATTAACAAAGATTGTATTATTATCTAATTTAAGGTAAGTTGGGTGCACTTCAATCAAGTCAAAACTTAAATTATTGCCCATGATAAAGGTTGTGTTTGTACTAGTTGGTTGAAATTGTGTGTTTTCTTGTAAGGTAATTGCAGAGAGAAAATTAAGTAAAAAGATTATGAAGAAAAATATAGTGATTAGTTTATACTTCTTTTTTATAACCATTTTTAATATAAAGCATTCCAATCTGTAGAATTACAACCCATGTGTTTATGATTTGTGAAATTATAAACTATTACTGCTTCTGTTGTTGAATCACAAGTTGGGATTGATGTAGAATTTATTCTTATATTTCCTATAACATCTAATTTCTGTGTTGGAACAGTTATACCTATGCCGATATCTACACTTGAACTTGTAGTAATTTTATTATTATAGATATTTAATTCAGGGGATGCCAAAGCACTTGGACCTATCATTATAGCTGTTGGAGAATTCGCACCTCCATCATACCCAATTTGTAAAAACTCTTTAGAACCACCAGCATATCGGAAAGCCATTCTCCGTGTGCTGTTGTTAGGCCGGAATACAAATTGCTCACTCGTACGATCTCCTGCAATACTAAAATATCCATTACCAGTTAACCCCCCTTTAGCTACAAACTTCCATGCAGTCTCGTGACTTGCTCTCTCTATATTAAAGGCCATAGGTCTCACGAAAGTAGAGTCATCAGCAGATTGGTAATTAAGATTATATTCCATATAATTCTTTACTCCATTAAAATAATTTGCTTCGATTGTATGCACAAAATATGGCTCACTTGAATTTATTTTTGTGTTAGTCATGCCAGGCAATATATTGTACCCCAAAAAAAGTAGATCATCTCTTACACCATTAAAATCCGCACTCGCAGTATGAAGAGAAAAGGGTGTTCCGTTAGTTTCTAATCGTAAGCCTTTCTCAATACCAGTAGTGATAATATCCCCCATAAAAGATTCCCCAGTTACATTCAAACCTCCTGTTAGTATATCATCAAAAGTTCCTCTAATGTCACTAATTATAGTTGTTCCACTTACCAAGTATATTAATATTAAAATAATAAATATCAACATTATAAGATGTTTAGAGTTCCTTTGCAATCCTTCTCTTAGCTTTTTTAAAGAATTCTTGATTATCCTCTTTTCCATAGGAAGAATAAACAAAACACTTATTTAAATTATTCTTTTTTGTTAGGTTACATAATCCTAAACTCTTTTCCAAAATAATTTTTAACAATCTTTTTCATCTCTAAAAATCTTCTTTTATCTCTGCCAATTAATGCTGCTTTATTTTGGGTTCCTGCAGTAAGTATCATTTCATCGTCATTAATTTTCAAATCCCTAAATGTAACCGGACTAACAACAGATTTAATAAAATTTTCTGCGTCCTGAATTGTTTGTGGCATAGGAACTACTTTTATTTTTCTTCTAAGAATTCCATTTATCTCCCTTATGTTTTGTCCACCCTTACCAATAGCTTTTGAAAGTAAATGTTTTGGGACACAGAAAACCAAACTTTGATTGTAGTTAAAACAAAACCTTGTGTTTACCCGAGTTATTTTTCCAAATAAATTTAAATATCGCATATCCTGCATATTGATTATGTTTCCCATCTTTTTTCTATAAAATTTTTATATGTATTGATTTTATAAAGTTATTTGTTACAAAGTCCTATTTAGTAGTCCTTTCAACAACTTTTGATTTGGCAATCTTTTTTTCTTCTTCTTTTTTTATCAAAGGCCCTATAACTTTAACAAGAAGTCCAGGTAATCCTGTACCAATTGGAACGGGTTGATTTAATATAATATTTTCAATAACACTTGATAATTTATCTTCATTTCCTTTTATTGAAGCATTAACAAATTGTTTTACTGGTGTTTCAAAAGTTGCCCTTGCTAATATTGATGATTTTTGTGCAATAATACCCATTCTTGTAACACCCTTAACTTCTCCGGTGTTAGTCATTGCATCTGCAACCAACTCAAGATGCCTTATATCAATATTCAATCCTTGTGTGTTAAGAACTTCCTCAATTTCATTTATTATTAATTGCCTTACTGCTTCAATTCCCAAGACTTCTGCAACTTCATATAAATCATTGGAAACTATTTTATCTTTGTTAATTTCTTTTAAATCGATTATTTTTTTAAGATTACTTCCAAGAGTCATTATTATAAAATCTTTATCCTTCTTTACAATTAAGATTTGTTTTATTCCTTTAATGCCTGATATTATTGTTTTCTTAAGTTTTTCTTTAAGTTGATATATTTCTTTAAAATCAAATTGGGATGCATTTAAAACTATTGAATCAGATTTTTCTTTTACATCAAATCCTAAATCATTAAGTTTCTCAACAACAGTTTTTATTGAACTGTGTGTTTGTCTTAAACCTTTTTTATCAATTTTTATTTCAATTATTTTAGAGCTAAAATCCAAATTAATTTCAGAAGTTATCTCCTTTAATGAAACTTCTTTAATTTTCTCTGCCAAAGTTTTTGCTTGTTTTTCATTATTGTATTCTTTTTTCAAATAAATTTCCATTTTTGGCGAAGAAGGTTTTTTTCTGGCATCAAAAATTTCTATAAGTCTTGGGAGACCCATTGTAATCTGCATTTCTTGAACACCCGCAAAATGAAAAACATTTAATGCCATTTGTGTTGAAGGTTCCCCAAATGATTGAGCAGTAATAATACCAATAGCTTCCCCCGAACTCAATTTTCCTTTAGTATGAATCTGAGAAACATCTATTCCATCTCCTCCATATTCATATTGAATAATATTATTATTACCATCTCTTATTGTTCCATCATATTCTACTCTTAAATCCTGAAGAGCATTTGCCAATCTTCTGTATAAATAACCTGATTTTGGTGTTCTTAATGCTGTATCCATTAATGAATCTCTTCCTGTTATTGCCCCAAAGAAAAATTCATCTGGTCTTAGTCCTTTTATAAAAGAATTTTTAATAAATCCTTTTGAAATTGGAGATAAATCACCTTTTTTGAAAAATGAAAGGGTTCTATCATTGTAACCAATATCAATTCTTTTTCCCCATAAAGCCTGCTGACCAACAGAACAGGCCATTTGCGTAATATTCAAAATATTTCCACCTCCACCAGACCTAATCATATAACTTACAGGACTCTCTTCTGGAAATTCTTTCTTTACAATCTCTCCAATTTTCGTTCTTATCTCATTTAATACTTTAAGTATTTTTATTTCTCTTGAATCTTCTTCTGTTTTACCAGGAATTCTTTCAAGAGTTCCTTTATTGTATGAATCAATTATTTCTTCTGTTTTCTTTTCAGCTTTGCTAATTATCTCTTCTCCAGCACGAATCACACTTTCATTTAAATCTAAATCCTCAACAGAAATGGTTATTCCTTCATCAAACAAGTGATTTATTCCCAAATTAAAAGCTTCTTTTATTATGTCAAAAGTTCTATCTCTTCCAATAACTTTGTCTAATTCTTTTATTAATTCCCCATCTTCATTCCCAAACATAGTTTTGTCTATTTTTCCTTTAATAATTTTTCCGTCTTTTATTTCAATAGAATTATTAGAAAAATTAATTTTCGGCAATATTTGAGAGAATATTTCTGTCCCAGAAACAATTTTTTTAGGAAATTCGCTTTCAATTCCAGATTTATAAAGAATTTGATTTGCATAATCTACTGGAAATTTTCCAAGTCCTAACAAATAATTTCCTGTTATTGCATCTCCAATACATCCCATAAAATTTGTATTATTTTTTGGAGAAATCAAATTTGCTTTAACATCCAAAAGTATTTTTGCTTCTGCTTTTGCTTCTTCTGTTTGTGGAGAATGAATATTCATTTCGTCTCCATCAAAATCAGCGTTGTATGGAAAAGCTGTAGCAGGATGTAGCCTAAATGTTCTCCCCGGCAAAACTCTTGCATAATGCGCCATCAAACTTCCTCTATGCAAACTTGGATGTCTATTAAATAAAACCACATCCCCATCCTGTAAATGCCTCTCAACTTGATATCCTACAGAAAGTTCATTTATAATCTCATCTTTTAGTTCAGGCGTTATCTTTTTCCTTTTTCCATCTGGTCTTACAATATAATTAGCTCCAGGGTATTCTTCTGCTTTTTCTATTAATTTTTTTAATTTTTGAATATTTAAATCAGTAACACTTTCTGCTACTGTAACAACTTTAGCAATTTCATAAGGAATTCCTACTTCATTAATCTCAATAGATGGATCTGGAGAAATGACTGTTCTTCCAGAATAATTAACTCTTTTACCTGCAAGATTTTTTCTTATTCTTCCTTCTTTTCCCTTGATTCTTTCTGTAATTGTCTTTAATGGTTGTCCGCTTCTATGCCTTGCAGGAGGAATTCTTGTAGTAGTGTTATCAAAAAAAGTTGTAATATGAAATTGCAATAAATCCCATAAATCTTCAATGATTACTTCAGGAGCACCTGCATTTAAATTTTCCCAAAGTCTTTGATTAGCTCTTATTATATCAGAAAGCTTGTGTGTTAAATCATCTTCGCTTCTTTCTCCTGATTCTAAAATAATACTGGGTCTAACAGTTACTGGAGGAACCAAAAGCAAAGTTAAAATAGCCCATTCTGGTCTGCAATTTTTAGGATTTACTCCTATTTTTTTTAATTCTTCATCTGGGATATTAACTAACTTTTCTCTTATTTCTATTGGAAATAATCTTATTTTTCCCTTATAAAAGTTAGTTGGTTTATCTAATTTAATTCTTTCATAAACCTTATTACAATGTGGACATTTCTTGGCATCTTTTGCTTTTTTTGCTCTTTGACTAGGAGAATATTTTTCCAAATCTTTATCTAAAAGCATCAATTTTCCACATTCTTCACAAAAACATCTTAAAGATAATTCAACCAAAGGGATATATTTTAAATGCATTACAGGTCTGGCTAAATCAATACTTCCAGGATGCCCTAAACATTCTTTAAGCCTTCCACCACAGGTTCTGCATCTTACTCCAGGGTCTATTGCTCCTAATCTTAAATCCATCAAACCACCATCTACAGGATATCCATCAATATTATACAATTCTGGAGTTACTATTTTAGCAGATGAGATTTTCTTAATTTGCTCTGGACTAAATAAAGAAAATTTTATTGCTCCAACTTTTTTCTTTATGGGTTTCATTTTTTAATTTGTACTGATTTCATTTTTGTTTGAAATTATTCATATTTATTTTTTAATATAAAACTTGTATGAATATGCAATCCTTGTAATTCTTCTAAAAGTAATTTAAAAGCATATGAAACTTCTATTGGCTCAAGATCTTCACTATTACAGATTGGGCAAATAAGTTTATTTCTTATGTTGTCGTCTATTCCAACAGATCCGCACTTAGAACAAATTGGCAGAACAACTTTATCAGAGTCATATCTTTCTTTTAATAACAAAGATGCTCCGTGAGCAACCAATGCCTGTTGTTCCATTTCCCCCAGTCTTAATGCTCCACCTCTTGCTCTTCCTTCTATTGGCTGTCTCGTTAATAATGCGACTTTTCCAGAAGCTCTTCCGTGTAATTTATTACCTACCATGTATTTTAGTTTCAAATAATATAAGTTCCCAACAAATATTTTTGCACTTATTTTTTTCCCAGTAACTCCATTATACATGGTTTCTTTTCCATCATATCTAAAACCCAAATTATGCAAGTCATTCTCCAATTCTTTTTTACTTTGTCCAGAAAAAGAACTTCCGTCTACAGTTTCTCCTTTTAAACATCCCACTTTACCTGCTAATAATTCTAATAAATATCCTACAGTCATTCTGCTCGGTAAACCATGTGGATTAAATATAATATCTGGCCTAATTCCTCTTGAAGTGAAAGGTATATCTTCTTCAGGAACTATCATTCCAATAACTCCTTTTTGACCATGGGATGTGGCAAATTTATCCCCCAATTCAGGAATTCTAAGGTCCCTTGTTTTAACATGAACAACTTTGTTCCCCTCAAAATCTTCTGTGACAAATACAGCATCAACAATTCCTTTTTCTTCTTGTCTCATAGTTACACTAGATTCCTTTTTTGTCTTAACAGAAATTTCCCTTACTTCTGATAGAAATTTCGGAGGAGACATTTTTCCAATGAGAACTTCTCCTTCATTAATTTCTCCCTCAGGATAAGTAATTCCATCATTTTCTAAGAACCTATAACTTTCTTCCAGCTTATATCCAGAAACATCTTTTTCAGGAATTGCTATATCATCTTTTAATCCACCAGAATAATTCATTTCCACTGCAGAATAGGGCCTAAAATAAAAACTTCTTCCAACTCCCCTGTCCAAACTTCCTTTATTAAATACCAACGCATCTTCCATATTGTATCCTTCATAACTCATAATTGCAACCACTAAATTTTGTCCTGCAGGATAAGTCTGTAAAGTATCATAAACAAAACTCCTTACAATAGGTTTTTGGGGGTATTGAAGAATACTTACATCTGTATCAAGCCTGCATAAATAATTAGCAGCATATAATCCAAGAGCTTGTTTTTGTGTTTTACTCCCTCTATTCAATCTTGAACTTTGGTCATGATTTCCATAAGGTACAAGACTTGTTATAGCTCCAAATAAACTTATAGTATCTATTTCAAGATGCGTATGTTCAGGAGTTATCTCTTCTTCATACAAAGCAACTAAAGCATTTTCTTCTTCAGCTGCATCAAGATATTCTATTATTCCTTGTTCTACTAATTCATTCCAGGTTAATTCATCTTGTTCTAATCTTATTAAATGTTCATTCTTTAATCGTGGATTTCCCTCATCAATTATTATTAAAGGTCTTAAAACTCTACCAGGTTCTGTTGAAATTAAAATTGTTTGAAGATTATGATTATTCTCTATATTCATCTGTATGGGAAGTTGATTACTTCTTCTTTTGTCTTTGAGTTTTGCAACAAATTTATCAGCTTTATTTATGCTTCCAATAAATCTTCCGTTAAAGAAAACATCTGTCTCTCTAACTCCTTCCTTATCAAGTCCGTCTGCTTCCAAATCTTTCATAAACTTATTTTCGTCAAGATTTACTCTTGTAGACACTTTACTTAAAAGAGCAAGATTTTTTCTCAAACCAATTTCTGTTCCCTCAGGTGTTTCAATAGGACAAAATCTTCCGTAATGAGTCGGATGAAGTGTCCTTGCTAAAAAGTTTTCCTGGTCGCTTGGCAACATACTTGAAACTCTTTGTAATTGTGAAATTGTCGCTAAATAATTAGTTTTGTCCATATTTTGCGTAATTCCGCTTCTTTCTCCTGTCCAGCTCCCTGTTGCAATTGCAGATTCAACTCTATGAGAAAATAATGTGGATTTTGCAATTATTCTAATAGAAAAGAATTTCCTTCTTTTAGTGGATTTTTGTAAAGAATACTGAATATCTCTAATTAAAATTCCTAAATTAACTCTAAATAATGTGGCCAAAAGATCCCCTGAAAGTCTAACTCTTTTATTTGCGTAATGATCTTTATCTGTCCTTAACCTTGGATTTTCCTTTGCTATCAAAAATTGCCTTATCAGTTTGCATAAAGTTACAGCCTTTTTTATTCTATCTTCTTTTTTTTGTCCAATATGGGGAAACAAATAAGAATCTATTCTTTGTTTCACTCTGTCAAGAATTTCTTTTTTAGTTCCTTGTAAATTTGACTGTTCTGCAATATACATCATTGCATCTTCTTTAGTTGCTAGATTCACGAATTCATAAAGGTTAACAATAACACTATCTGTTTCTTTCTCAATATATTTAGCAATGTCTGATTCCTTTGTAAGCCCCAATGCTTTTAGAATTACTATTGCAGGCAAATTTTTAAATCTGCTAAATGAAAGTTCTAATAAACCCTCCTTGCCTTCTGAAATTATTGAAGGTATTCTATATGTTCCTCTTAAAGAAAATAACCTTAACATTAAATTCCCTTTTTTATCTTCTTCAACAAAAGGTTGATTTTCTGCAAGATCCTCAGCCATAACCATAACTCTCTCATTCCCTTTTATTATAAAATATCCTCCAGGGTCTATGGGGTCATTATAATTTTCAATCAATTCTTCTTTGGACATTCCATTAGTATTACATACATTACTTTTTACCATAATAGGAATTTTCCCTATTTCTACAACTTCTGAATCAACCTGATCGTCTTTTTTTACAGTTAATTCAAGAGTTATAGGTGCTGCATAAGTTAAACTTCTTAATTTTGCTTCAGCTGGCATAACTAAAGAACTACTTCCATCTGCCTCTATTATTTTCGGTCTTCCTACATTTATTTTTCCCAGAATAATTTCAAATTCCTCATTGTTAATTGTTTCTGAAATTTCATTAACTATTTCTTGCATTCTTTGTTCAATAAAATCGTTAAAGGAGATAATATTTGATTCAACTAACGAATGTTTTTCTAAATATTTTTTAACCACCAAATGTTTTCTTTTTTTCATTTTATTTCCAGAATTATACTATAACTCTAAAGTAAGTATTCAATTTATTTGCATCTATTCTTTCTATTTTAATTATGTCTCCTACACTAGAATTTTCTGGAAGATTAGAGTCTGTTGAAAGAATTTTTGGTAATTGGGCTTTAGAAATATTCAGTTTTGATAAGAGTTCTTCTGCCTCTTTTTCTTTAAGTTTAACATGTTTAGATTGGAGTATGTGCATGTTTATATTAGGCAATAGTTTAGGAGTTTAGTTGGAGATTGCAGAGATTATAAAAAAGTTTTTAACAACTTCGCAATAATAAAAAACAATTAATTTCCATTTAAAAGGTTTTCGGTTTTGGGGGGTTTTGTTTAAAAAGTCGAGGCTGCACAAAAATGGCCCCGAAGGGATTTGAACCCTCGACACCTGGATTGCTTTGTAACCAAAGTCGCGAAGCAAGCGAAACCATGTTTCAGCATAAAAGTCCAGTGCTCTGCCAGGCTGAGCTACGGAGCCATAATTTTATTTAGGAGAATTAGTTTATAAATTTTTATAAGTGTTTCCCTAACTTCTCTTCTAATACTTCAGAAGACATTGAACCAATAAACTGTTCAATTACTTTTCCATCTTTAAATAAAGTAAAATTTGGGATAGAACTAACATTAAATTTTTTTGCAATCTCTTGATTGTCCTCTACACTAATTTTACCGAATTTTATTTTTCCTTCAAATTTCTCACTTAATTGGTCAATTATTGGAGCCATCATTAAACAAGGCATACACCATTCTGCAAAAAAATCAATTAAAACAAATCCTTCTTTAGTAAAATTTTCAAATTTATTATCTGTTAATTCAGGAACTTTATCATTGCTTATCATAAGATTTAAGAATTATGTTTATTTATAAAAGTTTTCTTAAAATTCTTTTTTGTTCATCAGAAGACCAAACAGCAAAAAATACTTTTGGACGGTTAAAATCTATATCATATACTCTTTCAGGACTTAAATCCAATTCACATATTTCTACATTAGATTCAGTAAGAAATTCAAAAGTTCCATGTACTTCTTTTTCTGAATAAGTGCTTTTGAAAATAATTCTTCCTACTTCATAAGATACTAATTCTTTTGCACATTTGTGACAAGGAAAAATTGTTGTGTATAAAGTAAATTCTTTAATGTTCTTTGTGATATGACGCAAAGCATTCATCTCTGCATGAACACCATAACATTCTCCAGAATCTAAAGATTCTTCATATTTCAAACCCTTTAACTCTTTTCTACATCCAATTTCAAGGCAATTGTCTTTAATCCTTTTTGGAACACCATTATATCCTGTAGCAATTGTTTGATTATCTTTAACTATTACAGCCCCTGCCTGAACATGTTTACAGGAAGAACGTGATGAAGCATCAATTGCCATCTTCATAAAATATTCATCCCATGAAGGCCTTGTTCCTAATTCTCTTTCATCAAGTATTTTAATTCCTTTCATTTTTCCCTAATTTTGGATCAAATCTTATCTCCCCAGATTTTATGCCACCTGAAGGAAATAATCTATAAAGATGTTTATGGCCTGGAGAATCTACAACATGAATCTTTGTTTCGATAGCAGAATTATCTCTCTCTTTATGAATTCTTACTGTTGAATACTTCTGTGGAACAGCATAATACGGAAAGCCAGATGCCATTTCGCTTATAATTAATATCTTTATTCCTTTTCCAGTTTCAAGTCCATAATGAACCCTGTGAGAACCATCATTTATTTCATCAAAAAATCCTGTTTTGCTGGTATATTCAATTTTAGAAATTTCAGGATTAATTCCTAAATCATTTATTTTTAAAGATTTTGAAAGTTTTTCTCCTATTAATGAAGCATAATTAAACTTCCCATTATTAGTTTTAGGTATATGAAATCTTTCAATTACAGGGGGAAGCATAGTCCATTCTGTTTCTTGTCCTGTTTTAGACGTTGCAATAAAATCATAAGCTTTATCTAAATTGAAAATATTAATTTTTTGTTTTAAAAAATGTTTAGCTAAAGAATTTATTTTATCTAAATGAGTCATATAAATTGAAGGTTGAGGAATATGTAATTTTGTTATTATTTCTTCAGGAGTTAGAAAAACAAATTCAAAATTAGAATTCTCATAGATTTTTATTTCTGGGAAACCTCTTAATGAAACTTTTCTTAATCTTTTTTCTAAAGTATCTCCTTTTCCAAAGAAAGGAACCTCTTTCAATATTTTAATTGCAATACAACTTTCATCATTCATAGTAAAAAGTCTCCTATTTCATTAATATTTTTTATAGATATATCTGCTTCTGGAATTTGAGACCAAACAGCAATAGTTTTCATACCTCTTAATTTTGCTGGTAAAATATCAGATATTTTACTATTTCCAATATATACATGTTCAAATGCATTAAAATCTGATACAAGATTTAAAATATAATCAAATGCTTCTCCATTATATTTTGAACCAATTCCAAGAGTGTCACCATAAACTTTATTTGAAAAACATTTCCCATCAATCCCTATTTTTTTTAATTTAGATAATGTCCAATCCTGAAAACTACTTGTTAACAAGTAAGTCTCATACTTTAAACTTACTTCTTTAATAATATTTGCTAATTTTTCATTAGGAAAAATTAAATCTAAAATATCAGCTTCTAATGCACATTCATCCACAATTTTTGCGCCGTCTTTATATCCGACTTCCTTTAAAACTTTTGAACCGCTTTTAAGTTCAGCATATCTTAATTCAAAAAAATCTCTTGCTTCTTTTAAATCTTGTAATTCTGGCTTTTTATCAAAGATTCTTTTAGCTATTTGTGTTCTAATACAATTATCTATTTTTGGGGTGGATTGGTAAAGTGTCCCATCAAGGTCAAATCCAACAACTCTTACCTCTTTTAATTTTTCCATATTTATTAAATTCATTTTATTGACTCATAGAATTAATATTTATATCTCTTACTTCTTGAGAAACTTTCAAAATATTTTCTAATTCTACTTCTAATTTTTTTCCAGAAAGATATTTTTTAGTCTGTTCTATCATTTGTTCTTCAATTTCTGATTTCATTTGTTCTATTGATTTAAAGGCAAATTCTTTTGAAAAACATCTTTCTTCTATTCCTTCTCCTTTCTCTTTTGAGATTTTTAATCTGTTCACAAACCCTTCTAAAATAGGCTGATCTCGTGCTGAAACATGATAACCATCAGTAAAATCAACTATTCTTCCCAATTTAATATTTTTCCCTGTTTTTTCAATAATCTTATTTCTTAAATAAATTTGCAATGTTGCTAATCCAGTTTGGTTCATAGGTGCTGCAATCATAACATTTCTGCTTCTAAAATTATAGTTCATATTTAATATAAAGGTGTTGTCTTCTGAAATTTCATCTGGAATTAAACCAAGCCAAATACGTTGAAGACATGGAGGATCTTGTGAATCGAAATCTCTCTCAGGAACCCAAGTTATACCATTACTTTTTCTTGTAGATAAAGAATTTGATAATTTTTCTATCATTAAGTCAATTTGATTTATCAAATTCTTTGATCCAGGATAAGATATTAATCTTTCGTGATAATGGTACGGCCATCTAGTAGTTTTTCCAGTAGTATCTACCCAAGAATCTTTAGCTCCTAAAATTTCCATTTGATATCCAAATAAATCTTTTATACCACAAGTCATATATTTATGCATATATAAATCAGAATTTGGATTTGTTATTTCAATTGTCATTGTAGAATCAACTTGCAAACATCCTTTATCTTTACGACCAGAACGTTTATACCATAAACCCTTTTCATAAAGTTTTACAACAGAATTTTCCCAAGCTTCTGGAATACTATTTCCTTTTACTGAAAGTGCTGGCAGATTTCCGTTTCCTCGGACATAATTATTCCCTTTTTTTCCCATTCTAATAAACAATCAATCAAGTTTATTTATAAAAATTATTATACTCTATTTTAATCTTCTCCTCTTATCTTACAATTTGGCAAATATTTAATTGTCTCTTTTTTCATTTCTTCTAAAAGTTTTTTTGGTGTTTCTGGAAATTCTTCTAATGTTGAATCAACTAATTTTCCACCATCTTTAGGAACGACAAATGGCTGCAACTTGTATAAATGATGATTCCTTCCTGTTCTCTCAACAATCCATTTCGCAGTATCCACAACTTCTTTTACTGTCATAAAACTAAATTCATTATTATCTCTTTTAACTGGAACAATAGTTGTCCTAAATTCATAATTTGGAAATTGAGTAGCAAGAACCATTCCTTTTTCCACTTCATCTCTAAAATCAATATAATCTTTTCCAATAATTTGTGGATATAAATAATCCGGGCCTTTAACATCCATTGCAACATAATCAATTAAATTTTCTTTTTGTAAATTTGCTAAGACAGAAGGATTACTACCCTTTGTGTCTAATTTAACTGGAAATCCCATTTTCTTTATTTTCCTTACAAAATCCTCCAAGCCAATTTGCAAAGTTGGTTCTCCTCCACATAAAACAACTCCCTCAATCCATCCTTTTCTTGAATCAAGATAATCAAAAAACACTTTGTTATCTATGTTAATCCCTTTTTCTAAAAGATGTTTACAATGACCAGCAGGACATGCATAATCACATCCTGGCGAAAAAACTACTGAAGAAATTTTTCCAGGATAATCTATATATGATTCTTTCACAAAATTTCGTATTTGCATTTCATTAAGATTTATTTTATTTAATTAAATAATTTTTCTATGTCTTCTGAACCTTGCACCAATGTTTCAATTTTAGAATTATCTCTTTTTATGACAATAGGCAATATAGCCATATTATTCTCATCTCTTACAATCATACCACGAATGTCTTTGTAAAACTCTTTAAATTTTTTCCTCCCTTCACTCATTCCTAAATCAATTTCTTCATAATTCACATTTTTCTTATTTAGAATTTCCTTTACTTCGCTGCATTTTTCACAATTTGGTAAGGTATATATTTCATAAATCATATTTCAAATCTTTTTCTATGTTTAAATTCTTCTTGTTTCCCTTCATTCCAAGATGAAACAGGTCTTAAATACCCAACAATTCTGTCCCAAACTTCTGCTGGTTTGCTACAAATTGGACATTTATCATGCCTTCCAGAAATATATCCATGATTGTTACATATGCTAAAAATTGGAGTTACACTAAAATAAGGTAATCTTGTTGTTTCTGCAATTTTCCTGACAAGTTTTTTTGCCATTTCTCCTTCAATTCTTTCTCCCAAATAAGCATTAAATAATGTCCCTCCATTGTATAATGTTTGAATCTCTTCTTGGTGTTTTAAAGCACTGAATAAATCTATTTCTAAATCTACTGGTAATTGACTTGAATTAGTTAAAAATGGAATTGCATCTCCAGAAGTATAGATATTAGGATATAATTCTTTATCTTTTTTTGCTGCTCTATATGAAGTTGATTCTGCAGGTGTTGCTTCTAAATTATACAGATTATCTGTGTCTTCTTGATATTTTTTTATTTTACCTCTCATAAATTTCAGTGTTTTTATTGAAAACTCTTTTCCTTCTGAAGTAGAAATATCTTTATTCAAAAAATTAACACATGCTTCATGCATTCCACAAATACCAATTGTAGAAAAGTGATTTGCAAAATGCCCAAGATAAGATTTAGTATAAGGAACAAATCCTTTTTCTAAAAGTCCTTCGACGGTTTTTCTTTTTATTTCCAATGATTTAGAAGCAATATCCATTCTATGACCTAATATTCCGAAAAATTCCTCTTCTGTTTGTGCCTCATAACCAATTCTGTTCATATTTATTGTTACTACACCAATGCTCCCTGTTGATTCTCCAGGACCCCACATTCCACCTGGACGATTTAACAATTCGTTTTGGTCTAAATTAAGTCTACAGCACATAGCCCTTATTGATTTTGAATCTAAACCAGAACCAATATAATTTTGAAAATAAGGAAGTCCATATTTTCCTGTAACTTCAAATAATAAATTAGAAACTTCAGAATCCCAATCAAAATCCTTTGTTATATTATATGTTGGTATAGGAAATGTAAATATTCTTCCTGATTTATCGCCATGAACCATATTTTTTAAAAAACCCAAATTAATCATATCCATTTCTTTTTTATAATCCTTATAAGTTGAGTTCAAAATTTCCTTAAGCTCCTCTTTTTCTTTTTTGTATAAATCTAAAGCCCCATTTATGAGATGCTCCCTTTGTCTTTTTTCAGGTAAAGAAGCAGCATCCAAGAATAATTCAATAACTTTCCATTCAGAATTTCTTGTTCCTTCTATTCTCTCAAATAACCCTTTCATTTCGTTTCTCTGTGGAGGCTCTACTCTATAAATAGCAATTTGTTTTTGATGCTCAAACTCATTATCTTTAAACTCTGAAGCAACCATTGCAATTATTTCTGGTATCATTTCTTTATAAGGAGAATTAGCCCATTGTTGTGCAACTTGATTAAGTCTATCAACCCTATTATTATATTTTTTATTTATATCTTCTTCTGTTAACCCAATCTCAATTTTCTTATCTTTTAAATCATCAGGAACTACTAAGTCAAATGTTAAATTTGAGAAAGGTGCCTGCCAGCCCCATCTTGAAGGAACATTTAAACCATAAATTAGCATTTGCATATATTGGTCTACTCGTTCTTGAGAAAGATTATCTGCTCTTACAAAAGGAGCTAAAAAAGTATCTACAGAAGAAAATGCCTGAGCACCAGCAAATTCCCCTTGCATTGTTCCTATATAATTAACCATTTGTGCCACTATGGTTTCTAAATGCTTTGGTGGAGCACTTTGTACTCTTTCAGCAACTTCTCCAAAACCTCTTTTAATCAATTTTTCCAAAGAGTGTCCACAACAATAAGCTATTATAGGAAAATCTAAATCATGGATATGAATTGCTCCTTTTTCATGAAGTTCTTTTATTTGAGGGTCTTGCTTACCATACATTTCATTCAGAGCATATCTTTTAAGAGCTTTTCCAGATAGATGAGCATTTAATCCTTGGAAAACAATAGAACCACTATTTGCATTTTCTCTAACTTCCCAATCATCTCCTCTTGTATAATCTTTTACAGTTCTAACAACATCTGCAATTAATCCATTCTCTAATTCACTTCTTTCTCTTAATTCTTTATGTTTTTGCCTGTATAAGATATATGCTTTTGCAGTATCAGCATAACCGTCTTTGATTAATTGTCTTTCAACCAAATCCTGAGTCTGCTCAACTGTTGGAACTATTCCATTACCAAAAAGTGCAGATATTTGCCCCATTACTTTATCAGAAATTCTCTGTGTAATTAGGTAATCTCCCTTTTTTCCTTTTTCTTTTGAAACAGATTCCACAGCAGAAAAAATAGCCTTGGTTATTTTTTCCTGATTAAAAACAACAATTTCTCCGTTTCTCTTTTTAATTTTTTCAATCATTTTATAAACCTCTAATTTCTTAAAAAATTCTAAATTTTTATTTACTAGTATAAAATTTCAATCACCTATTTAAATATTTATTCGTACTGGAAGAGAATAACAACCCCCAAATCCATAAAAAAAAGTTTTTAAAGTATTTTTTCTTTTAATAATAAAGGAGGTTAGAAGATGGCAGGATATTTTTCAATAATTACAGAACAGCTTGGGATTTCTATTTGGTTACTTGGTGTTATGTTCATATGGAGTTTAGCATGGAAACTAACAGCACTATGGAAATCAGCAAGAAAAGGTTCATTAGTCTGGTTTATAGTTTTGGCTTTATTCAATACAGTGGGAATTTTACCAATTCTTTACATCTTTGTATTTTCAAAGATAAAGTGCTGTGAACTTAAAATAAAAAAGAAAGTTAGAAAACCAAAATCAGGAAAAAAGAAAAAATAATTTAAATTTGCATTAACCTGCATTTTTTACAAATTTTATTCCTTGAAGGTTCGCCACAAATCCCACAATAGCTAATCTTAGTATTTTTTGTTTTATTTATCTTTTTAGATAATTCTACAAAATTCCTTAGCATATTTTTTTTCTGTTTTAAAGAAATTTCCTTAAAAAATTTCCTAACTTCAATCCTATAAGTTTCTTTTCTATGTGGGCAAATTTCTTCCACGACGCCAATTTTATTTTTCTTAGCATACTCATCAATTTCTTTTTCTTCAATAAAAAATAGAGGCTTTATTTTAACAACGAATTTTTTATCTTTGAATTTTAAAATTGGTCCAAAATTTACACTCAACTGAGGCGCACCTTTTAATACATTCATAAAAAAAGTTTGTAATTCATCATCTAAATGATGTCCTGTAACAATTTTATCTGCTTTCAATTCCCTAGATTTTTTGTTAAGAATCCATTTCTTAAAAACACCACAAATAGTACAACTGCTTAAATTAGGGTTTTTTTTCATAATTGCAGTAATCTTTTTTTTGATTTCTTTTTCTGCATAATATACATGAAGTGCAATTCCCAACTTCTTACATAATTTTTCAACAACATTCATACAGTCTTCACTATATTTTCCCATACCAAGATTAACATGAACTCCTTCAATATTATATCCCAATTTTTTTAATATACAAAGAATAACGCCAGAATCCTTGCCTCCAGAAAGTGCTACAATAATTTTGTCTTTTTTACCAATTAAATTGTATTTCTTGATTGTTTCTTTAACTTTTTTTTCTATGTTCATTATATATTATCCAAGGGTGATTTTATATTTTTAACTGATGCTTGTGATATTTGGGTATAAATCTGAGTAGTTTTAATATCTGAATGCCCGAGAAGTTTTTGTATAATTCTTAAATCTGTCCCTTGCTCTAATAAATGTGTCGCAAAACTATGTCGAAGTAGATGAGGGTAGACTCTTTTTTTTATTTTTGCCTTTTTGGCTGCATTGGAAACGATTTTTTGAACAGATTTAATTGTTAATTTTCCTCCGCGATTTGATTCAAATAAATATTTTTTAGAATTAAGTTTACAATAATTTCCCAAATCTTCATCAAGAGATGTTGGAATTTTAACAAATCTATCTTTTTTCCCTTTGGCAAGTCGGACATGAATTAAACCTTCTTCGAATTCCACATCATTTTTCTTAAGATTAACAATTTCTCCAACACGAAGACCAGTACCATAAAGAAGTTTTATTATTAATTTATGCTTAAGATTTAAAGTTGTTTTAATCATTCTTCTAATTTCATCAATAGATAAAATATCTGGAAGAATTTTATTTCTTTTAATTGTAGGGAGAAATAATCTTTTACGCAAAATATTTTCAAAGAAAAACTTAATAGCAAAAGAATCTTTAGCAACACTAGATGGATTTTCTATCTCTAGGTGTTTTATAATATATTTTTTAACAGTATCAGGGTTTAGCTCCCTGTCTTCTGAATATTTCAAGAATTTTTTAACAGAATATAAATAGCTACTTACAGTTTTTTTAGAAAAATTTCTAACTTTTAATTCATTCTCTAATTTTTTTAATAAATCTTGCATAGCAAGAATAGACCAAATAAGTTTATATAACTTGTGAAAATAGAATATTAAACGAACTTTAGTTCGTTGTATGGCTTGTTAAACTCAACAAATTTGAAGTCCTAAAAACAGAAGAGGGCAGTTTTCCTAATTGCAATTAAATG
>Ga0114923_10000112_pt1 | contig 63401 bp, 62 predicted proteins | sample SumtaG_FD_89578 | JGI IMG/M metagenome (GOLD analysis project Ga0114923, IMG submission 89578) | Deep subsurface microbial communities from Indian Ocean to uncover new lineages of life (NeLLi) - Sumatra_00157 metaG | ecosystem: Environmental > Aquatic > Marine > Oceanic > Sediment | place: near... | reverse complement strand
ATTTATTTACTGGCGTGGTCATCATCGAAGATGCGCTTTCTATTCACCTTGATGAACTATGGAGTAACAAAAACTCGCATTCACCGAGGGCTATGTTTTAATGTATTCATCGCAGAATAATGAATAGATGATAGCAATGGCAGTGATATGTAGAGATTGTGGCCACGTTAATGAAGATGACAGCATATATCCGAGTGATCAAAATGGCAGACCAATACTCATGTCTGGTAAATACACACCAAGATTTTGGTGCGTAAAATGCGGTGGTACAGACATAATATCCGCAGACTGAATAAGCAATGACTATGTCATTAGCAGTAATCAATGAGGGGTAAGAATGTCTGAGAAAAGCAGTAGGCAGTTAGCTCGAACTTGGCCATACAGACGTTACAAGGCTTATGAGCGTGAGCTTCGTGATTCTGCAGCAAGATGGTTTTCTGAGAAGGGACTGGCGACACATGAGAAGATGCGCTATTGCCTCAAGTCCCTTGCCAGCTGGCCGCAAAATATCATTTGCACTGACGTGGCTGAGTACATACAGCAAGAGAATGAGAAAAATATAGGGAAGGAATCTTTCCCACTTCACAAGTATCTTCACCACGGTTTGAGTAGCCAAGCAATGGTATTCAATCTTGTAGGACCCTTGATTGTAAGGAAAGACCTCGAACCGCTACGTGTCGCAATCGAGCGAGTAGGAATAGCATGGCCTATCGGAAATGTCACTGCTGAGTTTGAATATGATGACAGAACTGTTTTCAATGAAGATTCTGGGCAACCTACATCGATTGATTTGTTCATATCTGGAGAAACCAAAGGGATCTTTGTTGAGGCGAAACTCGTCGAAAAGGAATTTGGTGGTTGTTCTGTTTTTGCGGGCGGCGATTGCGATGGACGGAATCCTATCTTGTATGGATTTGATGGGTGTTATCTTCATCATATTGGGCGCAAATATTGGGAGCGAATGAAAGAGTTCGGCTTCGAAGAAACCGATTTCGTATCCGGGCACATTTGTCCGTTTATCAATTATTACCAGTTCTTCAGGGAGGTTCTATTATCCCTTACAAAGAAAGGCTGTTTCATGCTCCTTCACGATGAGCGGAATCCTGCGTTTCATAAGACTTCCAAGAATGGCAAGGAATCCGGGTTGTGGCCCTTCCTAATGGAATCTATACCGCCTGAGTATGCCCCACGCATCGAACGAGTGACTATTCAGCAGATTGTCAAAGCAATTGATGAATCTGGACGTCATCACGAATGGATTGACGACTTCAAGTTGAAATATGGGCTTAAGTGAATTATTTCTTTTTCACAAAGACTACTACAATCAAAATAACTGCTACGGCTGTAACACCGGCTGTAAGTATCACTGTGTCCACTGGAAATGTTGACTCTGTAGTAGTGGTGGTAGTAGTTTCATTTCCACTCGTACTAGGTGCAACGTACCACGGTGGGATTGACTCATCTGGAGCAGCCATTGGGTGAAGATCGCTATTCCCTGAATTTCCATCAATCGAGTATGGAACATCCACGATACTGTCATTGTTTGTATCTGGAGCTGTCCAATCATCCCAGTAATTACCATCGATGAAATTGTTCTCACCATCATCGGCTGCTTGGCTTGAACCACCATTCCTGAAGAAGTAGTTGTTCTGAATTCTGTTATCATCAGCATTTGCAGTAATATCTAGACCCATTCTTGTGTTATTTGCAATGATATTTCCTGTGACAACATTGTTTGCTCCGCCCACTCCATCAGAATATGAATAATAGAATCGCAAGCCAATCTCTTCACAATTAGTAATGTAATTCTGTGAGAATGTATTGTGCTCTGTGATAACTGAAATACCATACTCTACACCTGATATTGTATTGTGTTCGAGTGTTGCATTTCCACCCATGATGTGAATTCCTGTCTGGCAATTCGTGATGTTGTTGAAATTGATGTGATGAGAACCAGCTTCAACTAGGAGCCCTTTCTGACTATGGTCATAGACCTTATTGTTACTCACAATACAATTTTCTGCCTCTAGAAGGCGAATTCCACTTGGGCTATTCTCGTAAACTGTATTTCCTGATATAGTGACATTGTGACTTATTGCAGAACCATACGGATTACCAATATGGATGCCATGGTCCTGATTGTCGTATACTATGTTGTCTTTCACTATGACATTTTGAGATCCATCTTCCACAATAATACCTCCGAAAGTACTATCATGAACTTCATTTCCTTCGATGGTGAAATTCTCGACGGTAATAACATGGATTCCAGCTGCAGCTCTTCGAACGTAGTTGTCCATGATTATTCCATTTGCAGCGTTGATAATTGCAACACCGCACCACTCATAGAATAGACCATCAAGCTGGTTGTCAATGAATTTAAAGTGTAGGTCTGAGTTTTCTACTCTTAGCATTTGCTCATTTGCGGCAAAACTGTAACCTGTGATAATGATTGGGTTTTCTGGAGAGCCATCACCTTCCCATCCCTCACTTGCATCTAGGGCAAGAAATTCCGCATTCCCGTCAATTTGAATAATTGCATGGGGGGTGTAAGTTTGTGCAGGCTCGACCTCTAGTGCTTCTATAGGTCTTGAAGCATTGATTACGAGTAGCGATACTACTACAATGACAGCTAGTATGTTCAATCCATTTCGACCCATTGGCAACCACTTCTACTTTCGGCAGTACAGTTTTTTCTACTTCGCACCGATTAATAGAGTTCGCATCATAGCAATGGGTAGTACAGACGGAAGAATGAGTTCTAAGCAAATCTTTTGACAAGTAAAATAATGACAACGAAACATACCATCGTGACTCCCGATGCATACATCACAAGCTCGGTTCCAATGCCTCCGAGGAGGAACGAGATTACCGATACTACAACTTCATCACTTCCCATATTCCCAGATCCGTCTGTCAAATTGAGTGTGATAGTATAAGTGCCTAAAGGTAGATGCTCTAAAGAAAATGAGATATCTGAACCATCCCAAACGTTATCTTCCTCAAGAAGATCCTCTACGTAGATTTGATAGTGTTTGGGGAAATTATCACTTGCGGACCAAGTTATCGTTTCGTCGTTATGATCTACGTCTACAACAATATCGAATAATCCGAATACTGTTGGTGGTATTGAATCAAACAACAAAGTAGCATATGGATCTATAGAACCTCCAGTGCCCGGAATGGAATACTCCTCTGAAGAATTATAGTCTGACCACCCATTACCTATACTAACACCGTCTGTAAATACGGTATTTTCTCCATTATCCCTTGCATTTTGGACTGAATTCCATCCAATCGCATTTCCAAAAATGGTGTTATCTTCACAGAATACTTCAACATGTACACCACGTTGATAATTGGCATAGATCGTGTTGTTGATAATAGTACAGGAATCTGAATTGACAGCCATTATTCCTATGGAGTTATCAAAAATAGAGCTATCAATAATCGTGCAATTGGTGGCAGTATCAAGCAATATTCCTCTATAGGCATCGAAGGCTATGGAATTAATGATTGAGCAGTTTGATACAACTCGTAGTTCAATAGCAATATCTCCTCCACGAACATAGCAGTTTTCAATCACTCCATCTTCAGTGTTTTCAAGACGAATGACCGATGTTCCTATTCCAGTAATCCCTGTAGAATTAAATGTGAATTCGGAATTCCGGAGAATGAAGGACGACGTGGTATCATGGATGTAGACGCAGGTCCTTCCATTGATTACTTTTCCCTCGATAATATACGGGTCACTTCTAGTACCTACACCCGCGGTGCTTAGTTCAGATAATTCCGCATTACTCCCAATAGAGATTGGGCTGTCAACTTGGCTTGTAATCATTGTACGTGTCGATTGGCTTGAACTAATTGACAATGAATGAGTCGAGCTACTGAATCCTAATGCTGACACAAAGAGTAGCAGTAGAAGACTGATTGCTAACCTTCTGTTATTCACTCATTCAATCTCCCTATTCTTTAAGGAATAATTTGTACAGTGATTCTAGCCTCTTGAAGCTTACCAATAGAGCGATGGTGTACTATCAACTACTCATCAGGTATCGTGTCCGTAAATACTGCATTCATCTCAAGGAAAACTTGGCGATATTCTCTATTCGCAATTACAACATCAACAGAATCATTGGTTCTACTAGTGTTCTCAAACTTCAATTTGCGTTCCAGAGCTCTGGGAAATAATCCGTATAAGATTGTTCCAATTAAGAGAAAGATAAAGAATGCCGCTCCCATTACTGGCTCAGTGAGTGATCTAGAGTAAATCACTGCTAAATTAATCTGAAGGAAGTAGAACATGATTGGATAGAACAATACAAAGAAACCTATGACTGTAACAAATCTTGTTCGAATTGTTCTCACACTTTTACTTCCATGTGCCATACATGTTGGAACTGAGAACGTCGTTGAACTCCTAGCAGACTGAAGTGCTGCAGCAGTCTTGTCATCACCCTTTACCCATGAACTTGAATCGTAGCTATCAGGACCATAACTTTCTATGATTGTGATGAACACCAGATCTTCTGCAGGGTCCATACATACTGGACAATAATCAGGAAATCTAATCTTCGATAATTTTGCTCTAATCTTTCCATTATCTGAACTGTTCTCCGGTGAATCAGTCAGGAGTCATTCCACCTATTTCGAAACTCAAGCTGGTGGTAGCACGATTATCTGCACACTAGTTACTGGTCTGTTGTCCTCAGGATCTGACGCATCAAATGTATCAAAGGTCATCAAGTATGTGAATTTCTTTTCTCCAAGTTTGAGTTCGTGAGCCACTCGAACGGCAAGACCGATTCCTTTGAACCCAAAGCCTCGGATTGCTACCATTTTCTCTTCTTCCTTCACAAGATTTCGCAGGGTTCCTACAATCTTTGGTATGTTGACCCTACCCGCTTTATGTGAAATCTCGACCAGAACATACTCGTTTGTTGGGAAGACTTCAACATCGGACTCGAGTGCAATAGAGATGATGTCCTCTCCAATATTCAATTGTTCAGGTATTCGTTCTCTGAGTGACATGAAGAAATAATAGCGAGTCTGACTAATCAACTTGATGGCGACGGACGCACCTAACTCAAGGCTCATATATGATATAACAATAGTTTAGAATGGAGTTGCAGATTGTGGAGAGAAATCAGGCAATTGGTCTTACTGTTATTGTAATCGTTGTAGCATCCCTTGGAGTCATTGCAGTTTGGAATCCACCGCCCACACCTGATGTAAGAATAGGTTATCTCACTAAAGATCTACATCAGCTTGCACTGCGAGTTGCAGTTGAAAATGGTCTATTCGAACGAGAGGGCATCAATGTCCAGCTCGAAGAGTTTGGTAATGGTGGTTATGTAATGGATGGTTTTCTTGCGGGTGAGATAGATATGGGCTATCTCGGAGCTGCTCCTGCCCTTGTGAAAAGTCTCAATCAGGACATAATGATTACAATCCTTGCGGCTGTCAATATGGAAGGGTCCGCGATAATGGTCAAAAAATCTGAATACGATGCTGGTCATGTTACAACTATTGCTGATCTGGTTGGTAAAACAGTTCTTCATCCCGGACCTGCGACCGTTCAAAACTTCCTGCTTCGATTAGCCTTGAATCAATCTGGTCTCTCTTTGGCAAACGTCACTGCAGAGTCAGCAATACCAGCAGCTATGGCGGATTCACTCACAGCCAGTACACCCGCCTTCGTAGTGTGGGAACCCTTCAATGGTCTGGCAGAATATGAAGAAAAGGCAGTTCCTCTTGCGCTCTCTGGAGAGATTTGGCCTCGGCATCCCTGTTGTGTTGTGGCTTCAGATAATACTTTCATGGCAAACAATCCAGAGATTGTGCAGAAGGTAATTGATATACATGCTGAAGCTGAAACATGGATCATAGCTAATCCTGCTGAAGCTATTGCAATTGCTGTGGATTGGTTAGAAATGGATCTGACTCCTGTCACAACGTCATTCAACAATATCATCTTTGACTACAATCTTAACCGTACGGGAATTGAAATGTATCTAGACTTCCTTATCCATGAAGACTTCATCATAACGGCGAAGATTCCATCTGATACAACCGTATTCTTAGATTCATTCCTCAATACAACCTTCGTCGATAATCTGCTCCTTTGTTGTTAAGAGCGACAGACAGAAAAGCAGGACATATCCAAGCAGTGTTGAGAAGAATGTCGGTATCTGAACTGGAGCAAGATATTGAGCCTCGACTAGCAACTAGGCCTAGTTTCAATGTACGTGACTTTCTTCAATTGCTTGTTCTGAGGATCCTCATTCCTGTAGTCATCCTTCTGGTTCTCTGGCAGATGATTGCAAGTATGACAGGTATAACCTTAGTAGATGTCGTAAATGCAATACTCAGACTTACGCTTGAAGGTGATAGTGAAGGTATATACTTGATTCAACATATCTTTGCAAGTGTAGGTAGAGTTACCCTCGGATTTCTTATTGCTGCACTCACCGCGATTCCATTAGGAATTATTATTGGTCGATATCGTCTTGCTGATTCAATATTGGGCCCAGTCGTTGAGGCAATGAGACCTATTCCTCCTATTGCCTGGATTCCACTATCATTACTAATGTTTCAAGGCAACGTTATAGGTACACAATCCTTCATTATCTGGGTGGGTGCATTCTTTCCAATTCTAATCAATACAACAACTGGTGTAAAGAGGACCGAACCCGTCCATATCGACTCTGCAAAGACACTGGGTGCAAATGAACGTCAAATTCTCGGGAAAATCGTACTTCCTTCTGCTGGACCTGAAATCTTTGCTGGACTTAGAATCGGTTTTGGTATTGGCTGGATGTGTTTAGTCGCTGCAGAAATGTTGCGTGGTCGTGATGGTCTGGGCTATTTGATATGGACATATTGGGCAGTCGGCAGAACTGCAGAAGTAATTTCAGGTATGCTTCTTATTGGTTTGATTGGTTTCTTGATAACATTCGCTTTCCTTCTTGTTGAGAAGTATCTTCTTAGATGGAGGCAGTCTGTTTCTGTTTAGTTCGTTCCATCGACTTTTCTTGTTCTACACGGAGAACATCCAGAATTTGACTTCGATGTGCCAAGCATTCCTGTGAAGTTCGAACTCTGGGTCTAGGTAGATCAATTTTGTATTCTGCAATTACCTTGGCGGGCATGTTGCTAAGAACAAGTATGCGATCTGACAGGAAAACAGTTTCATCGACATTATGTGAAACAAAAAGAATAGTCGAGCCAGTTAGATCCTGAATTCTGAGAAATTCCTCTTGAAGATAATTTCTAGTCTGGGCATCAAGATTGGAGAGCGCTTCATCAGCTACAAGCATGTCCGGAGAGAGAATGAGACTACGAGCCATCTCGGTCTTTCGAGCCTGACCTCCTGATATCTCGTGGGGATAATGGTCATCAAGTCCCTCCAAACCTGCAATCTTGATAGCTTCGTCTACTCTTCGACTAATCTTCTCTTTTGGAACTCCCTTGACCTCAAGACCGAATTCGACATTCTGTCTTACAGTTCTCCATGGGAACAATGATTCCTGTTGAAAAATATAGCCAACTCTGTTGTGTCCCGGCTCTACCTGTTGTCCGTCGATGAGAACTTCTCCCTCATCTTGTTCCAAGAGACCTGCGATGATTTTCAGTAAGGTTGTCTTCCCACAACCGCTTGGTCCAAGGATACTCAATAATTCTCCTTCTTCAACATCAAAGGAAATATTGTCTAGAACCTCAGTTTCGCCTGAATCACCGTTCGGATATGACTTTGATAGGTTGCGAACTGAGAGTTTGGGCATTTTACATCCAAGTAATGTCTTACTCCGCTTCTCTGTTAAATACTATGTTGTAAACAGACCTCTTCAGAGTGCTGGAGGCTGACCGCACAAAGTAAAAATAGTCACCCGACGCAGTCAATATATCATTAGGCACTGGTATTTGGGCTTACAATTCCCAGATTTGATATTCAAAGTGCCTTTTCACAACTCCGGAAGGTAACTGACGTGGGCTCACCAAAGATTCTATTCGAAATTGACGACGATGAGAGCACCAGTGCTATTGCAGTCGGTGATGTAACTGGGAACGGTACATCTGAATTATGCACAGGTGGTCGTGACGGTGTCATCCGATTATATGATGCAAATAGCTCAGAGATTGCATTCTTAGCTCAACACGATGTTGGTGGAAGTATCTTATCCATCAAGATAGCAGATGCTAATAATGATGGAATGATGGAAATAGTAGTAGGTCGAGCGCTTAGCCTCTCCGAATCTCCTGGGGAAGGTGGCACAGTCCAGGTCTTTCGATATGCGGCTAGTGGTCAACTAGAGGTTATCGGAGAATTTGCAGTTGACAAGTTTGTAACCACCGTTTACGTGACAGATGTCACTGGCGATGAAAAGAACGAGATCATTGTCGGAGGAAGTGATTCGACTCTCAGACTCCTTCAAATGGATACTGAGAATAATATTACACAATTCTGCATGCACAAGCTGGAAGATATGCCCCTGGCCATCGGAACCTGTGATGTAATTGGTGACGAGATTGAAGAGATTGTCACAGGCAATCGTGACAATACATTGAGAATATTCAAGGTAACTGACCATTCATTAGAACAGATTGAAGCTTTAGAATTACCATCTCCTGTAGTATCTCTTGCATCTGGTGATATTCTTGGAGACCGAAAGATGGAACTCGGTGTTGTAACTAGAGATGGTTCCATCAGGGTGTATCGTAACGAGGAAAGCAAATTCGACCTCTTCTCATCATTAGATGATGTCAATGCACTATCTATTCGAATTGAAGAAATCAATGCAGATCACATGGATGAAGTTGTCATTTCAACAAAAGACCACAAGATTCGATTCTACAATCTGTATATGGCAGACCTCATAGAGCTAGCAACAGTCGAGATTGGCAAGAAGATCCTTTCAATCAATGTTGGCGATGCCGGCGGTGACGGTCGCAAAGAGGTACAGGTCGGAGTTTCTGATGGTCCCCTGAAGGTTATCGAGGGACTCTACAAAATTATTCCAAACTTTGAGGTCAGCTCAGATGCAAAGACCGGAACTGAGTTGTCTGGAAAGATTACTGTTTACAATATCAGTGATGAACCAGTTACTGGAATCGCTGGTAAGATTTACCATTTCCCCAAGGATAACATGGATGTAGACCCACAGCAACTTCGTTTCGACCTTGCTGCTGGTGAGAGCAAGAGCATTGATGTTCGTCTTATGCCTAAAGCAGAAGGGACAGTCATTGTTCGACCCATTGTTCTCATGTGGACAGATGCCAGTGGAACAGTTAAGCAAGTCACAACACCCGAGACCGCAATCCTTGTTGAACAAGGTGCATCCGTTGCAGCTCCTGCTGATCTTGCACCTGTACCAATAGAGCCCATTGAAACGAGTACAATGGAAGAAACAATCATCGAAGAAGATTCTCCATTTGGACCAGTTACTGGGACTGGTTTTGGTGACGTTGATGTTGAACAGAAAATGGCTGCTCAGAAAATCCTTGAAACTACACTGTCTGATGACGGTAGTGACTCACTAAAGGCTGCAGAACATCTTCTCGATCAGCTCTTTGGAGCTGACGAAACCTCCGCAGCAATGACCGAGATTGATGATATTGAAGCACTCATAGCAGAACCTGCCCCTGAAGAAGCTACCACAGTTGTAGAAGCTGCAGTTTCTGATGTTGAGAGTGCAATGGTCACTGAAATTAAGAACAGACGTCCAAAGGCACCACGACCTGGTGCTGCTCCTGACTCCTATCAATACTTATTCAAACTCATGGTAATCGGAGAAGGTGCTGTTGGAAAAACCACTTTGGTCAACCGTTATGTTACTGGAACTTTCGAACGTGACTACAAAACAACAATCGGAAGTCAATTTGCCGTTAAACTCACTTACATCTCACCTCCTGAGGCCGAGTACGCAACTGGGATTAAGATCCAGGCATGGGACGTTGCCGGACAAGCGCGATTCAAGGCAGTGCGCAAGATGTACTACTCTGGTGCAGCAGGAATCATCATAGTGTTTGACGTTACTCGAAGGCGTTCCTTTACAGAGTTAGCGAAGTGGATTCAAGAAGCTGATGAGTCGATTGGAGCTAGAGTGCCAATTCTCCTTGTTGGAAACAAGACAGACCTTCCAGACCGAGCAGTTCCCTCTGATGAGGCAAAGCGCTGGGCTGAAGACAATGGTTTCCTATACTTGGAAAGCAGTGCAAAAACAGGTGAGGGTGTTGGTGACATGTTTACTGTTCTTGCAGAAATCATGTGGCACGAAGCCCGAAGGATATCTGATGAGAAGAAGACTGAGATTTAATCTAGTCCTGCGGTGTTTTCCAGCAGGAGAGATTGAGTTTACTCTTCACCCAAGAATTTTCAATTTCTACGTTAGTAGACCTATCAGGATTTGTACAGAGACACCAAAGTGAACCATTTCTGTTCTTCTCACCGACACAAAAGAAGCAGTTCTGACAGCGCTTCAAGACCAGTATATTGTCATTGTATACAAGCGGATCTGACCGCTTCTTTGTAGTTTCAGTGGATTTTGCGTACTCTTCCAGCGCTTCTGCCAATTTTCGCTCTGCATCACTGGTTCCCATTTCATCTTGTACGAAATCCACAGCCTCTTTCATTTGTGCTGCTAATCCAGACACATCCTTGACCACAATGGAATCCAAGATCTCAGCAACAATTCCATTGTCTGGTGGTAATTCTTTTTCGATTACTGGCTGTTCTTTCTCTTGTGGTGGTAACTCTTTCTCAACTTGTTTTTCACTTGCATCTGGGAAGAAACACCGTCGAATATTGTCATCAATAGTATCACTATGGGGATCTGATGTCACATGATGCGTTGGTACTTGTGTTTCTCTCTTGGTTCGTTCCAGCTTCTTTTGCACATCTTTCTTGAGCATCATTCTGATGTAATCTTCATCATCTACTTCCTTTGGAGCCCTACCACCGACCATAGCGTCCACTTTGATGAAGTCATCTAATAGCTGTGACACTGAAAAATCATCAATTGTTTTGTGTTTCTTTCTGTTACGCATGTTCCAGTACAATCCATGGTGGCCGGGTCAATCGAGGTTTCCCGAGGCATCTCAATAATCATTTCCGGTCGTGTACTAATAAAACACCTTTGGAATGTAGATGGTGAATCAAAGATTTGTGAATCAGTCTTGTGGAGCTTTCCAACATGGGAGATTCATTCTACTCTTCACCCAGGATCCCTTAGCAACTGCATGAGTCGATCTAGCTGGATTTGTGCAATGACACCAACATGAGCCGCTGACCTTCTTCTCTTTGACACAGAAATAGCACGTCTGGCAGCGCTTAATTGGGGCTCGTTTCTCTGAAATGATTGGTGTGGCCTTTTTCTTCTTACTGGCAGGTGGATCTTTTCTATACTTCTCCAATGTTTTGTGTGCGGCACGCTTTGATTTACTGGAGCTCACTTCATCCTGTAGGAATTCTACAGATGCTTTCATTCTATCAGTCAATGCGGGTTCTTCCATCATGTCCTGAGTTTTCATAATCTCATCAATATCTGCTTCATCTTCAGGCGTCACGTCATTTTCACAAGCAATAGGAAATACTTCTTCCATTGGTTCTGTTGGCTGTGGAGGTGATTTCTCAGTAGGTGCTGTTGGAGAAGTCACTGTATCGTCATGTGTTCTCGTGGGAAGAGTTCCCTTCTCTCTCTCAAGCTTTCTCTTGTTCTCTTTTTCAACCATCATCCGAATGTACTCGTCATCATCCATTCCCTTTCGTTTACTATCATCTTCAACATCCAAATCTACAAATTCATCAAGCAGTTTTGTAATGGATACATCGTCGATGGTCTTTGTTCGCTTTTTCCTACGCATGATTTGTAACGGCCCTTTTCCTGGTGTAACATTGGTTCCCCTTTGTGCTACCTATGAAGATTACTGAATGAACGGTTATAAAATCTCTATTGTGTTGGCATCTGCACTATGGAACTACGTTAGCTCCCTCATCAAATGCTACAATATTTGCTGATTTTGACCCAAAAAGAGATTCCAGAGATTCGCGTATACCTTCCAGAGATACGGGGGTTTGAGTTACGGATCCCATTGCTCCCAGAATATAGGAGTTCAACATCTTCATTGAACCAATCTGAGTAAGGGTCTCTTCTGCATCTAGGATAAAGACTTGCTTGCACAGTTTGTTCAGAGATTCGATGATTCGCTCAATTGCTGGATATTCTGCTGGTTCATTGTTAGAAACAACCGTAGGAATTTTTGTCTGACTAACTATTGCAACCGTTCTTTCTCCCGCAAATTTAGCTGCAGCTCGAAGTGCTTCTAATGGTTCCAAACCTAGAAGGATGTCAACTTCTCCCTTTGGAATCAATGGTCCCCAGTCGGTTGTTCCAATTCTGAGATGCGTGAGAACACTTCCGCCTCTTCTTGATGCTCCAAACGTGTCGCCAACGACAGGTCGCAAACCTGATTGTATTGCCGCCTCTGCTAGAATTCTACCACAGACAAGATTACCCTGTCCTCCAACTCCTGCCACTAAAATATTGAAGGGGTCTTGCATTACACTCGCTCCTCCTTTATTGCATCATAAGGACAGACAGCAACACAAGCTCCACACTGGACACATAGTTGATCGAGGATTTCTGGATGACCGACAGCTTTGTCCCAATTGATAGCAGGGCAAGCAAAATCATGGACACAAATGAGACACTTCTCACCTTTGCATAGGTCACTGTTAATTCTGTAAGATATCCCTTCTACCGCAGGTTCTCTTCTTGCTACTTCTAGCCTACACACACTATCAAGCAATAGCACTTTCAGTCCATCTTTGCTAATTGTTGAATGAAGAAGATCCACCAGTTCGGGAATGTTGTTGGCATCACTTCTGGCATAGAAATCTGGCTCGATGGCTTTGACAATCTCTTCAATCTTCACTCGTTTCAGATTCACTTCTTGATGAACCGCGCCTGGGTGTGTCTGAAATCCAGTCATAGCTGTGGTTTCATTGTCGAGGATAACAAATGTAAGATTGGCTCCCTTATGTTTTGCATTTATGAGACCTGGAATGCATGCGTGAAAGAATGTGCTATCACCAGCAACGGCTATCACTTTTGAATCAAATCCAAATCGCTCAAGCTGACCCAGACCAGAAGCAACTCCTATTCCAGAACCCATCGCCTGCATTGTGGTCATTGCTCTATCATAGAATACGCCAAGTGAATAACATCCAATGTCCCCTGCTACTACCAATTTGTCATTGGCTCTTTTTCGTACCTTTCGTACTGCCCAGTAAAAATTACGATGTGTACAACCTGCACAGAATGTAAGTGGTCGTGGTATCAGGATATCTGAATCAAATTGCTCTCTTCTGGTGAGCTTAAGTTTCAATATTTTCGCAATCGTTTCGAGCATGACATCTGTTGTCATTTCTCCAAAAGCTGGAACTGTCCCGTTCTTCTTGCCATAGAACTCTGGGATTTCGTCTAACTCAAGTGCAAGAGACCTCACTTCTTCTTCTACAAATGGATCTATCTCTTCTGAGAACAGAACTCTTCTTGTCTTCTTGAGAGCCTTTGTGATAACTTTCCTTGGGAGTGGATATGTGGTAACGAGATTCACTACTTCGATATTCTTCACTTTCAATAGATGAATTGCTTCTTCCGAATATCGTCTACTGATACCACTTGAGATGATTAGAAGGTCCACGTCTTTCGAGGTCGGTTTTGTATTCCATGATGAGTTATCGAAAACGTCACGGATTCGTTCTATTTTATCTAGTAGGTCTCTATGTTTCAAATGGGGCGATGGAACATTGAACAGATTTTCAGGTAACGGTCTTGCAGTCCAAATATGCTTGAGGTCTTCTCCCATAGAAACAAGACCCCGGGAATGACTGAGCCTGGTTGTGCTACGAATTAGTACTGGAACTTTATGTTTTTGGGATAACTGAAAGGCAAAAGGAACAATGTCTTTTGCCTCTTGATAGGTTGATGGTTCGAGTAGCGGAATCTGAGCAGCTTTCGCATAAAACCGAGAATCCTGTTCGTTACTGGAACTATGCCCTCTAGGATCATCACAAACTACGATAACTAAACCGCCTTTACCCGTTCCAGATAGATTCAGGTTAAGAAGGAAATCTGATGCAACATTCAAGCCAAGTGATTTCATTGAACAGAGAGCTGGAATCCCTGCCCAGCTTGCACCAGCTGCAGCCTCGAGAGCTACTTTCTCATTCACACTCCATTCTACATAGATGCCATATTCTTCAGACATCTTCTGCAATGTTGTAGCAATTTCTGTAGAAGGTGTACCAGGATACGAAGCACAGAAAGCAACACCTGCTTCCAGTGCTCCCCTTGCAATCGCTTCGTTGCCACTCAGGATTGTTTCAGCATTAGCAGGAGTCATTATCTCACAACCCAACGACCTATCAGAAAACACTTTCGAATTTGATTTGCCTTTCCAGAAGAGAGAAAAAGGAGAACTTCTATTGAGAGAGAGTACCACAATGCCTGAAGAACGAGAGAGTGAGTCTAAAATAGTGAAGAAAATCACTTCACTTCATTCGATATCCCATGACAAAGACGTAGATGGAATCAATTCAGCTGCAATTGTCTGGAGATACGCAAAATCAAGAGGACTCGATTTCAGTGTAACTCTAACTGATTATGGGGGATTTGAACCAGTATTCTCCAGCATTGCTTCTAGACGAGATACACTCATCGTCGTGTCTGATTTGGGCGTGGATGATACTACCTTAGATATTGTAGTAACCAGTCTTTCTCGTGCTATTTCTCAGGGTTGTAAGATTGTTTGGCTTGATCATCATCAATGGCCTGAGAAAGCAATCAAAGCAATTCTTGCACTTCCTAACAAACCAGTTCTTAGAATCAATCACGACTTTTGTGCTGCAGAAATTGCACACAAGGTTCTGATGCCTAGAGACGAGATAAGTGCTGAACTTGCTCGCATCGCTCATGATACTGATTTCAATCTCAGGGAGATTGATGGTGCAACCGCACTAACTGATGCTGTTTCTGTAATTCGTTTTGGTGCTATAGACCGTCGTGAAGATGTGTCTGATGCACTCTATCCTGTACTCTCAAACCTTGCCGAGAGTGGTTTGGAAGGCGTTTGGATTGATAGCTCAAAGAAATTCAAGGACACTATTTTGCAGAAACGCGTTGATCACTATCGCAAGGACAAGACGAAGAAGATGCGAAAAGCAATTGCAGGTCATTGCGACAATGTCATTCATGACCGTCTTGTTCGGGTCGTGGAAATACCAAGTGGAGTGACCTCGACAGATCTGGGGACATTTGCTGCTAAGGAAGAAAATCTCCAGATTGACGGTCAATCATTGAAAGTAGCTGATTTACTCTTTATGTTGAGTCAGGGTGGAATGCTCGGAATTCGAAGAGGTCATGATACTGTTCTTTGCAATATGGTTGCAAAACAGTTCAATGGTGGTGGACATCCATTTGCTGCTGGAGGTGAGTACGGTCTCTATGATGATTTTCAGGCGGTCTGTGATGATCTCTTCCAAATTCTAACAAAGAGTACAGACTGGCTCGTAGATGCTTAAACTCATTCTTTAGCTATCAGTTGTTTTATCATATCTATAATATCAATTCCTTCAGCATGGATTTTGTCGAATGTGTCTACTGCATCATCAATTAATCCAGGGTTATCCTTTCGATGTACTAGTGCTGCCATATCTGATTCTGCGGCATGAGTGAGATAGAGTAGCATCTTCTCTCTATTCAGACACACCATTCTGTATGTCTTGATGTTCTCCTTCGCTAATCTGATGGTAATATTCCCAGTAGATGACAGACTCATGAATGCCTCTCCGATGTTTTCCATGAAATTCGCAATTAACTCAGTTGAGAACGAAACCTCCCCTTGTGGCATCAAAAGACCAATTATCTTGACTCCATCTACCGCTCGTCCCATGAGGCTCATTTCAGTCATGCCCGGTTGGTCCAATCCTCCGTCAAGCAGACTTGCAGATGCAATAACTCTGATCTCATCTCCTGCCTTAGATGGTTTCCCAAATTCTCTGATGATTGAACTGCGAACATTTTCGATACCTTCAATGATAATTGATTCACCTGATGATTCCAATCCCATTAGTTGATTGTATATGACAAAAGCAATACTCTCTGAATTAACGTTTTTTAGCAGGTTCAATTTGGTCGAAGTTTCTATTTTCCTAGTCTGGAGTTTTGCAAGAGATTCCTCCTGCTTCTTTTTTAATGAATTGATAATTCCTGCTTCTGATATTGCATATTTTCTTGGTGTCTGTACGGGATCTATGACCAAATATCCCTCTTCATTCAAGTTTGATAAGTGTCGGTAGATGTATGCTTTGGTATGATCAAGATGCTTGGCAATTTCTTTGTATGTCACGAATATTGATGGTCCTCCAGCAGCTGCCATTACTGCTTTCAGTATAGTCATCTGACTTGCATTTACATCAATTCCTAACAAGCTGAAATTGATTGAATCCGCTCTACCTGCCAAACTCAATCCCCCCCTAAATCTGCGATGTCAACCCCTGCTTCATAATCGGCATCAAAAGTTTCTATTGCATTATCAACCAAATCTGGATTTGCGCTCCTTGGTATCCATGTTGCAGACATTGGTTTCTCAGAAACTATCAACACAATTCCCTCATCATTTCTTCCAACAAATTGGTAGGTGGAATCCTTTCGTTCACAAATCCTGAATCCTGGATTATATCCTTGTTCTCGGTAAGCTAACGTAAATCTCTTGAATAATTCTTGCTGTTGTTCAGATACTTTACCATGTTCGACACCATGAAAGATAACTCCTTCTGCCATTAGTTTTCCTAATCTCTCTACTCTCATTGCTGTAAACATATCCGGTCGAGTCAGCCACTCCATAGCAAATCTAACAAGGTCTCCTTTCTTGGCGGTACTATAGATCTTATCATCTAACAGTTGGAAAACACTTTCCCAACCTTCTGCGAAAATCGGTTTCTCAATCTTTTGCTCACCAGCAGCAAGTGCAAGCATATCCTCCTTCAGACTGTCAATGCCCATCCTGGAGATTTTCTCAATTTCTGAATCAATATCGGCGAGTTCATTTTCGTACTTAGATGTTGCTTCCTTGATTGTTTTGCGAAAAACATCATGCATGAGCCCAACATCAGAATTGTATCCATGCTTGTACTCGCTTCTGTCCACTCTTAAGAATCCTATTTTCTCCAATCCTGACAAACTTCGATAGATAAGAGAGTCTTTTCCTTTCTTACCGCCCTCTTCAGTTGCTAGCTGAGCTCTGATAGTTTCAAAATCAACGAATGTTGTAGGGTCACCTTGACTCTTCAATATCGCTCCGAGGATCACTATATCTTTCCTAGTCATTTCAAAATTAAGAATCTCGAATACCTTTTGAAATCGTTCTTCAATCATGTCCCTCTGCCCATCCCTTACTTACCATTCTCCCTATTCTCCTGATAAGACTTTTCGAATTATTGCTTCGGGTGCAGCGCCCAATTCCTCGAAGTCCTTCGGAGTAATATCCAGAACCGACTTTGCATTCTTCCAATCCTTGTCGAAAGTTTTCACTGCATTATCAATAAGGTCTGGATTAAACTCTCTGGTTATCCATGTTGCAGTTACTGGATTTTCAGCAATAATGAGTGCCATACTCTCAGTATTGAAGCTGACTTGGTTGTATGTCTTAGGTCCCGAATACAGCCTTCCATCAAACTTCTTACCCCGAGCTCTCAGGTCACGAACTTCTTGCATCATACCTATTAGACCGTGTAGACTTTCTTGAACTCCCGAATCTTGTTCTGCTTGGAATATATCAGTTGAAATAAGATACCTTACTTCCGCACCTTGCTCCGTTGCATCAAAGAACCTCTTTACTCGGGCTTTTGATGTTTCAGTTATGAATGGTCCCACCCAGAGTAACGTTGCGCGAATGATGTCCCCTTCTCCCGCCTTCTCAAGCATGTTGAACCGTAAGACCCTATGAAGTTCCTCAACACCCCGTACTATTCGAGAGCTGACTTCTTCTGTTCTTCCTGTAATCCCTTTGACAAATTCCTTTGAAAGGTGTCCACAGTCTAATGCCGATACTTCTGTGAGTTCAGTTTCAATCTCTCTCTGCTTGGCTTCAAGCTCCTCGATCTTCCTACCCTTTAGTTCCTCAAACCCCGCCATCAGTGTATTGACATCAGCCAGATACTTCTTCCGATGGGCTGTTGGATTTTCTGGCCTGACAAGCTTGGTTTCCGTGAGCATCTTCAGTACTCGATGAACCCACGCCTTTGTCAGTTTCGTGTTAGGTTCATCCTTCAGAAGCTGATCATAGATATCTGCAAATGCTAGTGGGCTTGGTGAATCTTTCTGAAGTTTGAGAATAACTTCCAGTATACTCATCATGCGAGAATCCTTCTCTCCAGAAATGAATCCAAATATCTCCAAGTCCTTTGCAAGTTTCTTCTTTACTGGAATTTGTACACACCTCTACTCAGTCATGGGTATTGTTTGAAATCAACGAGTTACTAACTTTATGACTGTATACAACCACACGATATATATATCCACCTAGGCATAGATATTCTTGGCAGCTACTTGCTGCCAACTCCGGGTGGATGGTTTTCCATTCACAGCGGGCATGGTACAGGGCAAAAACGAAGCAGGTTGGTACCCGGGGGGGTGTCCCCTGCTTCTCCTTTTCTTCAATCTTCTTTTAGAGTCCGCTTATTGCAATGCTTTTCATGTAGCCAACACCTAGCTTCATGACCATTGGGAGAAATTCGGAAAGTAGTTTCATGTAAGTGCCTATTCCTGCATGGCCCTGAATCAACGCATTGAGTGTCTGGGCGTCCAGTTTACCTCCAAGCACAATCTCTGCAGCGGCAATAGGATCATTGTGCATGGCAAATTTGGAAACTGCCCACATTCCTTTACCGGTGTTAGTTATGTTCGAGGCGAGCTTGCTCTTTCTGTAATCCTTCTCATAGAGTTCAACGCTTTTCTTTGAGAAGTCGTCAGAGTCTACCATTCTCTTTGCATGCTTTGCTAGCACTTGACCTGCGTGGAAACATGTGGTCACGCCACCTCCTACAATGGACGAAACTTGACCTGCTGCATTCCCCGTTAGTGCGACACCTGCGTCGGTGAATTTGGGGATGATCCCGGCACAGGGTACAACGCCGCCATTGACTGAGTCGATTTTTGCGTTCTGAGTTTCGGGATGGGTCTTCATGTATTTCCTGAGAACGTCTTGCATTGGAGGGAGTTTGTCCCAGTTGGCTTTCGATGAAGGAACTCTGCCAATTCCAAGATTGATCTCGGTTTCTGAACGTGGATAGAGCCACAAATAACCGAGGCCTACGTCTTTGCCGACGTAGAAATACGCAGTGTTGGGATCTATTCCTTTGCAGTTAGTAAGCTTGAATCTGTAGCCATAACTGAGAAGCCACTTTGGATGAGTGAAGCCTGCGGTTTCTGAGACCCTGCTGAATGAGCCATCCGCACCGATTGTTAGATTTGCACGTGCTTCTTCATCTTGATTGTACTTGACTCCAACGACGGAATCCCCCTCTTTGATAACTGACTTGACACGTGATTCGTATCTGAACTCAGCACCATCTGATAGTGCTCGGTCTCTCATGAGTTCCTGACAGTTGTCCTCATCAAATAGGTACGAGTTACCAAGATGTTTTCTGTCTACGACGACATTGGACCCTGTATCTAGACTCTCACCGATAATTGAGGTGTACTTGTTGCCAATATATTCGGAATCTGGTTTGACCCTGAGAAAATTCAATGCCTTGTCGGTAACAAGTTCCCCCATGAGGGAATCTGTGACCTGTTTGCGCTTCTCAAGCACGAGGGTCTTCAAACCATACTTTGCGGTTCGTTCCGCTGTCATGAGCCCTGCGGGGCCAGTTCCAGCTACAATCACATCGTAGACCATGGTAAAATCACCTGGAATGATAAGGAAACATTCAGAGTATCGTGGCTATAATCATTTCTCTGAAGTGGTAAATTTCAAAATCAGGTCAGTCGGCAAAATATAATACGAGTGCACTCTATCGACCTATTCCTGCTGTGAATATTATGAGAGCCAAGTCCATTGGATACACCGTTTACATGGTCCTTTCAATTTTGGTCAGTTTGACAATTGCCGCAATTCCGGCTATTCTATTCTTTGGATGGTTCCTGTTACATTTTACCAACTTTTTGAATAGTATGGGTTTTCCATTTTCAACACTCTTTGAGTGGGCATTACCCCTCTTGCAAGGAACTATCGATCCTATCGTGATCCAATATTTCTGGGTCCTTGTCTTCTTTGTTCCTGTAGGTCTGACTTGCTATACAATATTCTTGGTATGTCTACTTGGAATGTTCAAACTATCAAGGAAGGGTATTCCCTTCCTAGAGGATGGATACTACGAATCTGATTCCGAAGCTTGGTTACTATACGAATACTATGAAATCTATTATGTCCTGTTTCCATTTTTTGCTGGATTCTTCTCGGCGTTCCTTGATACGAAACCACGACATCAAGCATTTGGATGCAAAATTGGAAAGAACTCTGTTGTTGGAAGTGGGAAACTGTTCAATCCTGAACGTACGATAATCGGTGACAATTGTTTCTTCGGATATAACGCGATACTGAGTGGTCACGTATATGAGAGTGGTCGGTTATACCTCAAGACCGTGAAACTGGGAAACAATGTTACAATTGGTGCCAACGCAGTAGTTTTAGCAGGAGCTGATATTGGTGATAATGTCATTGTTGGTGCCAATGCTGTGGTGCCAAAGGATACGGTCATCCCACCAAATACTATCTGGATTAATGGCAAGGCAACCCCCCGTAAGCCAAGAGAATAGGTGGTCTATTTGCGTTTACTGATGTTACATTCCGAAAGTTTCTGGTACCGCCCCAACGAGTCTGAAGAAGAGAAGACTCAGATTGGAGAGTCAATTCTCGTTTGGATTCATTCTGAAGAAACAGATGAGGAGAACCGAAGTAGTGTTCTTCGAAAGATGGTCAAAAATATCCGGTGGCTCTCAAAGAAAGTAGAGTGCGAAACAGTGGTGCTCCACTCATTTGCTCATCTGGATGATAGTAAAGCTAGTCCTGACTTTGCTGACGCGTTGATAGAAGAAGTGGCAATGAGGTTACGTGATCGGGAGTTTCACGTGCATATCGTACCCTTCGGTCATTTCTACGAATTTAATTTGCATGTGAAGGGACCCTCGTTAGCAAAGGTCTTCAAGAAGATAGATTGAGTGTGGTGAAAAAGAGGGGAATGGTCATGCATTATACATGACCACTTTGGATAGAATAGCTGTTTCTTTTGAGATGAATAACACAGAGCCTACCTCTGGAAGGATGTTCGGTAAACTTCAACCCTTACTTGGGACTTGAGTCTATGTAGAATAATTTGGTGAAAAAAACTATGTCCGTGAAAGTTTCGCTTGACCCTCTTGATCAGAAAATCCTGAAAGCTTTGGAAGAGCTTGGAACAAAAGTGTCAACTCGGGAACTTAGCGAGCGATTAGATGAACCGAGTAGAACCATCAGATATCGCATCTCAAAGATGAAAGAGAAAGGGATTATTTGTAAGGACAAAGTTCAAACACATGAAAGAAAGCTAGGTCTGGCAGAATACATACTCGTTGTGACCACTTCACCATCTACTGAATCCACTTTGGAGAAGATCTTGGAAGAAATTCCTGCATTCTACTACTACGCCCCGACATACGGTAAATATGAGGGATATCTCATCTACACTGTATACCCACTCAGTAATCCTCGGATGGTACCCGATTTAGCGGCGGAGCTGAAGAAGCGTGGATTGATTGAAGACTACTATATGTTCGATGTTGTGGATTATCAACGAAATGAGGTAAAGTTCGGAGAACTTGAATCATGGGACTGGGACAAGTGGTCTAAGAAAATCTCTAAGATAATGAAGAGGACAAAAGAGATAGTCCTTGATTTAGAGGAATTTCCACAGATTGTTAGTTTTGACTCCAAAGATATTATGATTCTAAAACATATGGTGGAGAACCCAGATATCACGCTACGAGAACTAGGTGAGATATTGGAATTATCACAACCGCAGGTTCATAATCGAGTCAAGAAACTAGAGGAATCCGGGATCATCAGGGGTTACAAACTTTCCTTGATGCCTTATGATTCTGGCATGACTGTTCTCTGCTTCTTCAAATCTAAGGATGCTCGAAAGATTCTACTCTGGTTTGACGAACTTCCGTTTTATCACCAAATCACATTAGAAAGTGGTAATCATTTCTTCGTGCAGATTTTCTTGCCATCAACAGACACGAATGACTTCTTGAACAGCCTTAGAAATCTAAGAGAGTATACCGATGAAACCTTCGTTCAGTTTCTCCTTAAAGGGGTACACAAAGGCTACGGTCACTTGATTGACTGCTTCAGCGAGGGTACTGAAGGATGGAAATTTAGATACGATGAGTTCATAGAAACAATTGATAATCTCACAAAGAAAGAGGTCTAAACTTCGCATTATTATTAGATGAGTTCTTAACGTCTTAGACAGACGTGAGATTGCGATGACCAAACCCAAGTATACTCCTCGAGGTTATCAGACCTATATTTTAGATAGAGTGAGTGAGAATCAGGATACTCCTCTCTTGTTGGAGTTGGATTGTGGGCTTGGGAAGAGATTCATCACACACCAAATTGTTGCAGAGAAATTTCCTGATACTGGAGTTCTCATCGTTGTTCATTCATCCTCATCGCTTGTTGAAACTGTTGATTATCTCAAGGGTGAATATGGAGGTCTCGAAGATGATCTTGGGGAATTGTCGTCAAGAGTTCGTTCTGGGTATCGCAAGATGAATCTGAAAGAGAAACGTGTTATTGTTGCTACACCTCAGGTTCTAGCAACCACCTTCCAGAAGGACCCTTCAGTGTTTGACCGATTCAAAATCGTTCTGATAAACGAAGTAGACACATTGGTACGAAGAGCTGGAGGACGAACTGCTCTTGTTTTTCCTTGGCCAACCCTGCTCATGTATATCAAAGACAAGTGGGTGATTGGGATGAGTGGCACACTCCGTGATGACCATGCGGTCTTTACACAAGAGCAGGTTGAGATTCGTAACGAACTAGATACACTGAAGGAGTATATTCCAGGGGCTCAGCTAATCTCAATGGAAGACCTCTATGGAACTGACGTCGAAGATTTTCTTGAACCAACATTTCTTACAGTCCATACAGTAAATGATTCAAAGATTCGTTCAATCTCGAAGGTTCTAGATGAACTCATCCGCAATACTAGGATGGAGATTATGCAAGAGCTGGAAGAAGATGGTAACTTGGATATGGTTGATGGTGACTCTCGACGGGTTCACATGCTTCTTGAACGTCTGCCGATAACTGATGAACTGAAGGGGTGGTATTCAGGACTCCTCATGCTTCGGAAGTATATCTATGCCATGCCCCCAAAGCAGTTCCTTCGCATGTTTTATGGTGATTATATCAAGCATTACTTCAATGTCAATGATCTACGAAAAGCATTCCCCACAATATCCGCAAAAACCACACAAGTTTTGAAAATCGCACTTGAACATAAGAAAACACTCGTACTCACATCTTACTTGGAGATGGTTTCTCAGATACAAGAAGTTCTAGAGAAATCGAATCTCAATGTACTCACAATCACTGGTCAGACAAGAAACAAGTCCGAAGTCTTACGTTCATTCAGAGAAGATACAGATCAACACGTTTTAGTCATGTCCCCCGTCGGTGAAAGAGACCTCGATATTCCCCATGCAGAAGTTATGGTTGTCTGTGATTCTATTAACACAACTAAGACAATGTATCAGAAATTCAAACGTACACGAGGTGGTCTAGTAATCATTCTTACGTATTCGGGAACTTCTGAGGAGCGAAAAGTTGAGCGTCTGATGGATACTATTCTGAAACGTTATCCTTGGTCTACAGCGATTATGGAGCCTGTAGGAGATAAGCTTGGATAGCCCTGTCATTACGATTATAAGAGTTTTAGACCCGCTGAGGGGTTGAATCACATTGACCGACGAATCTCCAATCTCATCAGACAAACAATTTGGTCTTGGGACTGATATAGTTGAGATTCGACGATTCAGGGAACTAGACAGAGATGCACCATTCTTCTCTCGGGTATTCACAAAGGACGAACTAGTCTATTGTAGTAAGTATGAAGATAATGCTCCACATTTTGCAGCAACATTCGCTGGAAAAGAAGCTGTCATCAAAGCAATGAATTCTCAAAAGCAGTTATCTGTTTCAGAGATCGAGATACTGAGAAATGTAGATGGCGCTCCGTATGTTAGCTTCGCAGAGAATACAGACGTTGAAGTACTCGTAAGTCTAGCACATTCTGAACACTATGCAGTTGCTGTGGCACTAGTGATTCCTAAATCACAATCAAGTAATGTTGAGATGTTTCGTAAACTACTAAACGAAACCATCCACGACATTCTACCAAGGCAGTGACCTATTATGAAGGAAATCCTCGAGTCAGTAAGGAACGATCCCTCGTATCTGAATCTATGGAGTGCATACAAGAAGATACAGGATCTCAACCTAACAGTTCCCGAGGATGATACGAATACAGTGCGTTTAGCTGTAATTGGTTCAACAACCTTAGAACCATTGGCCGCATGTCTTGATGTCAAGACTAGACTTGAAGGCTTTCATGTGGAGACCTTTGTTGGTGGCTTCAACACATATCGCCAGGAAGTTCTAGACAAGTCTTCTGACCTGTATAAAGCTAAACCTGATGTTGTAGTTCTTTCAATTGATGCTTGGTCCATACTGGATAAGTTGTTCCTGTCAAACTTTGTCAGGATGAGTATCAAGGAACGTCACGCTATTCAGAACGAATTAGTAGATAGTGTTCACTCTATTGTGTCCCGATTAGAATCCGAAACATCCGCACTCATTCTTGTGAACAACTTTGTAATTCCCATTTTCACACCTCTTGGAGTAGTAGATAATAAACAGAAAATTGGTTTGAAGCGATTCTTTGAGAGTACTAACAACCTACTAGCTGATAAACTTGAGAAGAGTTCACGAGGATTTCTTGTAGATTTGGAAAATATAGCTGGTGCTTTTGGAAAGTCGCGAATGATAGACTGGAATACGTGGTATCGGGGCTCAATCCCCTTCAGTAATGACTTCACCCCAATTCTTGCTGATGAATATGTCCGATATGTACGAGCTCTCAAAGGTCGCACAAAGAAGTGCATTGTATTAGATCTGGATAATACACTATGGGGCGGTATCATTGGAGAGGATGGTATCGAAGGGATAAAGCTTGGAAATACAGCTCCTGGAATTGAATATGTTGAGTTCCAGAGAAGCTTGCTTAGTCTTTACAATCGTGGCATCATTCTTGCAGTTTGCAGTAAGAACAATCTGGATGATGCCCTCAAAGTCTTCCGCGAACATCCATCTCAGGTGTTGAGAGAAGAGCATTTTGCTGCTATGAGAATCAATTGGCAGAACAAGGCCGCAAATATCGCAGAACTTGCCAAAGAGATCAACATTGGTCTTGATAGCATTGTCTTCATGGATGATAATCCAGTAGAACGTGCACAAGTATCACAGGTTCATCCTGATGTATTAGTTGTTGACATGCCGAAGAATCCCCGCCTATATCGTGAGATGATTGAGAATCTCAATGTATTCGACGTACTATCCCTGACAAGTGAAGATATGACTCGGGGAGAGATGTACGTTGGTAAACGGATACGCACTGAACTTGAGCAGAGTGCAACATCAATAGAAGACTTTCTCAGAACCCTTGATCTTAAGGTTCGAATCAATGAAGTAAATGATTTTGATACTCCTCGTGTAGTTCAGTTGATTGGGAAAACTAACCAGTTCAATCTCACAACTCGGCGATATACAGATGCTGAAGTGAGCGATTTCAGGAAATCTGATGATGTTGCAGTTTACAGTATGGCAGTCCACGACAAATTCGGAGATGAGGGAGTTGTTGGAGTAGCCATTGTGAAAAAGAAAGATGGCGATTGGTGGATTGATTCATTTCTCATGAGCTGCAGAGTGATAGGAAGGTCCGTTGAAACTGCATTTCTAGCAAAGATTGTTGCTGACGCGAAGAAAACAAATGCAGTTCGCATTATTGGAGAATATATTCCCACAAAGAAGAATCCTCCCGCTTCTGATCTCTATGAACGACATGGGTTTGGAATGCCAGCCACTTCTGATGACAATGTAATAAGCTGGATTTTGAATCTGGATGAACAGACGGTAGATGTACCTGAATGGATAGAACTTACTGAGGTATAACAATGACCGACTTTGACAACAAGCTTCTCGACATTCTTACAAGGGTTTTCCGAATTGAACGAGATGAAATCAAAGATGATTTAAAACGAAAAGACTTCGAACCTTGGGACTCTATGGCACATCTCATGCTAGTCAGTGAAGTTGAGAATGAATTTGAGATCTTTTTTGAAGATGAGGAAGTTGTTGACATCTGGACTGTCGCAGATCTCAAGAAGCTATTGAAACAGAAAGTTTCTCCCTAATCTTTCTGAGGTTCCAATTTCTGGACCATTCTAGCAGGGTTTCCTGCAAACATTGTTAGTGGGGGAACATCCTTACTGACGACTGCTCCTGCTGCAATAATCGCACCTTCACCAATTGTTACGCCTGGAAGAATTGTAGCTCCAGTTGCAAGCCATGCACCTTTTCCAATGATTACTTTCTTGGGTCCTTCATGGAATATTCTCCTGCGCTTATGATATGGACTTGCTCCTGAATGTGCCATTATCTTCACTCCAGGACCAATGCTTGCCCAGTCATGAATCTCGATATATTCGGGGTATTCTCCATCCATCATCACAAGGAATCCCATGTAAACTCCCTTGCCAATTTTTACACCACATTTTCTATACACACTTGCTCGAAATTGATAGGATGGTGCAATCCATGCTATAATTCTCAAGAACCTTCCAAGAAATTTACCCACTTTTCATTTCTCCATGTATTCATTACATCTGTCTCTTCCATAATACTCTTCTCAGATAGTCTGAGAATACCCAATTATCAATATCACCAGTAAGAAGTAAGCAGAACGAGCTATCGCTTTTCCACCGATTGTGCGATTTCCAATACTTGACAGCTTCACTGGGAGTAGGACACCAAGCTCCCAAACCGTGCGCATATTCAATAACTTCACGTAGGCACACAACATACTCAGGCTGCCCCATTCGGATAGGGTGAAGATCAAACATGATTACTCCTCCTTTCGTTGAGGCTTCTAGCACAGTTTTCTTCAAGGTCATTGTAACTGCTTGTGGACCCATCCCCTTTCTATCGATCATGAGATCGTCGCTCCAAATATTGAGGGGTATGTACGTAAGTTTTGAAGGAGTCCCATTAAGGTCGACTTGAAAGAAGAGAGTCTTTTCTCTGTGTTCTGGTTGATACCCAAATCCACCATCCCAGACGAGATTGTACTTCTCAAGCATTGCAGGCATATCTGGCGTGTAGTTATCATATGGAGACCTGAATCCTTCAATTTTGATTCCTAATTTCTTGAATGTTTGCAGACTGAGCGCAAAGTCCTCTTCTCGGCCCTTTGGACTAAGTGTTGGATATCTAACATGGTTGAATCCATGTGAGGCAACCTCATGTCCTTGTTCAATGATTTCTTTGACAAGTTCAGGGCGCATTTTCGCAATGGCTGCAATCGTTGGAAATGCGAATTTTCCATCTGCTTCTTCAAGTGCTTCAAACATATTTCGTAGAATTGTCTTGAAGGAGGTTCTATGCAGTCGCATCATTTGGTTAGCTGTTTTGGAGCTCTCATTCCCCATCTCTTCGAGAGCTGTCCGATATATCCCAGACGCGACACAATCAAAGCCTCAACAAATTATCTACTCATGTTCGTGAAGTGTTTCTTTCATAAGACTTGCGGGCTAGCAACAGCTGCGTAAATCCTGGACGAACCTAGACATCCATGAAACCATTAGTTGAATAAATACCATTTTTGTATGAGCTTATTATCTCCCAACAAGACCATATGCCGAACCTGAATGTTGACCAATAAGGCCTACAGGTATGAACTGGACCCGAGCAATACCCAGAGGTCATCCCTAGCTCAACACGCAGGAGTTGCTCGTTTTGCCTACAACTGGGGTCTCGACCAACGAAACAAACAGTACCAGAACAAGCTGGGTGACGACAGGTTCACTAACGCCATGAAGCAACACAAGCTCCTCAACTCCCTGAAGAAAACAGAATTCCCATGGATGTACGAAACCTCGAAGTGTGCACCTCAAGAAGCCCTGAGAGACCTCCATCGAGCTTTCAAGAACTTCTATCGAGGACTCAAGTCTGGGAAGAAGATAGGATTTCCTCGCTTCAAGAGGCGGGGAGTCAGGGACAGTTTCAGGTTGACTGGAGCCATCAGGTTCCATGAGCGAGCGATCCAGCTCCCACGGATTGGGAAGATTCGTATCAAAGAGAAGAGGGAGCGCTATTACAAGGGAAGGATTCTCTCAGCCACTGTACGACGACGAGCCAACAGGTGGTTCGTGTCAGTCACTGTGGAGGAGGACATCCTTGACCCACAGTCTGTACGAGGAGTACCAGTGGGAGTGGACCTGGGGGTGAAGACTCTTGCCACGCTTTCTGATGGGACCACCTTTGCAAATCCACGGGCCCTGGGAAGACGATTGAGGAAACTGAAACAACTACATAGATCTCTATCACGAAAGAAGAAAGGGAGCAAGAACCGCGAGAAATCGAAATTACGACTTGCAAAGATGTACCTGAGGGTCTTCAATGTTCGACAGGACACACTGCACAAGGTTACGACATATCTTGCCAAGAGACACAGTAAGGTAGTGATCGAGGACCTGCTAGTGTCTGGAATGATGAAGAACCAAAGGCTTGCAAGAGCCATAGCTGATGTGGGGTTCTATGAGTTCAGAAGACAACTGGAGTACAAGTGCCAGTGGTACGGTTCTGAGCTTGTCGTTGTTTCAAGGACATTTCCATCCTCGAAGATGTGTTCACGTTGTGGGCACAGGAAGAAAGAACTCTCTCTGTCAGAGAGGGAGTATGAATGTGAACAGTGCGGGTTTGAAATCGACAGGGATCTCAATGCTGCACTGAATCTGGTCGCCGTCAGTTTGCCGGAGACTCTAAACGCTTGCGGAGAGGAAATAAGACTCTTAGTGGATTCAGAGAATCTGCAGAGAGCAGCCTTGATGAAACAGGAACCGAACATCATCCCGGACTCGATGTCCAGGAATGAATAGGTTTCGGGGAACGGCAACCTAATGGTAAGATTTATGCCGTTGCCAGTGAGTCTTCTCGTATGAAGCTCAGCCATGTTGGTATCATCGTGAAAGATATCCACGAGGGAATCAAGAATCATGAAGATCTCTATGGATACAAACAACTCAGCGAGATTGTTGAAGATCCAACACAGAAAGTACGCGTTGTATTGATGGGGCATTCTAAAGAGGACCCTGTCACACTTGAGCTCATCTCACCAATGAGCGAGGACTCCCCTGTTACTGAACTGTTGAAAAAACGACAGGCGATATATCATCTCTGCTACGAAGTTCCAGACATTGAAGAAGCAAAGGACAAAGCTCGAAAGAATGGAGCTGTCGTTATTAGCAAACCAGTTGAAGCTCCGCTCTTCGATGACAGGAAGATTTGCTTCCTATTCACTAAAGATCACTATGTAATTGAGTTAGTTCAAGCAGAGTAAATTCTAAGAGGAAGGTAGTGAGCACCGAGGCTCACTCATTCCCAATTATTTACTAAAAGTACTGTTACTATCCTGCGGGCACAAAAGCTGAAGCAAAAAGATCGAATATTGCTTCGACCCAGATAGTATCGAGTTTTGCATTGACATACTTGCACATATCGATAAATCGATCTGCACGTTCATCTGCAAACTCTCCAATACCTACAATTGCCTTAGTTCTCTTTGTAAGCTCCTTAGCTATTCCTTTGCCACTCTTGTTCTCTTTGAAGATCTTCAGAGTATCTTGTTCAATTCTCTGCATGACACTCTTGACGCGAATGTCTGAGATATCATCACTTCCAAAGCTCTTGACAAGATCCATCAAGACATCTAAGATTCCATTGTGTAATCCTGCAACTAAAGCTTCAATCTCGAAAGCGGTGAACTTCACAATGCCTTCTCCCACACGAAGCTGCCATTTCAGATCACTAGTTCTGCTTGCCATGATTTGTCTCTGACCAATAGTAATTGTTTCATCGAAATATCTGGAGTCTATACTACTACGTATTGCAGTTTTTAGAAGTGCAGCTTCAGGAAGCCGAAGTCTAAATGACTGCCCTCCGTTTGTCACAAGTAGACACAATCCATTGCTTGGAGTAATCTTTTGCACATAATCAGAAGGTGGTGCAGCTTCAATCTGTGGTAGATGTCTCAGTTTCTTAGCAAGTTCACGAACCTCGGGTTCAGTACAGAAGTATGTCTGCTTGTCCCCAGAGATCGTTATTGTTCCATCATCAGCCCGAACGAAATCAATCTTATTACCTCCACCTACGTTTGTAGTTTTGAGGTAAGTCTGTTTATGATTTCTAGCTGTCTGAGCGAGTTTTTCAAGCGCGGCGGCAACCATATGGGCCTCGCCAAATCCCATTGTGATTTCTGCATCTCCCTCGGTTCCGCGACCAATGCCGAGAGAACCATCTTGGCGTATCTTTACATACATTCTTTCCACCACTATTTTTTGAACATCAAATGCACAAAACTATTGCCCTCGTTTCTTTTCTAGCGAAAATGGCATACTAAATGCATTGAATGATTTAATTGAGAAAGAAGATTGTGCAGAAGGCTTGTCACCCTCTGCCCAGAACTAGATTAAATTGTATCCTTGACATCAAAAGCCAGTTTGCCAACTTCTTTAGTTGCCAAAGATATGTCGATTGTGTGCTCACCTTCAGTGAGTTGATCTCCTTTAACATGAACCGTAATATCAAGGCCCACTTTGATTGGAAACGTATTTTCTGCTGAAATCTCATTACCTGCGATTTCACCATCTTCTGAACTGATTACAGTAGCATCAAGAGGGTATTCATTTCCGTTGACCTTGAGTGGTTGAAAATCAACAGCAGTAGCGGATGATATTGAATTCTTCAACATGAATTTGAAACCATCATCGACGTTTTCGAGACTGCCTTTAACGTATAGTTTTCTCAGGAGAAATGTGGGTATCTGCAATTTGTATTAGCCTCCAACTGATTCTAACTCTGTCGTCAAACTTGTGAATCTTTTATAAGTTTCTAAGCTGTTATTTTCCATGTTCGTGAGTGTTGAGTAGGGATGAATCGGCTCTGATGATGTCTTACTTCTCACTAAATGGACAAAATCAACAACCTTCCCAAGAAGGAGTAGATTCAATGGCCGCCAAGACCACATCAATTACGCAATTTCGTTGTAAGAAATGTAATGCGCCCTATCCACTTGGTGCAGACGATGTTATTGCCACATGTCCATATTGTGGATTTACATTCAAAATAGGTGGCAAAGAGATCAAGCATCTCATTATACCAAACAAGCTTGACAAGAAATCAGTGAAAGCTGCGGTGAAAAAGTGGTTAAAATTTGCAGCCTCGAAAAGTGTTGGTGGTGGTATTGTAAAGCATATCGAGCTAGAGGAACCAATCCTCCAGTGGATTCCAATTTTTCGAGTTAAAGGGCAGTTTGAGTCTTCCCATTTTGGAGTCAAAAAGGAAGGCAGTGGTGACAGCGCGCGGCACATCAAAATTGAAGATCGAGACTCTGGAGAATTTACAGAATACGTAATTGCCAGGAGACATGCAGCTACTTTCGGAATTGATGAATTCATTCTATCTCTTGATGATGGTGGAGCTAAGAATTTTGAAATCGATATCACTGATGGTGCCCCAGTACTTAATTCTGAGATAGATGATGCAGATGCATCAAAAAGAGCACACAAGTCTCGAATGGATAGAGACCGAGTTGAATTGCTTGATAAGGTGGATAAACTACTAGACCACAGACTAAATCTGACACCAGAAACAAGTACATACACTCATTCTCCCTACTGGCTTGTTCGATTTACATATCAGAAAGGAACTTTCAGGGTTGCGGTTTCAGGAGCTACTGGTAAGATTCTTCTGGGAGAGCTTCCAGTTACCAAGAGATACAGGATCAAGAAATGGTTCAGCAGTATCTTTCTGTTGATTGGATCTGGTCTTCTATTCCAAATTCTTCCTTATTTTGTAGTCGTCTTGGCCTCGGGAAGTTCGAGTGATGGTGACGCCTGGATGATTCCTGTATTTATTGCTCTTGCAGCTGGTTTGTTATGGGTCGCCTCGATTACGGTCATAGGTGGGGCATTGAGGTATGAAGTTGAGGTAGACACAGAAGGTAAAGAACGTGGGGATAGATTCAGCTTCACTGAAACAATGAAGCAACTAGGAGGGAAGGCAATTGGCTAAGACTAAATGTCCAAATTGCGATGGACAACTAACTATCCCGAAACAGAGCAGCACTGTTGTTTGCGAATACTGCAACACCACGGTCAATGTCAAGACTGGGAAGATTCTCAAAGAGAACTATTTCATGAAACTCCAATATAATTTAGACATGGCAGCTGAAAAGATGTATGGCTGGGGAACGAAACAGCTTGGAGCTCCTAAAGGACTTGATCAATCTAAGGTTGTGGAGAGCAAGCTTGTATTCTGGCCATTCTGGGTTGTTGAGGTGGAAGCAAAGGCTAACTATACTGGTGTTCAGAATAAACCAGATTTCAAAGGTAGTGATAGTCAAAGAACACTCTCGTGGAATAAAGTCACCGAAACCCACAAACTCGATATGGAACAGGATATTTTCATTCCTGCAAATTCTGATACTCCCAAACAATTGAAGGAATATATCATTCCTACCAAAAGAAAGGAGTACTTTGACAAGGATCAAATTCTCGAAGTGCGAGGGACAACTGAACCAGTTCAAATGGAACAAGAAGCAGCCATACAAAAAGCAAAGAAAATGATGTCCCATATCTTGAAAGAAGAAGCTCTGAAAGAAGTTGATTCAATTACACAAATGGATGAAAAACTAAAGACACCAGCAGTCTTCCTAGTCAGCATACCCATATGGCATATCAAATATTGTTACATGATTAGAAATTATGACGCTCTGGTTGATGGAGCCTCAGGAAGAATAATCTATATGAAGTTTCCAAGGAAGATGGCATTCAGAGCAATGACATTATTCAGTGCACTCCTCCATCTTGTTGTCGGAGGTGGAATAGGACTACTAATGGTATACCTTGGACTTACTGCATTTGATGGTGTCTTTCCAACGGTATTGGGTATTGCTTTCGGTCTAGGAATGCTGGGGATCAGTCTGCGATTCTTTAAAACTGCATTTTCACTAAGTGCAGGAATGGAAGAAGCAAGATAGGTTGTTGGCCCCGATTTGTGAAAAGGATAATAAGGTATCAATCACCGACAGGACTTGAGGCGATTATTATCTGGGATCCATTTACATTCTTTGATAGTTTCTTTGATAATTTTATGAATATGTTCTTTGGGATTACCATACTCTTCGTTATTATCTTCGTAGTAGTTATCGTTGCTGTCTGTCGCGGGGGTGCTGGTCTTGCTAGAGGTGTAGCTAGAGGATTCACCATGGAGGCACCACCATTTGCAATTCCCGACAGACACCGTGGTAGAACACGTTCAGATGGTTCTGAAATGACCACAGTACGACTCCCCGAGAAATGTCCCTCATGTGGAGCAGGAATCAGCCAAGAGGGTTTAGATTGGACCGGACCTCTTGAAGCAAAATGCAATTACTGTGGTGGAACCTTACGAGCCAAGTTCGAACGTGTTTAAATTCAATCTAGCTAAACACATTGTCCCGGTAATACCCACACTCTTAGACAATTTCATGTTGGAAAACATGCTAGGATAATATATACACATTCGTGAGTAAAGTATTTCACTAGCTTAATTGTGGAGGAGCTAGCAGGCTATTGTCTGTCGAGGAGCCACCTACACGACTCGAGGAAACGTAAATGGTAAATGGGCATAAAATGCAGGATGATGGAACTACTATTGAAGTATGTATCAATAGGAATAGTCTGTCTTCTGATAGTGTGCTCTGTGTAGTTGATGATGAGGGTAAGAACGTCTTTTTGTGGTTGGGGAAAAATGCCCATGTTAGAAAACGTTTCGTAGGTGCTCGAGCAGCAAGCAGGCTCCGCGATGAGCAAGGCACTGGTTTCAGAGTACGATCTCTTGATGAAGGACATGAACCAGACCAATTCTTCAATTCCATTGACCGTGATTGATAATTTTCAGACCTATCCATAACATTCTATAGGACACTATCTACAGCTGATTTGAGGTCACAATCTTTGAGAGGACTAATGAAGACCGCACGAGGCCCTGGAAATCTAGAGTTGAGAGAAATTGACGAGCCTCGACCAACGAAAGATGAGGTTCTGATTGAGGTTGCTGCAGCTGGAATCTGTGGTACTGATATTCACATCAAGCACGACCAAGCTTTCTACACTCCTCCAGTCGTACTCGGACATGAATACTCTGGAAAAGTTGTAGAAATTGGACCTGATGTGACACAGGTTGCTGTTGGAGACCTGGTTGTTTCTCCTGCTACCCAATACTGTGGAAAATGCTACCAATGTAAAACTGGGCACATGAATCGATGTACTGCTGAAGGAAAGAAAATCCTTGGTACATCCCTTGCCAATGGTGGTTTTGCCAAATACCTAACAGCACCAGAATACATCATACACAAGATACCTCAAGGCGTGACCATGGAGGAGGCTGCGCTTGCTGAGCCTACAGCATGTGTCGTACACTCCGTTATCGACAAATCTCCAATCATCCCCGGAGATGTAGTCGTTGTTCAAGGGCCTGGCACAATGGGACTACTTGCAGCTCAAGTTGCTAAGTCCATGGGAGCTGGGAAAGTAATCGTTACTGGTGTTACAGCAGATCAATGGCGTTTTGATATTGCAAAGAAGATTGGTGTTGACATAACACTTGATGTACAAGCTGACAAAGATCCAATCAAAACTGTAATGGATGAGAGCGATGGACGAGGTGCAGACGTTGTTATCGAAGCATCTGGTGCCTGCATTGCATGTAGTCAAGCATTGGAATTTGTGAAAGTAGCTGGACATGTGACCCTTCTTGGTATACGAGGGAAACCCCTCGATATTGATCTTGATACTATGGCTGTGAAAGAACTGACAATGTCTGGTACTTGGGGAACACTTCCAACCTCCTGGGTGACAACGCTACGGCTAATGGGTTCAAAGAAGATTGATGTTGCTCCTCTTATCACAAATAGAATCGCACTTTCCGAATGGGAGAAAGGTTTCGAATTGATGGAGAGTCAGAAAGCAATCAAAGTCTTGTTCACTAAATTTGATTGAGATTACTTCCTCGGAGCCCAAAGATCAAGGCAGTCCTGAACAATTGCAATACTGGATACTGCAGGTCCACCACCCATTACAATAGCTACTGAAGCAGCTTCCATAATTTCTTCGCGGGTAGCACCAAGTGAGATTGCCTGTTTGGTGTGATACACCATGCATTCTTCACAGGGCTTTAGAATACCTGCTACAATACAAATTAGCTCTTTGAATTTGGCTGGTAAAGCCCCATCCTTATGGACAGTCTTCTGAAGATCTGTGTAGGCATTCCTTGCATCAGGAATATCCCTGTTCAGTGCACCAAAATGTTTCATGAAACTCTTCAAGATTGCTTCAACATCGTGAGTCATTGTCATGTACCTCAATAATCATTCATGGGCAGGAGTTCCCATGTTCCATGACGCCTGCTTATAGTGTGATTGATATAAAGTCTGTGAAGTGTCGGCTTCTGCTTCTGTGAGGACTCCTTCATCAATTGAAGCACCTGCGAGTTCAGACAATGTTTCAATGATGGCACTTTGAATTTCATTACGTGTGGGGCAATCCTCTACTTCAAGTGCGATGTTTGTAACGGTGTCTCTCTTGCTATCCATACATCTGATCCTGGTTTTATCTCGAAGAAATACTGGCTGGTTCTCTGGTGGGTTCAGGCTTTCTTTAAGATCCTCAAGGTCTGCATCAATGAGTAGTGTTCCATGGATGAAGGAGATGCCCTGTTTAATCCATCCTGCAGTGCCCGAGATTTTCTTCTTCTCAATTCTGATGTTTGAACCAACGGGATCAAAACGGGCTGGGATATTGAGGGAAATCAGACTTTGTGTAATGGCTCCGATGAACGATTCATAGAGTTCCTTGAGACCTCGAGGAACATAATCGTGGGACTGGTGGAGACGAAGCGAATAGTTCAAGTTTCCAGAATCATGGAAGACTGCACCACCTCCAGTGAATCTTCGGGCAATTGATACGTTATTTCTTTCACAGAAACCTAGATTGACTTCTTTGTGTACGCATTGGAATCTACCAATTACAACTGCTTTATCCGACTCCCAAAATCGAAGAGTGTTGAGAGTATTTTCAGATCGTAGGTATGTCTTAGCTAGAGCTTCATCTATGGCTAGGTTATGATATACATCAGAACCTTCACTATTCAGTAAGCGCCAAGACATACATTAGAGATACTTTCTATATCTGATTAATCTGTTGCAGTAATTCGAAAACAAGATGAACCCTTTAGTGCCGATGGCTAATGATAGTTGCTCGCCACCGGCGGGAAGGTCTCAGAGCAACAATTGAGACGGAGCAGATGTCGTATTTCGAGGCTTGACACGTCTAATACGTGCAGATAGTGGTGTAGTTTCGAGAATTTAAAGCCCACTTGATTGAAAACGTCGAAATTACCTAGATGATTGAAAACTGCCGTCAGATGTTTTTGCCACACTCGGGACAAATCACTGCATTTGATTGGATTGGAGTATTGCAGAATAAACAAAATCTTTGTTCTGGTGGTTGTGAACTCTGAGGGATCTCTGAATGCGGCACCTCATAGATTTTACCTGATCGTTTGACATTCTCCAGTCCCCCTTTATCACTATACCATTCTGTATAACCACATTCGGAACATAGTAACGCTTGTAACCTTGCTGAAACGAAAAGTCGTAGATTGACCAAACTACCTCCATGTGGACCAACTATTCTTGTACAACCACATTTGGGACATACTCCTGAGTTTTTCATTTTCCCTCGTGAGTAATCTGGTTCTGAAAGCTCATAATACTTTGGAGAAAATTACATCTTCATCATATAGGGATTCTCAAGCGTTTCTTTTAATGCTGCGAGAAATTGACCCGCAGGTGCACCATCAAGAATTCTGTGGTCCACTGCACATGACGCCATCATCATTGATCTTATCGTAATCGCATCATCCACGACTACTGGTTTCTTCTTGATCTGTCCTAGTGCTAAGATTGCAGTTTCGGGGGGATTGATCACTGGAATGAAGAGGTCCACTTTGAATGGTCCTAGATTTGATATAGTGAATGTGCTGCCTGTAAGTTCCTCAGGAGCAAGTTTGTTCACTTTTGCTCTCTTACCTTTCTCCTTGGTCTCAATAGCGATATCAGTAATAGATTTCTTGTTTGCCTCTCTGATTGTGACAACTATGAGTCCATCATCAGTTGCCATTGCTACACCAATATTCACATCATCGAACATGTGCAGGTCATTTCCCGCAAGAGTCGCATTGAATTTTGGAAATTGTTCTAAAGTATCAGCAACCGCTTTGACAATGATATCGTTGAATGAAACACGTATCCCATGAGCTTTTTCCACACGAAGATTTAGGTCCTTTCTGAGAGCAGCAGCTTCAGTCATATCAATATCTGTAATCATGGTGATGTGGGGATTCAAGGCACTCTGAGTCATCCGTCGAGCAATAGTCCTTCGCAATGGGGTCATTGTTTCAACTTGTCTAACCTTTCTCTCATCAGAGAATGTAACTTGTGGGGTTGATTCTTTTGCTCCGATAACGTCCTTCTCAACAATTCTACCCTTTGGACCCGTGCCAACAACAAATGACAGATCCACACCGAGTTCCTTTGCTTTTTTCTTAGCTCTAGGTGATGCTTTGATCTTTCCACCTGGCAATCTTGTTTCAGTACTTGGTGAAGCCGCTTGAGTTGTGGCTGCACTTGATACTTGAGTCGATGCAATCGGCGGTGCCGTTGGAGTGGGTGAACTCACACTTCCTGCGTTGAGCTTCTTTGGTCGAATATCCGGGATTTTATCTCCCTTTTTACCAATGAATGCAATTGGCTCACTGATTGGAATCTCATCATTGACATCACACAGAATCTTCAGAATGACACCATCGTCTGGTGCTTCGAGTTCAAACTCGTTTTTCTCTCCGAATATCTCTACAACGAGGTCTCCTTTCTTGACCTTGTCACCTTCTTTCTTGAGCCATTTGAGTATAACACCATATTCCATGGCAACACTCATTCGCTGCATGATCATTGTTGTGACCATTTTTTTCACCTACACAATATCTCGAACAGCTTGTGCAATTCTCTTGTTGTCAGGGATGAAGTAATTCTCTAACGGTGGACTAAATGGCACAGGAGTATCTGGTGCATTCACTCTCTTGATTGGTGCATCCAACCAGTCAAAGGCTTCTTCCTGAACAATGGCTGCAATCTCTGCAGTTGTTGCTCCTGTCTTTGTTTCTTCAGTCACAAGCACTAATCTTCCGGTCTTCTTGACCGACTCGATGAGAGTCTTCTTGTCTAGTGGGACTAGAGTTCTAGGATCAATCACTTCAACACTGATTCCTTCCTTCTGAAGTTCTTCAGCTACTTCAAGTGCCTTGTGCAACATGATGAATGTGCCCCAAATTGTGACATCTGCTCCTTCACGACGCACTTTAGCTTCACCAAAAGGAATGAGATACTCGTCATCTGGTACCTCCTCTTTCTTATCGTAGACCAGTTTGTGTTCTGCAAAAAGCACTGGGTCGGGGTCTCTAATTGCTGTTTTAATGAGCCCTTTCACGTCAGAGGCAAAGGCTGGTACTGCGACCTTGAGACCTGGTGTATGCATGAACCATGCTTCCAAGCTCTGTGAGTGATGTGATGCAAGATTCTTTCCACCACCAAAGACGGTTCTGATTACCAAGGGTACAGAGGTCTGGCCACCGAACATATACCTCATTTTTGCCGCTTGATTGCACACTTGGTCCATTGCTAGTGTAATGAGGTCTCCAAACATGATCTCTGCAATTGGAACCATACCCGTGATAGCTGCACCAACAGCAGCACCGGCGATTGTATTCTCTGAGATTGGTGTATCGCGAACTCGTTCTACACCAAACTCTTCTGCGAGATCCTTGGTAACCTTGAAAGCTCCACCCCAGTTGAGACCGATGTCTTCTCCGAGGAGAAATACACGCTCATCACGGAGCATCTCTTCACGGAGGCCTGCTTTCAGAGCTTCTCGGTATACCATCTCAGTCATCTAGATCGCCTCCGCATAGACATCATCCAATGCTTCTTCGGGTTCTGGAAAATCAGATTTCATTGCAAATTCTCCAGCCTTGTCTACTTCCTTCTGCAATTTTACGCGTATCTTCTCAGCATCTTTCTCAGTGATTGCACCTTGTTCGAGGGCAATCTTCTGAATGACATTTACAGCATCTTTCTCAGGACTGAGCCAATAATCTGCTTCTTCTTGTGGTCTGTATTTTGCAGGATCAAATCTTGAGTGTCCCTTCATTCTGTAGGTCTGACACTCAATAAGAGTTGGACCACTACCCTCACGGGCTCTCTTCACTGCTTCAACAGTCGCTTCATAGACCTCGAGAGTATTATTCCCATCAATCACCTTACTTGGGATGCAGTATGCTTCTGCTCTCTGTGCAACAGTTGAACTCGGACATGTGAGTGTGATAGGTGTGCCCATCGCATAGAAGTTGTTCTCGACAATCCAGACAAGAGGTAGCTTCCAGATTGCGGACATATTCAACGATTCTCCGAAAGTTCCATTGTTTGAAGCTCCATCTCCGAAGAAACAAACTACTACGTCGTCGGTCTTTCTCATCTGACATGAAAGCGCTGCACCAACCGCAATTGGAAGTCCTGATCCAACAACACCCGTAGCTCCTAAGACGCCAACATCGAACTGAGTGATGTGCATTGAACCACCCTTGCCTTTGCAGGAGCCAGTCTTTTTACCCAACAGTTCTGCCAGGGCTGCACTCATGTCTGCTCCTTTTGCAACAACATGTCCATGTCCTCTGTGAGAGCTCTGGATCCAGTCTGAATCCTTGAGTGCAGTAGCTACGCCTGCTGCTACAGCTTCTTGCCCAAGACACAGATGTAGTGTCCCAGGAACAACATTTTCTCCGAATAAATCCCAGACCTTCTCTTCAAACAATCGTGTTTTCAGAGTTCTAGTGAATAACTCCTTGAGGGTCTTCTTGTCAACTGCCATTGTCTATTCAACTACCTTGTGATGACTAGAGCTTCAGAGCGTTCCTCGAATTTAAGTTGATAAAGGCTTCGAAGTAGCTGAAACTTTACCCAGTTATTACAGACGAAATCGTTGATTGGATTGGTTTGTTCGCATCCCTTCCTTCTTCTTTCCAATAATTAATAGGCTAAATTGGATAGTACAAGACCAGTGTGTTCTAGGATGAGAGAAGGGAACAGAGCAAAATCTGGATATGAAGGGATAGGACGTTTCTATGATCTCTTTGCAGATGACTCTGATATCCCATTCTTTTTGAAATATGCAAAGAAGCTTGGATCTCCCATCCTTGATATTGCTGCAGGTACTGGTCGAGTTTCTTTCGCTCTAGCAAATGAAGGCTATGAAGTTGTAGCTCTTGATAGATCCCCCTCCATGATTGAAGTTGCTAGGACTCGGCTAGAGTCCATTGACCAATCTGTCGCCAATAAAGTAACGATTATTGAGGGTGATATGACAAATTTCAATCTTGACCAGAAATTTCCGTTTGTAATTATTCCAAGCTCTTTTTGTCATGCTTTGACCACAGATGCGCAACTATCCACACTCCAGTGTATCCATGATCATCTAACCGATAATGGAGTCTTCATTCTTGACCTCTACCCTGGTGCAATACAACATGAAAAAGCTGGATTCAGAGAAAATCCTGTACTTCTTCCTGAAGGTACTACCGTTGAACGTGAAGGTGAAATTAAGTCCGATATGTTGCGTCAACTGATGAATCTGAAATTACGTTACATTGTTCGTGATAGTGACAAGAATATTATCGAAGAAGTGGAAGTTGAGTCTTCAGCTGCACTTCTCTTCAACAGAGAGGTTGACCTTCTTATTCGTCTATCTGGATTTGAAATTCAAAAGGAATTAGGTGGATTTGATGAATCTGCATATACACCAGAGAGTTTTCGTCGGATATTGATACTAAAAAAGAGCAATGAAGAATAGACAGAGGGAGTGAATCCCTCTGCTTTCTTGAACAAACGAAGGAGTGAAGGCCCGATTTGTTTGTTCTATTTCATATCTTCGGGATTAGGTAGCTTGTCTACCTTCTTTGGTTCTTCTCCGAATTCTACACCATTTTCGGATTCAAGGCTTTCAGTGTAGAGTGTTTCACCTTCTACAATAGCATCACGCTCAATGTAGATTTTTCGACCGTAGAGATTACCTACTCGTGCACGTTCTTCAATTCGAATGTCATCACCATGAAGTGATTCCGTTCTAGCACGTTCACGGATGAGAATTTCCTTGGATTCGACTGGACCTCTAACCTCGGCACGTTTTCCGATTCTGACACCATCAGTAGCCTTTGTGTACTCTGCCGAGATTTCACCGCCTACGATGATTCGGAATGTGTGGATTCTGCCTTCTACTCTGACAGTACCGCCAACTTTGATCTTGTCTTCACAGGTCAGGTTTCCACCAACTGCAACAGTACCACCAACGTCAATTGCACCAGTAAGGGTTAGATCTCCTTCGGTTTTGAAAGTCCCACCAACGCTTACTGTATCACCTTGGGCACTACCAGCAAGTTTGACAGTACCACCAACGTCGATTTCACCAAATTCGAGGTCTCCTTCAGATTTGAAGGTTCCACCGATATCGATGTCTTTGACCACTGAGCCTGGACCAACCTTAGCTGAACCACCAACATCTAGGTCATCAATTTCAATTGCTCCTTCGGCTTTGAAGCTTCCACCAACTGAAACTTTCTTGATGGTTCCAGTAACTGCTTTTCCTGAACCGCCGGCATCTAGCTCTTCGGCATTGATAGTACCACGAACAACTACTGAACCTCCTCCAGCAATCCTTTCAACTGTACAGTCTCCCTCAATTTTGACGGATCCTCCACCGGTGAGTCTCTGTGCTACAGCATTGCCTGTTACTTTGATAGAGGCTCCTGCTTTTGCGGATACACAGTTTAGGTCTCCACCAACTCGAAGAGCCGCACCAACTTCAATATCTCGAGAATCTACGTTTTCATCTACTTCGATTGATCCTTTTCGAGCATCAATACCGCTTGTTGCGATAAGGTTCCCCATGACACTAATTCGGTCTCTAGTTTTCAAAATCAAACGATCACATTTGAGTGACCCTTCGATATCAAGATCCCCAAAAACAGTTAGGGTTCCGGAGATGATAATCTCACTTCCCTGTTGAGGTATGAGTCTTCTGCAATTGCGAACTTCGACATCACCTTCAGTGGTACCGAGTTCGACAACGCTTTCATTTTTGTATTCAAATTTTTCTACCATTTTGGCCTTCACCAATTGTTATTTTCTAAGATTAACTCCCCAAATTCTGTATATAAGCAGAAGTCACAACATGAAGTCACTTATTGTTACTAGCTTATTCGGTTTTTTTACATCCCAATGATTGGTTCTGGAATTGGAATTCCAACCAATCCTGCCATCCTCTTGTAAAGCTCAAGGTATTGATGACCCCTCACTGTGACTTTGTAGACCCTCATACCTTCATCATCATCTTCTTCCAGGAGACCTCGCTTACAGAGTTCGCCTATCGAATCTTTTGCACGATCAACTGGCATATTTGTTGACCTTGCCGCTCGAGTAAGTGGGCAAAATCCCCAGATGTAAATGACACGCAGTAGCTCGGCATAGATGTCGTAACGTGTCCGTTTCTGAAGCTCTCTCCGCTTCTTCTTTTTCTTTGGTACTTCGGGTGCTTTCTCTTCTGACATCCTTTCCGACCTCTTGGTGTTGTGTACCTTCATAGTTTAAAGTCTACTGACATCCGCTATGCTAGAGCGCTATACTATCCACCAGTAACTCTTATGTCTTGAGAAAGATGTTCTTTTTACTAGCCGGGAGTCAATATGCTGCGTCAACTATACATTGTCAAGAGTGATGGTGACCCTCTCTACGGCAGAACCTTTGAGGAAGATAGTGTAGTTGACCTGAAAGCAATCCCTCATTTTGTTAGAAACAGCGTTTCTCTTTTCCATTCTCGATCAAGCACATCATCCGAACGAGTCTACATTCTTGAACATGACGGGTCTGTATGGGCTTACGTTTTCTTTCATTCCTTTGCTCTTGTGTCACTATCCGAAAAAGACCAAGCTTTGGCAGACCTAAAGAACGTCGTACTAGCAATGGGACGTAGCATTGCTATGAGATTTGGTGAGATGATTGATTCATGGAGTGGAAGTATGTCAGAGATTGTAGATATTGACGAACTTATCGATCAGTATATCGCTGTCAATCTTGAACCACCCACAAAGAAATTATTGAAGAAGATTGAGAAGCAAGTTCACAAAGCTCTGCTAAAGCCTGAGATTGCTTTTGCTGGAGTATTTGATGCAAGTGGTCAGATGATTGAGGGGAATCTTCCTGACACGCATTTATTCAGAATTGAGGTGGAAATCTCACAAGGCCTCATTAAACCAGTGATGGACATAGTTCCCACGAGTGTGAATTCTGGTGAATACAAGCTACAAATGCTTCGAGTGAATTCTCTTACAATTGTTGTTGCTTCACAAGCAACTGAAAGCACTCTACGAGCAGTTGCAGTAGCTGGTGAAATTGCGCATACCCTTTATGACCTCATGTAGATTATCACTTCCCTTTGAGTCTGAGTATTGACGAAAGACAGAAGTAGGGGGTCTGCTGTGGAGCATTTTATTGGAGTGGATACTTCATGCGTATTATTGGAATCTCAGGGTCTCCTAAGAAAGAAAAATCAAACACTCAATTTCTTCTGTCAAAAGCACTAGAGGCTACATCTGCTGATACAAAGCTGATTAACATCAGTGACTACGATATTCGACACTGTACCGGTTGTGACTCGTGTGTAAGGAAGAAACCATGTCCAGAAAGTGCTCATGATGACATGTCTAAACTTGAGGAGGAACTAAGAACAGCTGATGCAATCATCATTTCTGCTCCTTCCTATTTCACATCTGTTCCTGGTGTGCTCAAAGACTTCATTGACCGTTCACGAGCGATGAAGATGCTTGACCATCAATTGAAGGACAAGGTCTTCGGAGCACTTACCTATGCAGGTCTCAGATACGGAGGACAAGAGCACGTCATTGATGTTTTGAATCGGTATGCATTGGGTCAAGGAATGATTGTTGTTGGGGCACTAGGTAGTCCAGTCAAACATGGTACATTTGGTTCAGGGAGTCTTCAGACTGATGAGGGTTCTTGGAGATCCGCATTGAAAGATGAACTAGCAATCAAAGGAAGTATCCTTCTTGGTGAGAGAGTTGTTTACGTGACAAGTCGCATGAAAGATTCTGAGGTGCGCATGTGACAAACGATACAGCTCCTGGTCTTGTTCAGGTGTACACAGGAAATGGTAAAGGAAAGACAACCTGTGCTCTTGGTGCTGGTCTTCGAGCAGCTGGACATGGATTGCAAGTGCTTGTTATTTCTTTCATGAAAGCTAAGGTTGCTATTCGTGGAGATAAAACCGATATCAACTATGGCGAGTTCCGCTCAGTGGATATGATACCGAACTTCACCATTGAACCTGTTGGTAGAGAAACCTTTGTGGACAAGGAGAATCCAGACCCTATTGATATCAAGATGGCACAGGATGGTCTCAAAATGGCTCAAGATGCACTCCGAAATCATTCGTGTGATGTTCTCATCCTTGACGAGATCAATGTTGCTGTAGAGTGGAATCTCTTCTCTATAGAGGAGCAACTAGGTCTCTTGGACATCAAACCCTCTGATGTTGAACTCATAATGACTGGAAGATATGCAAAGCAAGAAATTCTAGATGCTGCAGACCTTGTGACCGAGATGAAAGAGGTCAAGCATTACTACAAAACAAGGAAGATTACTGCTCGACGGGGCTTTGAATTCTAGACCGATTTCAATTTCCTATACGAATCGATTAGTTAATATCTGGTACTCCATTCGAGGTCTTGTTCTCATCGGAGGAGCTCACTATGGGTGCAGAGAAGAACTTGGAAGACATTCAGAAAGCCCATGATAAATGGGAAAAAGAGACCCTAGGTTCACACCAGAAGAAACATCCTGACCGTCGAAAGGATTTCGTGACTACATCGAGTCGTCCGATCAAAGCAATCTATACTCCCCTTGATGTTCCCGGATTAGATTACATGAAGGACCTTGGCCTTCCTAGTGAGTATCCTTACACTCGTGGTGTTCAGCCAAGCATGTATAGAGGTCGTGTCTGGACCATGCGACAGTTCGCTGGAATGGGTTCTGCTGAAGAAACCAATCAACGATTCAAGTTCCTCCTCGCTAATGGGCAGACAGGTCTTAGTGTTGCTTTTCATCTTCCCACACTTTTTGCACGAGATTCCGACCATCCATATGCCCTAGGTGAAGTAGGAAAACTCGGAGTTGCTATTGACAGTCTCAAAGATATCGAGATTCTTTTCTCAGGTATTCCACTTGACCAAGTAACAACTTCAATGACTATCAATGCTCCCGCTTCGATCTTGCTAGCGATGTATATGGTTGCAGCACAGAAGCAGGGCGTGTCCGCAGACAAGATTGGCGGAACAATACAGAATGATCTGCTGAAAGAGTACCAGGCTCAGAAATCATGGATTCTGGCACCTAAACAATCCCTTCGTATCATGGGCGATATCATGGAGTATGCAACCAAGAATATCCCCAGATGGAATACGATTTCAATTTCAGGCTATCATATCCGTGAAGCTGGCTCTACTGCTTCTCAGGAACTAGCCTTTACTCTCATCAATGGAATGGAGTATGTTCGAGTTGGTATTAAGCAAGGTCTGGATGTTGATGCATTTGCTCCACGATTATCATTCTTCTTTAACGCGCATAACGACATCTTCGAAGAGGTTGCCAAATACCGTGCTGCAAGACGTATCTGGGCTCGAGAGATGAAGGAGACCTTCGGCGCTAAGAAAGAGAGGTCTCTCTGGATGCGCTTCCACACTCAGACTGCAGGATGTTCGCTCACAGCACAGCAACCCACGGTCAATGTAGTCAGGACTGCTTACCAAGCACTTGCTGCTGTTCTTGGAGGAACCCAATCCTTACACACAAACTCAATGGATGAGGCTCTATGTCTTCCAACTGAGGATGCAGTTCGAGTTGCATTGAGAACACAACAGGTTCTTGCTCAAGAGAGTGGAGCTGCAAATACAATTGACCCCTTAGCTGGTTCATATTATGTTGAGAAACTGACTGACGATATGGAGAAGGAAGCCTACGAATACTTTGACAAGGTCGAAGCCATGGGTGGAGTAGTCGAGGCGATTGAGAAAGGCTTCTTCCAACGTGAGATTTCCGAAGCGTCTTATCGCTACCAGAAAGAGATTGAGAGTGGTGAGAGAACAATCGTTGGTGTAAATGATTATGTTCTCGAAGGAGAACAAATCACAATCCCTGTTCTGAAGATTGACCCTGAAGTTGAACGTCGTCAGGTCGAACGAACTCAGAAGATTCGGAAAGAACGAGATAACACCAAGGTTGAAACTGCACTCGCTGGTCTCTTGAAGGCAAGTGAGAATGGTGAGAATGTCATGCCTTTCATTGTTGATGCAGTGAAGGAATACGCTACTATCGGTGAGATATTCCAAGTCTGGCGTGACCTGTGGGGCGAATGGGATGAGCCGAAGATATTCTAATAATAATCGCTAGCAGATCAATCTATCTTCAATCCCCGTCGTTTCTGAAGTATTTGAACTCCGCAGTAAAGAATGATAATACTGGAGAATCCTCCCACTGTATAACTGATTGTTAGCGTCCAGTCAATCTCCATCACTGCCGACTGGTTAATCCCAGATGTTGTGGTTGTAGTGGTATATGTTGTAGCTGTAGTGGTATTAATGACAGAAGTGGTGACGGTATTATCATTGACTGGTGCATAGTGAAAGAACGGGTTCTTTTCTATCTTGTAATAATCTCCTTCTTCGTATTCTGTCAACGTGAAAGGACCACAATTCACGTAAGGATGTGTAGGATCAAACACTGGATTCCACGTTTCCCAACCTTCATACCCGATTCCAGTGTCATCATTGAAGTAATATTCTGGAATGATGTAGTCAAATGCAAAATTACTGAAGTGCCAGTATGTTTCAGTGTTGAACTCGATTACTACCCTGTATGGTGTTGGAGCATATACTGCTGCTAGGTCACCAATGTCAGTACCAGCGGGGTTATTGAAATATGCACTCTCATACGCATATGTAAGGCTGAACGCTACATCCTCTGCAGTTAATGGATGTCCGTCGCTCCATGTTGCATTCTGTACTATATCAACGGTGAATCTAGTGTGACCATCTGGAACTGCAGGATTATCAGAGTGAGTTTCGGTCAACATATTTTGTGCTAAATCCGGTACAGGCTCAATACTTGGTCCATATTGATACAACGATGGCCAGAGATTAGCCAGGATCGCCTCAGAGTAGAGCGAATCTGTCGCAAAGATATTGAAACTTTCTGGGTCTTGAGCTAGAGCAACATTGACCGAACCACCGAATGAACCATCTAGTTTGTGAATATTCCTTAGGGTCCATGGTCCTGAAATGTATTTTTCGAGATCTTCTACATGACCTGTAAATACATCATTTCTGTACCCTTGCATGTAGGTGTTCTCATAGACCACAAGTCTTGGTACGTTGTAGTGGAGAATCCTCTGCATCTCAGCAGCGGCTTCGTAGACATCCTCATAGGTTGTACCGTAGAGGAGAGTGTCTCTCCAGCTATCGTAGGTTGCATTTCTGAAGTTGCTAGGGTTTTCACGGTAGACATCTGCATATTCTGACCAATATTCATATGCCAACCAGTCGACATCATTGTCGTAGAAATTAGTAGCATAGAAGACCATGTCATAATCTTCGTGGTGATCCAGCCTTGACATGTACTCGTTGAAGTCTGCTGCACGAGTTCTAGCATCGATGTGTAGAGAATGTAGTGCATCTACACCTACTTGTGGAGTGGCTCCAGATAAATGACAACTACATGATGCATGTTCAATCTCGATATCAAACGGAGTGCCATCTGGGGCTAATCTGAATCCAGTTCCTTCATCTATTGTGAAATTCAAATCATCAAGGATTTGGTTACCGATTTCGGGTTGCGGTGTATAGTAATGCCAATCAAATTGGTCTTCAGCACACCAACCATTTGGTAGAGGGACAAGTGAATCATGCTCGATAGAGAATCCATCCAAGCTTTCTTCCGTGACTCTTGTTTTATTAAATGCAAATGCAAAAGCCCTTCTGAACCCACTAATATTGAGTGGATACTTTGCACAGTTTATCGTGATATGACCATAGCCATTTCTTATTCCTTGGTATATTGAAATATCTGGATCTGTTGCCAAAGTCTGAAGGTATACTGGATCAAAAAAGCTATTGTCCATCTCGATCTCGCCAGTTTGAAGCGCAAAAATCCTCCGGTCTTGATTTGCTATGACCTTGAAGATGACCTCATCGATATTTGGTCCCGCTTGAAGAGAATCTGTTTCAATGAATCCACTAACTGTGGTCACTTCACTTGTTGATACTACAAGTAATGCAGCTACTAGTAGTAGCGCAGTAGCAGGAACGGACCTCCTCAATTCTGTTCACCGAAACCTCCAACTACCATTTCTATGTGAACATACCAATATAACTTCTTACACTCAACTGACGAAACAATCTATAGATAACAAATACTCTACATTTTACGCCGCTTTGGAATTATAACGACCACATAATACAGGACGATAATTCCTGCACCCCCAACCAGTGTTGTAGTTAGTACAGATGCCCAGAACAAGTCTGTTAGCGTTTGATTTGTGGTCGTCGTAGTGTTTGCTATATCATCTGGGTTTCCCTTATAGTGAAAGAGTGGGTTCTTTTCTATTTTGTAATAATCCCCTTCTTCATAATCTGAAAAGGTGTACGGTCCACAGTTCACGTTAGGTTCTGTGGGATCAAATACCGGGTTCCAGGTATCCCATCCTTCATACCCAATTCCACCACTATTGTTGAAGATGTGAACGGGAATGATGTAATCGAAGGCAAATTTACTAAAGTGCCAGTATGATTCCGTTGAATATTCTATGACGACCTTGTAATGGTTTGGAGCGTAAGCTGATAACAACTCCATTATATCATTTACAGCTGGATTGCCGTCGTATCCACTCTCAAATTGATAGGTGAAAGTGAAAGCAATATCATCTGCTGTAAGTGGGGTTCCATCACTCCAGGTAGCATTTCTAATAATGTCGAAAGTAAATCTGATGTGTCCTTCAGGAACTGCTGAGTTATCAGAATGAGTTTCAGTCACCATACTCTCAGCAATATCTGGTACTGGAGTCAGGTCTGGTCCCAGTTTGTAGAGTGAAGGCCAGAGTTCATCTAGAATTGCTGAAGAAACTGCAGAATTTGCTGTGAAAATGTTGAAACTGTCAGGGTTTTCACCGAATGCAATTGGAACTGTACCACCCAAAGTTCCATCGAGTTTGTGAATGTTCCTCAGTGTCCAAGGACCTGAGATGTATCTACCAAGATCCTCAACATGTCCAGTGAACTGGTCAATTCTGTATCCTTGCCAATATCTGTTCACATACGTAACAAGTCTTGGTACGTTGTAGTGGAGAATCTTCTGCATCTCCATAGCAGCTTCGTATACTGCTTCATACGTAGTACCGTGAAGGAGCTGTTCCCTCCAACTGTCATAGGTATCATTTGCAAAGTTTGTGGGGTTTTCACCTTCAACTTCTGAGTATTCAGACCAGTACTCGTACCCAAGCCAGTCAACATCGTTGCTGTAGAAGTATTTTGTGTAGAAGATCATATCATAGTCGTCATGGTTGTCCAGACGTGTAATGTACTCTTCGAAGTTTCCACCACGTGCTCTCGCATTAACACTAAGGCTAAGAAGTGCATCGACGGCAATTTGAGATCTTTTGCCTGAAAGCTCACAGGAACATGAAACATCTTCAATTGTGACGTTAAATGAAGAACCATCTGGTGCCAATCTGTATCCTGTTTCTGAATCGATTGTGAAGTTGAGATCATCTAGTATTTGATTACCAATATCAGGCTGCGGTGTATAATAGTGCCAATCAAACTGGTCTTCAATACAAAACCCATTTGGTAGAGGTACAAGTGAGTCGTGTTCAATAGCGGGTATACCACTATGCAACGTATTTACTGATGCTGTCTTGTTATATGCAAAGGCAAAGGCTCTTCTGAATCCGCTGATATTGAGTGGATATTTCGCACAATTGATTGTGAGTTGACCATAGCCGTTTCCAGCTGCTGTATAGATGTCAATATTGGGATCTTCGTCAAGAGTTCTATAGTGAACTGAATCAAAGAAGCTTGAGTCCATCTCAATATCACCTGCCTGAAGTGCAAGGACTCTCTGATCTTGGTTTTCAATGATTTTGAAGATGATTTCATCGACATATGGTCCTGTCTGGAGAGAATCTGACTCGGAAAAGCAACCGACCGATTGAACTCCATTAAATGAAATCACTACAAGTAATGCTATGATTGACAGCGCAGTGAAACGAACTGACATCTTCATACTAGTTCACCAAAACATCTAGTCCAACGAGCAATTGCAGAATGTCAATTTAACTTCTTGTACTCAATGTGAAGTTCTCTTCCTACCAAAATGCATTGCAAATGCAATGATACTAAGAAGGGAGAATCCTGATACAGCTCCCACTACTACAGCCACAGATTCTGGAGCAACAGTATTATTTGTAGTAGTAGACGTAGATGCTGAAGTAGTGGTAAAATTCTCATCTCCCAGTGAGCTTGGAAATCTGTCAAAATCATCCTCATCAATTATGTAGATTCTAGAATCTCCAAGGTCCGACCAGCTATTTCCTCTCTTCACTCCGTCATCCCAAGTATTGTCAAATCCTGAGCATAACACATTCACTAAATTCCAACCGAAGCTATTCGCGACTATTGTATTGTATCTTGAACCTCTATTTAGGAGAAGCCCAATTTCATCATTTTCTAACACGTCATTGTTACCGATATACGAGTCAGTTGTTCGGAGAAGATATATTCCCTGACCATTTCCATAGACTCGATTTGTTTCAACATAGCTCTGATGGGCTCCTATAAGCACCATTCCATACTCGTTATCATACACATCACAATCATAGATTGTCGAGTTCGGTGAACTATCCAGCAGCAGTCCATGACCATTGTTGTGAGTATTTGTGCCAACAATATGACAATGATCCGATCCCTCTATTCTAATTCCTACCTCGTTTCCTGCTAGCTGCGAATATCCAATATCTATCTGACTTGAGTATCGGACATAAACTCCATTCGTTCTATTGGAAACACTCACTCCTGAAATCTGACAGTTTGTACAAAACATCAATAGGAGTTCATCAAGTATTCCTCCAGTAATTGAAACGTCTTCACAATCTGCTAAAATGATTTGACCATACTCTCTTCCATCTATTTGCAGATTGGTTTCATTATAGAGATACGCAAGTTGTCTTCCATCTATCAGATTACCCGAAATCTCCTGATTCATACCTACAGGGTTTGTAATGCTGAACCTAAATCCACAACTTTCTAGCTGGTTGTTCAATATTCTACTATTTACTGGAGGCCCATCTTCTAATCCAAGATATGCAAGTTCTTCAAATGTAATTGCTACATAACATTCCAGGAAACTATTGTTTGATACATCCAGATTATCTATTCCTTGTAGCCTCATTCCAAATTCAAGATCACTAATAGTATTCTCTGTGACCTGAGAATTTCCTCCACAGCTGATATCGATTCCAGTAGCAAAGGTGTATCCTCGTAACTCATTCGAATTCACAATACTCCCAAATGAATTTATTAATTGTACACAGAATCCAATTGCATCAATTTCATTGTTACTGATGATTGTATCATTCCCTCTGACGGTGATTCCTCCCCAGCATCCATCGATATAATTGTCTGAGATAGTATACAGCCGACCCCCCGTGATTTCGATGGCAGTTCCAAAGAGAGTCACATTGTTTTGAGTAAGAGTACAATCTATTGAATTGCGAAGAGCAAATCCATATTGACCGTTGTGCTGGTTTGTTGCTGAAAGAGTATTTAAAGCTGCATAACAGTTGGTACAGTCTGTCAACCCAATCCCCTCATAGAGGCAGTCTTGGAAGAAGTTGTCAATGATATTTACATTGGTACAAGCTTCAATACGTACAGGATATCCCATTGACTCAGAAATCTGAGTATTATCTGAAAATTCACTATCATGCAAGTTGTATGCTAGAAAACCCATCAGAGATGTGCCGATTGAATTCCTGGTAAAGGAGCAACTAGAAGAATCTTCTACACTTATTGCGATATATCCTGCTGCAAACTCGTTTTCTCTAATTCGACCACCAAAAACATTCTCTAAAGTGATAATCCCTTGTCCCCAATTACTATCCTGAGAACTAAACCAACAATTCTCTATTGTAAAATAGCTAGTAGTGTTTGCTATCAAAATACATACAGATGATGTTGAAGTTATATTTAGATTCAATATTGAATAGGGTGCCGATGAAGTTCCTTCTCCCGGCCAACCTTGCGATACGAAATCTGAATCCCTTGTTATTACGATCGGGGAATGAGGACTATACGCAAGAGATACCTCTGAATTTTCAATTGGGGGAATTATAGCAATGGAAACTTCGAAGTTTGAAAACGAAGAAAGACTTGGTGGAACTAGTAGCATACAGATTACCACAACGATTACAATGGGTCTGATTCTTGAATGGAGCACGAAAGAATACAGGAATTTTTAGTTTAAGGGCGTTTGCTCCAGAGCAACCTCACATACATTAATAGTCAAACGTATTCTCATTGAGCTAGGAGTGGTTACTACTGGCTGCACATAACATTCAAGCACTGTTGATTATGGAACGCGGTGGAATCCCACTGTTCTTCATGAAGCTTGACCCCAAAGCACAGGATCTTGATCCGATGTTAGTGTCAGGATTCTTTACTGCGATTCAGAGTTTCTCAAAAGAAGTTATTGAGAAAGATAGCTCAATGTTCCAAGTCGATTACGGAGCTCGACTCTTCACAGTTTTTTCTGGTGACTCTACTGACTTTGTCGTAGTAAGTTTAGGGGAATGGGATAGCGAAGTAACATCTGTTCTCAAGTCACTTCATGATGAATTTGAAAGTGTCTGGATCAAGAACCTGTCAATGAAGAAAAAGGACACCATCAAAATCAATACAGAGTTTCCAGATTTTAGAGAAGGTATTGTACAGAACCTTTCTTTCAGAAAATTATCCGGAAGTTGGGTGCCCTATACTTCTGGTCCTGAAGATGTTCGTTTCACAAGCTCCTCTGGAATTATCACGCCACTTATTGATGGAAAAAGGACCATTAATGAGATTGCAGATGAAAGTGATGCTGGAACTGATGAAGTATTATCTGAAATAACAAGACTTTGGGCTTTGGGTAAAATAAAGTTCAGCAGTATTCTGAGCAAAGAGGATATTGTAGCTTCAACGTCTAAGATTGACCGTCTATTACAACTATCATCTCCGCAGCGGGTAGAATTTGAACGGAAAAATCCACTCGTTATCAAAATGCTCCCTCGGCTCTCAATGTTATTTGATGGAAGACGTACCGTAGGGGCAATTATTGAGAGTCTCTCTGAAGAGTACGAAGATAGTCAAATCATAGATGCGATTGATACTCTTGTGGAATTTGGTGCTATTGTTGTTCTCTCTCCTGAAAAGCGACGTCTTCTCCTTGTGAAAGAAGCTACAGAACTTGCAGTTAGAGTAGCTGAGAAGATCTACTCTCCTGAAGACGCAATGCAGTTCCTGAATGCTGCACTCAATAAAGTTAATGTTGCCGAAGTAACAGGCGTCTTTCGATTAGCTGAACAATCATGGAATATCGATTATGATACTCGATTGTACGAAGGTCTCGATCCCCGAAGGCTCATGGACCTGTATGCTGAATGGATCAAGTTGCTCGCTCAATTCGTAGGCGCACTTGACAAAGACAAAATCATCAAGTTCGCAGATGCACTTACTAACACCTATCAAAGTTACCTCTTTAGAAGGTACTCTGGCCATGACCTCCGCGGGTTTGAGGAGTTCTCTTTCTGGTTGGAGATTAATTGTGTGAGGAGATGAAGATATGTCCGAATTATCAAGACCAATTCACAAGGTTGCTGACATTCTTAGTCGTAGGGGTCAGACCATCTACGGTCGAGAAGTAATCGTTGATTTGTGTGCAAAAGCAGGAGTATCTCTTATGGATAGTTTTGCAGCTGACATGGGTGAAGAGGACAGTGAAGCTTCTCTTCTGGTTTTTGTTGTTAATTACGCGAAGCAAAACCCTGCGGCCAAACTTACAGTTATGACATTGGCTCGGATGCACAATGTAACAATTCCTAAGGAACTTCTTGAAAAACGACGGATTTTTGCTGACATTCTAGACTCACTTTCCGAGTTCACGCATGAGATTACAGAACGACTTCGGGGATAGACGTTGTATACTACCAAAAAAAGACAACAATCTGCTAATACAAAAGATTGAACTAGCGGGAAATCTTACTGACGGATGGTCGATTCAATGACGCCGCAATTCTTGTACAAGATTGTCACAGTGGGCTCTTCTGCAGTTGGAAAAACAAGTATAATCCTGAGGTATACAACTGGAAAATTCAGAGAGTATTATACGCCCACCCTCGGTGCTGATTTCTCTATCAAGAATATGGAATTTGGTGAGGACAAAATCAAACTTCAGATTTGGGATCTTGGTTCCCAGGACTTTTTGGAAGCTGTACGTTCTGGATACTATCATGGAGCTAAAGGTGTCATCTTCATGTATGATGTCACACGACCTGAATCTCTTCAAGACCTATGGGATTGGAAGAAAGAAGCTGATGCCCACTTGAAAGGCGTTGTGTATATGATTGTAGGAAATAAAACAGACCTTGAGAAAGAACGACAGGTTTCTCCAGAAGACGGAGCTAAATTTGCTAAGAGTTTTCTTGCAGAATATCATGAAACCTCGGTTAAGCTGAATGCTGGTGTTGATGATACTTTCACTACAATTACTAAGAAAATCATCAAGAAATCGATTTAGAGTGGAGAACTCTCCAGAATCCTGTGCGGGATTCGTTCCTTCTTCTCGAAAGGGAGATGTTCTCCTAAATCCAAATCAATCGAAACTTGGGAATAGATATACTCCGAATGACAATTCTAACGCCGCTTCAAAATCACCACAGCTACAAGGATTAGGACTGCACTGATTCCTCCACCCAGTATTATCAAATCTAGTGGTAATGGAGATGGTGGAGTATATGGCCATGATGAAAGGTTTGCCACTGTTGGTGATGAGTCAACTAACCAACGTGATATTGTAAGTATCATTGACCATTCTGAATCTGGGTCGTTATACTCATCCATATAGTCTGTACCATCACGGTCTCCATTCTCCTCATATTCAAAGTGAGGGCTGGAAACAAAGTAATTTCCCTGACCAAATTCTCCAGCAATCATAGCCGGTTGATTGTTGTGTGTGTAGTTAGCTATGTAGATGACATCCTGACCTGGATCCGGTACAAAATACCTTCCTGTTACGAAGAGTACTGACTGGTTCGCTGGCATATCTGAAAGATCCGGTCCTGTGCTATCCCTGTTGATTGACACGTTCGTCATTTGTCTGTCTTCAAGATCTTCGACTTCATATGAAGTTCCATTTACAAGAGCCAGATCAAAGAAAGTTGTGTATCCTTCGAAGTACGACCCATTCATTGCCATAGCAGCACTTCCGCGAACTCCAATGTACGAGCCGCCAAGGGCAATCCATTCACGGATGACCTGTAATCCCTCATCCCCCAACCTTCGCTCTGTAATAGGCCCGAGACCTTCTGGAATTGCGAGAATCTCACAAGCCCAAAGACATCCGTTGAGAAGATCCGTTGCATTGAAAATGAAGACACTAGCGTTCATCCATGTGAACATGTTGTACAATGCTTGACGACTTTCGTTCACTCGTGGATCGAAACTACTGAAGTAGCCCTCATAGATTCCGACAGTGATGCCAGTCAGATCCGTTGTTGCCGATCCCCCCGTTGGTTCTGCACTTGTGGGGATAGATTCATTTCCTATGAATGATGAGAATCCTGATACTATCAGGAGTGAAAGAAATACTATAGAGAGAGTTCTTCTACGTAACATGGTTTGACCACATATCCTGAATGTCACTTCACCACTGCAGGATATTGAATATACAATATGGTTACTTATTGGCGCAAGTTTTTGTGACCAATCAGATCATGTCGTAGAACTAGCTTGATTCACCAGCTACCTTCATTTTTGATTCCATTCTTTGATGTGATTGCCCAGCATTTCTTACCAAGAAACTCTGTTGCAACTATTATGTTTCTTTCTTCCATATTCTTGAGATGTTCTTTGAACTCTCTACATGTAACTATCAATCCATCAGTTAGTTGTACGAACTTTTGATAGAGAGTTGTTTCAAATTCTAGAATCGAGTGACCAAAAGAAAGGATGATGAAATCCTCAACAACTGGTGGTACTGTGCTTTTTACTTCCGGTTTTTCTATTTCTCTGATTTTTGTGAATGATACGTGCAATTCAATCACCAATACATCCTTCTCGAGAGTATATATAATGACGATGAAGTACACTTTGAAACGATTCAAAAAGAACGGCTCATAGGCCTCTAAATCATCGAAAAATGGTTATAACAATTCAAAAAAGAAAGACACAGCCAGTATGCCTGCGTTTGCAAACATACCAGCTAGTCGTACCCTAGGTCATTTCTTCAAAGCTCTGCATCACAGTTTTGACATGTGGTAATTCCCTGTTCATTCTTTGATCCACAATAGGGACAAATTACCAGCACACGATCCCTTACAATCTCTCTTTCCCTTATTGTTTCAGTTGGTCTTGGAGTAGGAGTTGAGGGTGGTGCTCTGTAGTGGTCTACAGAAGGTGGTGCTACTTCTGGATCTTTCTTCTTGCTTCGACATACGCAACATAGTATACCCAATATGAGGACGCCTGCAATCAATCCAATAGCTGATATGCCGCCCATATCAATGCCTCCAACGGTGATAACGCCAGAAGTATCTACGTCTATCCCAGCTGAGAACGTCAGAGTGTCTACTTCGTTTTCTGCATAGAACACAAAATACCATGTGCCTGTGGTTGGAATGGTGTAGTCATCAATTGTGGATGTGTGCATATCGGTTTCAATACTGTATCCTGTAGATGAGAATCCATCTTCCCAATCATCAAAGTTTGACTCGTCGCAAATGAAGAAATCCAATCCATCGGTTGAGAAGAAAGTTGAGAAATGTCCACCAACAACCGTTCCTGCACTGAATGTATATGAAAGGAAATAGTACTCTTCATCCTCTAGAACCAATCCATATCTTGTATAGGTGTAATCTGATGAAGAATAAATTGGAGTGTTATCTCCATTCACGTCGATTGCGATATCTACGGTTACTGCATTTGACCCATCTGTATTATCAAAGACAATATACCAAGTGTCGCTAGTCGAAACAGTATGTGAGAATACATAAGTATGCATGTCTGTTGCAATCTCATACCCCGATGCTGAACCGCCTAAATCCCAGGTTGCGAAATTAGCAGCATCGCAGATGAAGAAGTCTAATCCCTCAGTATCAAGGGATGTTTCAAAATATCCAGAAATCTCTTCTCCAGACGTTATTGTGATCCAGTATTCATCATATTCACCAGCTAGTATTGTTACGCTGGTGTACTCATTATCAAATGGTAATGCTTCCGCAGGTTGTGCCTGAAATGCAACAACTGCAAATAGAAATACACAGAAGAGTAACGTGAATTGTTTTTTCGTTATCATTGAAGGGTTGACCTCCGGGTATCTTCTTTTGTTCTCTTCGTCTAGACCACATATAACTTTCGCGTGTTTCCTTTATTGACCTGTAGTATATTCTCAAAGCGTCTTCTATCAATAATCACTGAATGATGGTTCATCATCGAGAAACTCAGTAGGCAATCCCAAGTCTTCGAAAAACTTCTGAATTGCAATACATGCGAATTTCTCTGTGGAATAATGGGTTGCAGCAATGACTGTAATCTTGTTCTTCTGACATATCTCGTGAAATCTCAAGGATGGTTCATAGTCTGACTTCTTCCTGGTAACTCCAGTGATGTAGAATTTCACATCTGTTTCAGCAAGCTCCTCTACTATTTCCGGATAATTCCCTCCTCCTGCTACTACAGCAACCTTCTGGTTGAATTTCTGGTTTGATACGTGGACGTAGATCTTTGGGAGATGTCCTACTACTTCTTTTACCTTTCCAGATAGTTCGAAGTATGATGTGCATTCAGTTTTGCCAATGACACCGACCTTTGAACCAAAATAGTCGAAGAATTCTCTATCTGTTTCAATCTCTAAGGCACGTGCTAAGGATACTGTAGTACTGTAGGCTCCATTTCGGTCCAAAGGAACATGAATTGTATACAAAGAGATTCGATTCTCCTTCAGGACATCTAAGTACCTAGCAGGAATATTCCTGAACGGAAATCCCTCCAAAGATGTGTCCCATATCATGGGGTGGTGAGTGAAAATCAGTGCATCTTCTACTCCCGATGCGATAATCCGGTCAAGAACTGGTTCACTTGGGAAAACAGCTGTATACACTTTGTTGACTTCTGTTGCGTTGTCAAGAGCAAGACCTTTCCAAGTTGTCCTGAATTTCTTTGTGGCATAATCACCAAGATCGAATGAGCTCCATTCACCTTCATTGACCTTATTAATTTCAAACTCTTTGTCTAATTTCTTGTAGACTTCCTCTGCTTGCAATTTGATTTACTCCCATCGCCTCTGGACTTCTTATACTTCCATATCTCTTTTTGCTAATCACAGAGTCTGAGAACAATGTGGTCTTTCAGAATCTTGAGAGTATCTAATCCTACTATGTCTACAATTAAATCTGGCTTGGTACATCAATTACAATTATTTCAGTTCCATGTATTAGGATTCTATCAAAGGAATATCCATAGATACTCCAATCTGAGAATGCGTAGATTGTAAAGTTCACATCCGCACCATGAATTGCCCTTATTGAGATTGTAAAATGAATACTATTTGTCGACTCTCGGGGATGGAAAGTACTAGAACCCAGCAGGACTCCGAATCTCCATTCGATACTTCCATTCCAGGATGCATCTGTGGATGTCGTCACTTGAACTGCTCCCTCACCATGCGCTTCAGATGAGTCCGCTACCATTAGGTTATCTGAACGCAAATCGATCAAGGTTTGACCTCCCTCGATCCAACCCACTTCACCAATATCTGCTGCTGACCCACGAACATCCTCTCGGAGAGAGAATTCATAGTAATCGTATTCGGATGTATTGCTAACTAAATTAATTTCCCAAGTGAGACCGATTTCACCTACTGTAACATTCTCTCCGCTAATGTCCACCGAGTAGATGACCACATGCTGATCATCAAAAGGGGTTACAGCGATTACAGGCTCATTTGTTATCGTTAGTTGTGGCCTGAAGAAATAGACCAAGGAAATACCTGCAATGACAATTGTCACAATAAGTAGGACGCTTAGAATCTTCATCTTGCGTGATGTTCCCGCTAGAATAGAATGATAACTACGCATAAAATCGCCCCTCAGTACAATTTAAGAATCGGAAACATAAAAGGATTGGCAATAAAATAATCATGGAGTCCTCCAACGAGTTTCACTTTCGATAATTACCGACAATGCACACCAAGTGACAGTGGAGAAAATCAGAGTTTGGGGACGATATGATCTTTCAGCAACTTGATCATATCTAATCCGTTCTTCAGAAGGTCACCAACCATGGGAAGACCTAGAACCATTATGTCTACTTCATTCTTGAATTTGGAGAGTTCCTCAACAACTGAATCTACTGTACCTGAGAGTTCCTGTTTAAGCATGGCCTCTAGGACTTTGGGTTTCCACTCGTCAGTTATCTCTTCAAACAGCCAGTGTTGATTCAAACGTTCCTTCTTTCTCTCTTCAAAGTCATCGGCATCTTCTCCAATTACCGATGTGCAAAGATAAATCGACCATTTCAGTTCATTAAAGTCACGACCAACCTTTTCGCATGCTTCTTTCACTCGTTTCTTTTTCTCTGTGAAATCTTCTGGTGTTTTTGAATCATAGTTTAGTCCAAAAGGAATATTTTACTACTTCGCGACTTCTTGGGTCTTCTTAATTCTTTCCAGCATACGTTTAGCTCCCGATATATCTGGATTTATTTCCAACACTTTTTGAAGAGCTTCAATAGCCAAATCAAACTTCCCCAAGTCATCGTAAATCTTACTCAAAGCTGACCAAGATTCAATTTTAGTAGGTTTAATTTCAACTGCTTTTTTCCAACATTCAATTGCTTTCTCAGTTTCATCTTTGTTAATATAAGCAATTGCCATGTTATTCCACGCTTCATGATCATCTGGCGCTAAAGTAACTATTTTAGCGTAAAATTCAATTGCATTGTCATAAGCTCCTAATTCTCTGAAAGTATTAGCAACATTATACATACAATCTATATCATCAGGCTTAATTCTTAAAGCTCTTCCCCAACAAGGGAATGCTTTCTCCCAATCCTCTTTACCCATGTAAAATACGTTCCCCAAATTGTACCAAGCATCAAAATGGTCCGGATTTAGTTCAGTTGTTTTTAAGAAACATTCAATTGCTCCATCTGCATCTCCCGCTCTGGCATATTTTTCGCCTTCATCATAGTGTTTCTGGGCTTCAAGCTTTTCCTTTTTTGTTACTTTCTTCTTTTTTACTACTTTCTTCTTTTTCGTTACTTTCTTCTTTTTTGCTACTTTCTTCTTTTTCGTTACTTTCTTCTTTTTTGCTACTTTCTTCTTTTTTGTCATACCCATCAATCCCTTTCAATATCTAGTAATTCTTGTCTATCAATTTTCTTTCATCCTATCTAGTCACGTTGATTCTATTGCATCAATGGTTACATTCCGTATCTAATCTATCTTACTTTTCCCTTCTTTCAGGATATCTATTGTTATCCGAATCCTATTTATGAGAGAAATATCAGCGAAGGCGTACGTTCGATAATTACTGAATCAGCCCCACGGCTGACGATGGAGGATTAGTCATTTGGTAGAGTATAACAAAGTCAATGATGAAGTGGTCAAGAAATTGGTCGCGATTTGTGGCGATCAATACGTCACGACCAGTGAACCCCTTCGTCACAGTTACATGGCGCGCGGCATCATGGGTATGGAAGCAGAATTGCCTGAGGTCATTGTGAGGCCCGAGAACGCAGAACAGGTCTCCAAGATTCTCATGGTGGCTAATGACAACCTAAGCCCGGTCACACCCGCAGCTGGCGGTCTAAGTGGTGGATTCGCACTCCCTGCAATTCAGCCCGGCGGCATCTACATGGACATGACAAGAATGGACAAGATGACGGTTGATACAGAAAACCGAGTCATGGTCGTAGAGCCTGGTGTGAAATCTGGCGATGCCTGGAGAATTTTCAAAGTTCAATATCCTGATTGGGCACCACCAATCCCCGACGGTGCACCACCTGCAGCAACTGTGCTGGGTGATGCCATCGAGCGTGGATTCAGTTTAGTGACTGGTGTATATGGTCCTCAGGCAGATATGATAATGGGTTTGGAGGTAGTCCTACCAACAGGGGAAATATTCCACACTGGTTCATGGGCACTACCTGGTGCAAAGCCATTCTATCGCTGGGGTATTGGTCCTAATCCTGACGGTCTCTTCTTAGGCTCTCAGGGTTCAATGGGTATCATCACCAAGTGTGCAATCAAAATGGTTCCTCATCCTCACTTCAAGACGGTGGTGGCATATGGCGGTGAAACCTGGGATGACATCGTCAAACCCGCTTGGGAAATTTCAAAGCATGAGATGGGAATCGCTGAACGTACCGTCATGGTGCAAGGCGGAAACTATGAACTAGTTATGACACGTTGGCCCAAGAAGCAAGTTCCCACCTCTTATGACTTTTACAAGAAAATCGGTGTCGACAAGAAGTGGATGAACTACGAGGTCTGGGCTTGGACCCAAGAAGAGCTTGATTATACTCTCAACGGTATAGACAAAATCTACAAGGATTTCGAGGTTCGCGAGAAGCGCACTCTACCTCAACAACAGCTTCATCCCAAGCAGGTCGCATCACGACTCAAGAAGCCCAATGTGATTGCAGTTCCCTATTCACTCTGGGAGGCCGGTTTCTTGTTCATAACCTGGTACTGTCCTTGGCTTGAGTCAAGCGTTATGATGGAGGAGTACTGTGCCGCAATGGCAGACCATGGATTCCCTGAAACCATGTGGGTCGCTTCAATCGATCACGCAAGGCAGGCAATCGTGATGCCTATCCTATGCTTCGATAGTACTGAGCCAAAGATTATGGACAGAATCCGTGACTTCAACTTAGAAACCACAAGGAGCTTTTTGAAGAAGGGCTGGATCAATTACCGACCAGACCCATTCATCCACGCTCCTGAAACCTTCAAGGAAGCTAAGGAATACTACAAGATGCTGCTTAAGTTCCGCAAAGTCCTCGACCCGAATCTTATTTTGCATCCAGGTCGACTCGCAATCCCATGGGACAGCGTTTCGGACCTTCCTGACCCAAGCAAGGAGTGATTGACATGAACTTAGAAGAACTTCGAAAGGTAAACGCACGATGTATCCACTGCCGAGCCTGTCAGTACGCCTACTCCAATGAACCCGATAGAGAGGGTAAAGACGAAGAGTACACAGGAATGCTTCAGGGATGCCCTGCAGGCCTATATTTTGAATGGGAAGGCTACTACAACTCAGGGAAGCAGTGGATGGCACGAGCTTTCTTGAATGGAGAACTTCCTGCAAGTAAAGAACTACTTGAGGTTGCAGAGGCTTGTACAACATGTGGAATGTGTGAGACCCAGT